>OIAL01000049.1_pt1 | contig 94143 bp, 69 predicted proteins | sample 1580691 | NCBI WGS metagenome assembly OIAL01 (sample SAMEA3882530, study PRJEB24775) | human gut metagenome | biome: human-associated habitat; feature: intestine environment; material: feces | place: Netherlands | collected 2009/2010
TTCATGTCATTTCTATAGAGCAGTTGACCTCATTTCTATAGAGCACTTGGGAGGTGTTCAGCAGGGCAATTTTGAGGGCATTTGAAAACAAGTTATTTCGCTCAGGAAAATAAATTGTTTTGCCAAGGGAAATAAGTTATTTTGAGGAGCAAATCAAGTTGTTTTCCTTGGCGAAATAACTTGTTTTGTAAAATGACCTCTAAGTTTGGGGTAAAAGACAAGAAAAAAAGGTCGTACCAGGACTCCCAAAAGGAGTTTGATACGACCCTTCTCTCTATATATATCAATGTGTGGGTATCGTCGCTACACCTTACGTTCAATCACGCCGATAGGCCTGCAGGTGCACGCCGCTGACGGCGCGGCCACTGGGGTCATTCAAATTGGCGAACGCCTTGTCCCAAGCTAAGGCCTCGGCGGTGCTGCACGCTACGCTGGGCACGCTGGGCACAGTCCGTGCGGCACTGTCACTGGGGAAGTGGGCGGCGAACAAAGAGCGATAGAAATACTCCTCTTTGTTGCGCGGAGGATTGATGGGGAAGCGTTCCGCCGCGTGGGCCAGCTCCTCGTCGCTCACGCTGCTCGCGGTAATCTGCTTCAGCGTGTCTATCCACGAATAGCCTACCCCGTCGGAGAACTGCTCTTTCTGCCTCCACGCCACCTCTTGGGGCAACAAGCTGGAGAAAGCCTCGCGCAGGATTTTCTTTTCCATCACCGAGCCGGGGCACATCTTGGCCGCGGGGTTTATCCGCATGGCCACGTCGAGGAACTCGGTGTCAAGGAACGGCACACGCCCCTCTACGCCCCACGCGGCCAGGCTCTTGTTGGCGCGTAGGCAGTCATACAAGTACAGCTTGGAGAGCTTACGCACTGTTTCCTCATGAAAGGCACGCGCGGAGGGGGCCTTGTGGAAATACAGGTAGCCACCGAAAACCTCGTCGGCTCCCTCACCTGAAAGCACCATCTTGATGCCCATGCTCTTGATGACACGAGCCAAAAGGTACATGGGGGTAGATGCCCGAATGGTGGTCACGTCGTATGTCTCCGTGAAATAGACCACGTCGCTCAGCGCGTCGAGCCCCTCCTGTATGGTATAGTTTATCTCGTGATGCACCGTACCGATATGCTCCGCCACGAGACGGGCTTTCAACAAGTCGGGCGCACCACGCAGGCCAACCGCGAAAGAGTGGAGCCTGGGCCACCACGCAGCCTCCTTGCCGCCTGTCTCGACGCGGTTTCCGGCGTACTTCTGGGCCACGGCACTGATAACGGAAGAGTCCAGCCCACCGCTCAGCAGCACGCCATAGGGCACGTCGCTCATCATCTGGCGGCGCACGGAGGCTTCCAAAGCCTCACGGAGTTCGTCTACACTGGCGGGATTGTCCTTCACGCTGTCATAGCTGAACCAGTCTCTCTCGTAATAGCGGCGAGGCTTGGCGTCGCACTTCGTCAACACGTGCCCCGGGGGGAATACTGAATAGCTGTCGCACTGGCCTTCCAGGGCTTTCAACTCACTGGCGACATAAAGCCTGCCCTCCTTGTCGTAACCATAATATAATGGTATCACCCCTATCGGGTCTCGGGCTATCAAGTACTCATCCCGTTCAACATCATAGAGAGCAAACGCGAAAATGCCATCAAGTTCATCAAGGAAACCGTCTCCCCGCTCACGATACAAGGCCAAGATAACCTCGCAATCGCTGCCCGTCTGGAACTGGAACCTATCCTGGTAACGCCGGCGTATGGACTGGTGATTGTATATCTCGCCATTGACCGCCAACACTTGCTTCTTGCCTGGGCTGAAGAGGGGCTGCCTGCCCGACTCCGGGTCAACAATGGCCAGGCGCTCATGGGCCAATATGGCAGAGCCGCCACAATAGACACCACTCCAATCGGGTCCGCGGTGGCGTATCTTGCCACTCATCCGCAAGGCCTTTTGCCTCAACTCGGGGGTTTGCTCCTTGATATTGAAAATAGAAACTATACCACACATCTTATATATCCAGAGTTAAATGTTTAATATTAATTAGTTATAAGCGCTTTCTCCATGCTCATATATGTCAAGTCCTTCTTCCTCCACGCGCTTGTCTACCCTTATACCGACAAGGCTGTCCACAATCTTGTAGAGCACAAACGTGACGACCGCGCTGAAAACCACGGACACAAGCGTGGCCACAATCTGTATCCACAACTGATGCCAGTCGCCATAGAGCGCACCTTCGGCACCATTTTCACCCGTGATAAAGCGAGTGGCGAATACACCCGTGAGGATAGAACCCACGATACCGCCAATGCCATGCACGCCAAAAGCGTCCAAAGCGTCATCGTACTTGAATCTCGGCTTTACCACGGCCACCATGAAGAAGCAGATGATAGGAGTAATCAAACCAATGCAGAAAGCTCCGAGCAAATCGGTTGAACCCGCGGCAGGAGTTATAGCCACCAGTCCGGCTACCGCTCCAGTGCACGCGCCTACCGTCGTGGGCTTCTTGTTGCAAATCCAGTCTATGGCCATCCAGACAACAGCGGCGGTAGCGGTGGCGATGTGTGTCACCAGCAGAGCGTTGGCGGCGATGCCGTCCGCGGCCAATCCACTGCCCGCATTGAAGCCGAACCAGCCCAGCCAGAGGAAAGAGGTGCCAAGGAAAACAAAAGCGACATTGTGGGGCAAGATGGGATGACCAACCCTGTAATCCTCTCTTTTGCCAATCATCAAGGCCATAACGAGCGCGGAGATTCCCGCGTTGATATGCACTACCGTACCTCCGGCGAAGTCTATGGCGCCCATCTCCTGCAGGAAACCGCCGCCCCATACCCAATGGGCCATAGGGAAATATGCCAATATCGTCCACAGGATGATGAATATCATATAGCCCTTGAACTTAATCCTCTCGGCAAACGCGCCCAGTATCAACGCTGGCGTGATGAGCGCGAACATGCACTGGAACATGACAAACACCAACTCGGGTATGCCTGTTGGCATAATGGTAGAAGTGGTAATGCCATTCAAAAAGGCCTTGTCAAGACCACCAACTACGAAGAACAGCGGACTGCCCGACTCCTTAAAGCCCGTGCCGAACGCCCACGTGTAACCGATGGCCACCCACAATATGCTGACAACCCCAACGATAAGCATCGTTTGCATGATGATGCTCAACACGTTTTTCTGTCTTACCAAACCGCCATAGAACAAGGCGATGCCAGGAATAGACATAAGCAACACCAACGCCGTGGCCACAATCATCCACGCCGTGTTACCACTATCAAGCACAGGCTGGGCGGCACATACCACGTTTCCCGCCAACGCACTCTTCGCGAACAATCCCACCAGGGCAGCCGTCGCAGCCAGCCTCTTACCTATTATATATATATGTTCATGTGTACTCATTGCTTTATCCTCCAAATATTTGTCACTTTTTACCACTTAAATGTCCATCTTTTACCATTATTCCTCCTGTTCCGCGTTATATAAAGCGATATCGCCTCTCTCGCCGGTGCGAATGCGTATGGCATCGTCTACAGGCATGATGAAGATGCGCCCATCTCCAATCTCACCCGTCTGAGCCGCCTTGAGAATCGCCTGCACCGACTTCTCTACGTTCTTGTCACGAACAACAAGCGAGACCAGCGTTCGCTCTATGGAACTCGTGTCATACACGATGCCACGGTAGATGCGCCCTTGACGCGCCTTGCCATTACCCCGGACATCATAATAGGAGAACCACTCAATGTCCGCCTCAAGCAAAGCCTTCTTCACGTCCTCAAACCTGGACTTCCTGATAATTGCTTCAATTTTCTTCATGATTTTTCTTCTTTTACCATTAAACAATCAATAGAGATGCATCAAATTGAAATATTTTTGTGCAAATTTACATCCATTTATCGTTACTTTTGATATAAAAGCATCATTTTATTATTATTTACATGACAAATATAACATACTGTTTAATATCTTGCGCAATTATATTCAATTTGCAATTATTTTTATCCCATATCCGACAAATTATAAGTCAGCCTACGCAAGAAGTAAAACAATAGACATTTTTAATCCCGCTCAACACGAAAATTACTAATCGCCACAATACAACCCGCACTTAATTACATTTTATAATTATACAGCGCATTTTAGTATACAATTGTAAGAGATGCATAATTTATAAACAATTATTTGTTGAAAATGCTTGTTTTAATTGCGAAATGTCGTATTTTTGCAACGTTTTAATACACTTTGAAATAAAATAGAAAAATAATAGGCAAAACGTCAATCACAACGTTCTATAATAATATTAATAGGTATGGTTATGAAAGATTTAAAAAGGATGGTGGTTCTCACCACGGCATTTTGTGGGGCGATAATGCCAACAATTGCGCAAGACAAGTTGGACGCTACGGTACAAGCGGACATCGTGAGCCAATACATTTGGCGAGGACAAGACCTGGGAGACGTAAGCCTTCAGCCCACACTCGGCCTTTCTTATAAAGGTCTGTCGCTTACGGCATGGGGAAGCGTCGGCCTTACGGATCCGGACGACACGAAAGAGTTCGACCTCACCCTCTCCTATAAAATTGGAGGATTGAACATCGGTATCACCGACTATTGGTTCAACACGCCCAGCGACCGTTATTTCCTCTATGCGGCACACGAGACACCCCATGTATTCGAAGGCAATATCGGTTATGACTTTGGCCCCGTGGCCTTGCAATGGTACACCAACTTCGCAGGCAATGACGGCGTGAACAAAGACGGGAAGCGCGCTTATTCTTCCTATTTTGAAGTCAGCGCGCCATTCAATCTGGCCGGTTGTCAATGGCAGGCAGCGGTGGGGATGGTGCCTTACGCCACAAGCTTCTACTCCGAGGCGAATGGATTTGCGGTTACCAACGTTTCCGTCAGGGCCACAAAAGACATCCACATCACCAAGACATTCGACTTACCGCTGTTCGCGGGGATTTCCGCCAATCCCAGCACAGAGAAAGCCTATCTGGTATTCGGGTTCTCCCTGCGCCCTTAAAAGGCAAGCACCGAGAAATACGAATATATTAAAATAATTGGCAAGCATGCGAAAAACCATCAAGTTCACGAAGATGCAGGGAGCGGGCAACGACTACATATATGTAGACACATCCCTCTACGACCTACCCCACCCAGGGGAAGTAGCCCGCCTGTGGAGCGATCGCCATACAGGCATTGGCGGTGACGGCCTTGTTTTGATAGGCCGCTCTCCAATATCTGAAGCGGATTTCACTATGCGCATATTCAACGCGGATGGCTCTGAAGCCATGATGTGCGGAAACGCATCACGCTGCATCGGCAAATACGTGTTTGAGAAAGGGCTGACGAGCAAGACCTCCATCAAGTTGTTGACACTTTCGGGCATAAAGACGCTAAAGCTAAATGTCAGTGAATACAATCACGTGGAAAGTGTCACGGTGGACATGCTAGAACCTCGTTTCACCGACAAGGGCATGATTGCGACACCCAGTGGCGGCATGACAGAAGAGGCCATCAACGTATGCGGACAAGAGCTACGCGGCACTTTCATCTCGATGGGCAATCCCCATTTTGTCATATTCGTGGATGACATATCCACCATAGATGTCGCCCGATTGGGAGAGGCGCTAGAGAAGGCTCCTTTATTCCCCCAAGGATGTAACATAGAGTTTGCCTCTCCTATAGACGACGAGCACATAAGAACAAGAGTATGGGAACGCGGAAGTGGCATCACCATGGCTTGTGGCACGGGAGCTTGCGCCACAGCCGTGGCAGCCGCCCTCACTGGTAAAGCCAACAGAAAGAGCACAATCGTGATGGACGGAGGTGCCTTGGAGATAGAATGGAGCGAGGAGAACAACCACGTATACATGTCTGGCCCCGCTAAATTCGTATTCGAAGGCGAAATTGAAATGCCATAAATCCACAACCATAATCATTAACATAAAACAAAAGCGATATGGCTTTAGTAAATGAACATTTCCTGAAACTGCCAAACAACTACCTATTCGCCGACGTGGCAAAAAAGGTAAACGTATTTAAGGTATCACACCCAACGGCAAAAGTCATTAGCCTTGGCATCGGCGACGTGACCCAACCACTTTGCCCCGCGGTGATCAAGGCAATGCACAAAGCCGTGGACGAAATGGGAACAGCAGACGGCTTTAAAGGCTACGGTCCCGAACAAGGATACGCATTCCTGCGCAAGGCCATCGTCAAAAACGACTTCCTGCCTCGAGGCATACACTTCGACACTTCCGAGATTTTCATCAATGACGGAGCGAAAAGCGATACCGGCAACATACAAGAACTGGTGCGCTGGGACAACAGCATCGGGGTGACCGATCCCATTTATCCTGTTTACATTGACTCAAATGTGATGATAGGTCGCGCGGGAGAAATGAAAGACGGTAGATGGAGCAACGTCATATACATGCCATGCACAGCGGAGAACAATTTCATTCCGCAAATACCCGACCGCAGAGTAGACATTATCTATCTTTGTTACCCGAACAACCCAACAGGAACCGTCATCTCGAAAGAAGAGTTGCGCAAGTGGGTCAATTACGCCTTGAAGAATGACACGCTCATCTTCTACGACGCGGCATATGAGGCCTATATCCAAGACCCAGACATTCCTCATTCCATATACGAGATAAAAGGGGCGAAGAAAGTGGCCATAGAATTCCACAGCTATTCCAAGACCGCGGGATTCACAGGTATAAGGTGTGGCTACACAGTAGTACCGAAGGAGGTCACTGCGTCTACCTTAAATGGTGAGCGGATATCCCTTAACGAGTTGTGGAATCGCCGTCAGTGCACTAAGTTTAACGGCACGAGCTACATCAGCCAACGCGCCGCCGAGGCCATCTACACGCCTGAAGGCAAAGAGCAAGTGAAAGAGACCATCTCCTACTACATGGAAAACGCGCGGACCATGCGCGAAACGCTCGATAGCCTTGGATTGGAGACGTTTGGCGGAGAAAACGCACCATACATCTGGCTAAAAGTGCCAGACAAAGAAGACAGCTGGCGGTTCTTTGACCGTATGCTATACAACGCCCATATAGTCTGCACGCCAGGTGTCGGCTTTGGTCCAAGCGGTGAAGGATACGTGCGTTTTACCGCGTTCGGCAATCATGAGGACTGCGCCGAGGCCATGGAAAGACTGAAAAGGTGGATATAACTTGTCACGAAGAACGAGAACAAGTACGATAGCCAGCCATAAGGAAAAAATATAATAAACAACTAAATATTCACATCAATGACAAACTTAAGATTTCAAGTAGTAGAAAGCGGTTTCAACAAGAAGCCCTTGATAACAGAAACACCCAAAGAGCGTCCATCGGAATATTTCGGGAAAAACGTGTTCAACCGCGCCAAAATGTATAAATACCTGCCAACATCCGTATACGAGAGCCTGATAGACGTTATCGACAATGGCGCCTGCCTAGACCGCTCCATAGCTGACGCTGTGGCCAAAGGCATGAAACAATGGGCTGAGGAAAATGGCGTAACCCACTACACGCACTGGTTCCAGCCACTAACAGAGGGAACAGCTGAGAAGCACGACGCTTTTATCGAGCATGACGGCAAGGGAGGAATGATTGAGGAATTCTCCGGCAAGTTGTTGGTACAGCAAGAGCCTGACGCCAGTTCATTCCCCAATGGCGGCATACGCAACACTTTCGAGGCGCGCGGATATTCCGCATGGGATCCTACCTCTCCCGTTTTCATTTTGGACGATACGCTCTGCATTCCTACAATATTCATTTCTTATACGGGTGAAGCACTTGACTATAAAGCTCCCCTACTCCGTGCGCTTCACGCGGTAAACGTCGCGGCGACGGAGGTTTGCCATTATTTCGACCCCTCGGTGAAGAAAGTTGTATCCAATCTGGGGTGGGAACAGGAATATTTCCTTGTGGATGAGGGACTCTACAACGCCCGTCCCGACTTGGTTTTGACGGGTCGCACGCTAATGGGCCATGACTCCGCCAAGAATCAACAAATGGAGGATCATTACTTCGGCATTATTCCTGACCGTGTACAGGCTTTTATGAAAGACCTGGAGATACAGGCGTTGGAGTTGGCCATACCATGCAAGACCCGCCATAATGAGGTAGCGCCCAACCAATTTGAAATCGCTCCCATTTTCGAGGAGACCAATATCGCCAATGACCATAACATGCTATTGATGTCGTTAATGAAAAAAGTCGCTCGCAAACACGGCTTCCGGGTGTTGTTGCACGAGAAGCCTTTCGCAGGCATCAATGGTTCTGGCAAACACAACAACTGGAGTCTTTCCACGGATACAGGCACTCTGCTCCACGCTCCTGGGAAGACCCCAGAAGAGAATCTGCGTTTCGTCACTTTTGTAGTGGAGACCCTGATGGGAGTCTATCGGCACAATGGACTGCTGAAAGCCAGTATCATGAGTGCCACAAACGCCCATCGACTGGGTGCCAACGAAGCGCCTCCTGCCATCATTTCCTCTTTCCTCGGCAAGCAATTGAGTGAATTACTGGACCATATCGAGAAGAGTGACAAAGACGATCTGTTCAACATGGCAGGAAAACTAGGCATGAAGTTAGACATACCTGAGATACCTGAGCTGCTCATCGACAACACAGACCGCAACCGCACGTCGCCTTTCGCCTTCACAGGCAACCGCTTCGAGTTCCGGGCTGTAGGTAGCGAGGCTAACTGTGCGTCGGGCATGATCGCTCTCAACACTGCCGTAGCTGAAGCCTTGGTAAACTTCAAGCGCAGAGTAGATACGCTTATCGAAAAGGGAGAAGACAAGACCACAGCCATCATCGACGTGCTGCGGGAAGACATCAAGACTTGCAAGCCAATACGCTTCGACGGCAATGGTTACTCAGAAGAATGGGTCGCTGAGGCAAAAAGGCGAGGTCTAGACTGCGAGACCAGCTGCCCCGTCATCTTTGACAGCTATCTTACAGAAGATTCTGTCCAGATGTTTGAGACAATGAACGTGATGACCCGCAAAGAGCTGGAAGCGCGAAACGAGGTGAAATGGGACACCTATACCAAACGAATCCAGATAGAAGCCCGTGTCATGGGAGATATTACCATGAACCATATCGTGCCTGTTGCCACCCACTATCAAAGCCAATTGGCCAAGAATGTGCAGAACATGCGCCAAATATTCCCAACCGAGAAGGCGGACAAACTTTGCGCTCGCAACATCAAGCTCATTGAAGAGATCGCAGAACGAACCCAAGCCATTGAAACAGGAGTGGAGGAGCTCGTCAATGCACGCAAGGTGGCTAACAAGATAGAAAACGAGCGTGAGAAAGCCATCGCCTATCACGACACTGTAGAACCGAAAATGGGGAAAATCCGCTATCAAATAGACAAGTTGGAGCTAATCGTCTCCGATGAGTTATGGACGTTACCCAAATATCGAGAACTATTGTTTATCAGATGACACGTAGCGTCTTGTTAGATAAATAAGAGCATATATGCACAAGCTAGCTTTATAAATAATACTTTTACTGCAAAATTCGGGCGCAGAGGACTGTGAAGTCGGGCTGTGCCCTTTTATCACATATTATAATCGTTAAAACAGAAATAGGAAAATGAGAAACGGATTATATGAAAGAGCTTACGAGCATGATGCCTGTGGTGTTGGAATGGTAGTCAACATCCACGGGAACAAAAGTCACGAATTGGTGGACAACGCCTTGAAAGTATTGGAAAACATGCGGCATCGCGGAGCCGAAGGCGCAGATAACAAGACTGGTGATGGCGCGGGCATCTTGCTGCAGATACCGCATGAGTTTATATTGCTGCAGGGTATACCCGTACCAGAAAAGGGAAAGTATGGAACAGGTATTGTTTTCCTACCCAAAAACAAGAAACGCCAACAGGACATCCTAAGCGTGATAATAGAAGAGATAGAGCGTGAAGGATTGTCACTGACGCACCTGCGCAATGTACCGACAAATCCAACCTGCCTGGGCGAGACGGCATTGAGCAGTGAGCCAGACATCAAGCAATTGTTCGTGACTGGTGTCAGTGATGAGCGTGTGTCTACGTTCGAACGCACCCTTTACCTTATCCGCAAACGTATTGAGCGACGGATAAATGACGAGGATTTCTATATTTGTTCACTCTCCTCTCACACCATAATATATAAAGGAATGTTGTCGAGCCTGCAACTCCGACAGTATTTTCCCGATTTAACCAATAAATATTTCACCAGTGGACTCGCGGTGGTGCATTCCCGTTTCTCCACCAACACTTTTCCCACCTGGAGCCTGGCACAACCGTTTCGCCTATTGGCCCACAACGGAGAAATCAACACCATCAGGGGAAACAGGGGATGGATGCAAGCCAGGGAGAGCGTGCTGAGTTCCGAAGCCATCGGTGATATCAAGGACATCTCACCTATTATACAACCAAACATGAGCGACTCGGCGAGCCTGGACAACGTGTTTGAGTTCTTCGTGATGTCAGGACTGTCCCTGCCCCATGCCATGGCTTTGATGATACCCGAAAGTTTCAATGACAAAAATCCCATATCAGAAGACCTGAAAGCCTTTTATGAATACCACTCCATCCTGATGGAACCTTGGGATGGCCCCGCCGCGCTGCTCTTCAGCGATGGACGTTACGCCGGAGGCATGCTAGACCGTAACGGCCTGCGCCCCGCACGCTATACCATCACAAAGAACGATACGATGGTAGTAGCCTCGGAAGTAGGCGTAATGGACTTTGAACCTTCTGAAATCGCGGAAAAAGGACGCCTGCAACCTGGCAAGATCTTGCTTATTGACACACAAGAAGGGAAGATTTACTATGATGGAGAGATAAAAGAGCGGCTCGCCACCGAGCATCCTTATCGCCAATGGCTGTCAACGAATCGCATACAGCTGGAAAAACTGAAAAGCGGACGAAAGATAGACAATTCCGTCAACGACCTGCTTCGAAAGGAATTGGCCTTCGGCTTCGGAGCGGAAGACATAGACAACATCATCGTGCCCATGTGCGTCAACGGCCAAGAAGCTACAGCGGCTATGGGAAACGACACGCCTTTGGCTGTGCTAAGTGAACGTCCTCAACCGCTATTCAACTATTTCCGCCAACAATTCGCCCAAGTGACGAATCCCGCCATAGACTCTATCAGAGAGAATCTTGTCATGTCGCTCACGGAATACATCGGCCGTGTTGGCTCTGGAATACTTCGCCCTGACGCTTCCAACTGCAAGATGGTGCGGCTGCCTCATCCCATATTGAACAACACGCAACTCGATATCCTGTGCAACATCCGTTACAAAGGATTCAACACGGTAAAACTTCCAATGCTCTTCGAACGCGAAAAAGGCGAAGACGGATTACGGCTCGCCATCGACCACCTATGCAAGGAGGCCGCCCGCAGCGTAGACGAGGGTTACAACTATATCATCCTTTCCGATCGCGACATCGACCAAACACATGCGGCTATCCCGTCATTGTTGGCCGTAAGCGCCGTACACCATTACCTCATCTCGGCGGGGAAACGGGTGCAGACCGCCTTAATCGTAGAAAGTGGTGAAATACGCGAGCCTATGCACGCCGCTCTCTTGTTAGGATATGGCGCTTCCGCCATATGTCCTTACATGGTATTTGCCGTTTTGGACGACCTCGTGAGACGCAAAAAAGTGCAAGAAAACTACGAGACAGCGGAAGCCAACTATATCAACGCCATGAAAAAGGCCCTACTGAAAATCATGGCCAAGATGGGCATCTCCACAATTCGCTCTTATCGCGGGGCCAAGATATTCGAGGCCATTGGCTTGTCGGAAAGTTTGCTCAAGGCATACTTCGGCACAGAAACGTCTACCATCGGCGGTATCGGCCTGGAGACAATTGCCCGTGACGCTATCGCCATGCATGACGCAGGCTTTACCGAAGACAACGCTCCCGAATTCCTTCCCAACCTTGGTCAGTTCCACTTCCGGAAAGACGGAATAAGGCATGCGTGGAATCCCGAAACTATCGCGACGCTTCAAATCGCCACAAGAACTGGCAATTATCAGAAATACAAAGAGTTCACCAAACTGGTGGACGAGAAAACGGACGCCATCTTTATCCGTGACTTCTTCGATTTCAAGCGCGCCGCCAATCCTGTTGAGATTGACAAGGTGGAGCCTGTAAGCGCCATCGTGAAACATTTCGTGGCAGGTGCCATGAGCTTCGGCGCGCTCTCCAAGGAAGCCCATGAAGCCATTTGCCTGGCCATGAACAAACTGGGCACTCGCTCGAACACGGGAGAAGGCGGCGAGGACAACAAGCGATTCCACGCTGAAGTAAACGGAATCTCGCTTTCCAGCAAAACAAAACAAGTGGCGTCTGGGCGCTTTGGCGTGACAACGGAATACTTGGTAAACGCCGAGGAGATACAAATCAAGGTGGCGCAAGGCGCGAAGCCTGGCGAAGGAGGACAATTACCGGGGTTCAAGGTTGACGAGGTGATTGCCAAGACGCGCCACTCCATACCTGGCATCTCGCTCATCTCACCACCACCCCATCACGACATTTATTCCATCGAAGACCTGGCGCAACTCATCTTCGACCTAAAGAACGTAAACCCCAAAGCCGCGATCAGCGTAAAGCTGGTAGCCGAGAGCGGCGTGGGCACCATCGCAGCAGGAGTGGCCAAGGCAAAAGCCGACCTTATCGTCATTTCGGGCGCTGAAGGCGGAACAGGCGCCAGTCCCGTGTCCAGCATGCGCTTCGCGGGCATATCACCCGAGATAGGATTAAGCGAGGCACAACAGACATTGGTGAAAAACGGATTGCGAGGAAATGTGCGATTGCAAGTGGACGGGCAGCTGAAGACAGGACGAGACATTGTGCTCATGGCATTACTGGGCGCGGAAGAATTTGGCTTCGGCACGTTGCTGCTCATCGTGCTTGGATGCGTGATGATACGCAAATGCAACCAAAATACCTGCCCATTAGGGGTTACTACGCAAAACCCTGAGCTTCGCCAACACTTCATGGGCAAGTACCAATACCTTGTCAACTATTTCACGTTCCTGGCCGAAGAAGTGCGGGGCTACCTGGCCGAAATGGGGTTCACCAAACTTAACGACATCGTAGGACATACCGAGCTAATCGTGCCGAAAGTCGCCGCGAAAGGAAGCAAAGCCGCGACGCTGGACTTCACCCGATTGCTTTTCAAAGAAAGCGGGAAGCAATCGCTATGCCACACCGCGGAACAGGCGCACGACTTAAGCGGCGCGCTCGACCATTCCATTATACTTTCGGCGCAGCGGGCAGTGAAAAAAGGGGAAGAAGTGAACCTGGACTACGCCATCAAGAACACTGACCGCGCCACGGGTGCGATGCTCAGCGGACTGATAGCCTCAACGCATGGTGAAGAAGGACTGCCCGATTCCACCATCAACGTCAAGTTCAAGGGAAGCGCAGGCCAAAGCTTCGGCGCATTCCTCGTGAAAGGCGTGAATTTCAAGCTTGAGGGCGAGGCCAATGACTACTTCGCCAAAGGACTAAGCGGGGGACGCATCGCCATTTTGCCGCCCGTGCGCAGCAATTTCAACGCGGAAGACAACACCATCGCCGGCAATACAGGACTGTATGGAGCTACCTCTGGCGAGCTATACGTCAACGGAAAGGTGGGCGAGCGTTTCGCCGTGCGCAACTCAGGAGCCATCGCCGTCGTGGAAGGCGCGGGAGACCACTGCTGCGAATATATGACAGGAGGCCGTGTCGTGGTATTGGGACAAACGGGAAGGAACTTCGCCGCAGGCATGAGCGGTGGCGTGGCTTACGTTTGGGACAAACAGCACGACTTCGACTACTTCTGCAATATGGACATGGTGGAAATCAACTTGGTGGAAGAAAACTCCTACCGCAAGGAACTGCACGAACTTATCCGGCAGCATTACCTGTACACCGGCTCCAAGCTAGCCCGCCAAATGCTCGACGACTGGCCTCGCTACGTAGAGGACTTCATCCAGGTAGTGCCTATAGAATATAAGCGCGTACTGCAGGAAGAACAGGTGAAAAAACTGCAACAGAAAATAGCCGACATGCAACGAGACTATTGACAAAAGCGAAAACGACCTGTAACCACGGGAATGAGACAACACGCCAATATCATTAAATTAAACTATTATCATCATGGGAGACCCCAAAGCATTCTTGACCATACATCGCAAAGAGGCGGGATACCGCCCCGTACATGACCGAATACACGATTTCGGCGAGGTAGAACAAACCCTCAACTCCAGTGACCGCCGCCTTCAGGCCGCACGCTGCATGGATTGCGGCGTGCCTTTCTGCCACTGGGCATGCCCGCTGGGCAATCGCCCGCCAGAATGGAACGACGCCCTCTACCGGGGAAACTGGGAACTTGCCTATCGGCTGCTTAACGCCACAAACGACTTTCCAGAGTTTACGGGACGTGTCTGCCCCGCGCTCTGCGAAAAAGCGTGCGTGCTAAACCTCGCGGAACATGAGCCCACCACCAACCGGGAAAACGAGGCGGCCATCACGGAACACGCTTTCACAGAAAACTACATCCATATCCACCACCCTAAACGCAACGGAAGACGCGTCGCCGTAATAGGGGCAGGCCCTGCCGGGCTCGTAGCCGCCAACAGACTCAACCTCATGGGCTATGCCGTAACCCTGTTCGACAAGAACGAAGACGCTGGCGGACTGCTGCGCTATGGCATTCCCAACTTCAAACTCAACAAGACCATCATTGACCGACGCATGGACATCCTCCGCGCAGAGGGAATTGAGTTCAAATTCAATTCCCCTATCGACGTGGAGCACCTGCCCAACGGGTTCGACGCTTATGTCATAGCCACGGGAACGCCCGAAGCCCGAGACCTCGCGGTTCCTGGCAGGGAATTAAAAGGAATCCACTTCGCCCTCGACATGCTATCCCAACAAAACCGGATACTGGCTGGTGCGGAAATCCCTAGCGAGAAATTGGTCAACGCCAAAGGGAAAGACGTGCTTGTCATCGGTGGAGGAGACACTGGCAGCGACTGTATTGGCACCGCCCACCGTCAGGGTTGTCGCAGCGTAACGCAAATCGAGATTATGCCAAAGCCCGTCGAAGGCCCCGACGACCCGCAACATCCATGGCCCGAATGGCCACGCACGCTCAAGACCACCTCTAGCCACGAGGAGGGATGCGTACGCCGATGGAACCTCAACACGTTGCGATTCGCGGGCAAAGACGGAAAGGTAACGGGCGCGGAAGTGCAGGAAATCGCCTGGAAAGCCAACCCGAAAGGAGGTCGCCCCATCATGGAGGCCGTGGGCAAGCCTGAAATGATAAAAGCCGACATCGTGTTATTGGCCATGGGCTTCCTGAAACCACAACTTCCGCCATTCGCCCCAAACGTGTTCGTGGCAGGAGACGCGGCCAACGGAGCGTCGCTCGTGGTTCGCGCCATGGCTAGCGGACGTGATGCCGCACTTCGGGTAGACAAATATCTATCCTCAGAATAAGGGGTATTTGCGATAACCGCTGGTTTTCCGCCTCACGTTTTCGGGTTTCGCTTTTTATGCTTATCTTTGACGCGTTATTCAAATCTTAAGACATATGAAAGCGACAAGATTAGTGGCAGCCGCCGTGGCAACGCTCATGGCCTGCTCGTGCGGTAACGCCAAGACTTCTTCCGGACAAGAGCCTGCGGCAGAAACGGAAGGCGTGACCACCATGGAGATTGGCTCAATAAGGCTCATCACCATCCGTGACGATGATGGCGAGAGACGGATGCCCAACAAACTGTTTTATGGGAAAGCCGATTCCGCCAAGGTGGAAAGGCTTTCGCCGGAAGGCTCAGTGCCCTCTTCCGTCAGCTGCTTCCTCGTGGAGGCGGAAGGAAAGAAAGTGCTGTTCGACACGGGCAACGGAGCGGGACGTGGCGGAATGCTGCTGAAACGCCTGAAAGACATCGGCGTGAAGCCTGGAGACATTGACTACCTGGTGATAACCCACTTCCACGGCGACCACATCGGCGGCATGACCGACAACGGCAAGCCCGTATTCACGAAAGCGGAAGTATATGTGCCCGACGCAGAGTATACCGCCTGGCAGAGCATGGACAACGCCGGCGGCAAGGCGGCCATGGAGACCATGGCGGCGTATGGCGACAAGCTGCGACGCTATCAATATGCCGATGCCTTGCCTCTTGGCATAAAGCCCATGCCTGCGCCAGGCCACACGCCAGGCCACACGGTATACCAAATGGGGAAACTCTTTATAGCGGGAGACCTTTTCCATGGTCTTGACTTGCAGCTAAAAGACCTCAATATCTGCCCCAGCTTCGACATGGAGCCCGCGCAAGCCATCGAGTCACGCAAGAAATACGTGGAATACGTGAGGGAAAACAAGCTCGTCACAGCGGGCATGCACTTCCCGGAGAACGGGGTGAAAGACAGCCTGTAAGTCCTTCACGCCCTTGGCGCATATCACGTCATGCGTAACCCAGTCATTGCCAAAGCGTAGAGAGGCGTTCTCGCGTCTCAGCGGGCAAGATTGCCGAATAGAATCGACACTGGCGGAGGCTTGGCGGCTTGCTGAGACGTATTCTTGCGTCTCGGCAATTTTTCATCGCCCCTATCAACCTGAAACTCGCATTGGATTAAAACAAGTTATTTCGCCCAGGAAAATAACTTGTTTTGCCAAGGGAAACAAGTTATTTTGAGGAGCAAATCAACTTGTTTTCCTGGGCGAAATAACTTGTTTTCAAATGCCCCCAAAATTGCCCTGCTGAACACCTCCCAGGTGATCTATAGAAATGGGGTCAACTGCTCTATAGAAATGACATGAAGTGCTCTATAGAAACCATGACAAGTGTTCTATAGAGCACTTGAGACGCTAAAATAACGTGAATTCGATGAAAAGTTGTAGAGACGCATTCTTGCGTCTCAGCAAACCGCCAGGCCTTCGCAAGCGGCAATTTCATTCAGCGATCTTGCTTGCTGAGACGCAAGAATACGTCTCTACGCGTTGACCATGACAGATTATGTACACAAGTAGAGATTCGTCGAACTCGCGTTAAAATAAAACGCGATAAAATGCAATTAAACGCATTCAAACGAAAGAAAGCGCAAACTTTTCCTCCCATTCACGATAAAGGCCTGAAAAAGTCAGTAGTACTGGCTTTTTGTGCGCGTAATCAGCAATTGGGTTTATTCCGAAACTCATCGTGGCGTGGCGTGCTGCGTCTCCTGGGGAATTACAGTGTATTCGCGCGAATCTCGGTTCGCCGAAGTCACGGCAATATATCAGAGAGCTATCCCTCTCGGAAGAAATCCAACGCCTCCTTTATTTCCTCCGAGCTGGCGGTTTGATTAACACGCAGCTCTCCCACGTCTGCCAGGAGAGTGAAATTGATGACACCCGCCTTGTTTTTCTTGTCATGAGTCATTAATTCCAGAAGTTCAGCGTAATCATCGCACGTGATGGGCAGCGGGGCGTAATGCTCCCGGATGAAATTCACGGTTTGCCTCATGCGCTCCGTGGGGAAACCACACTTGGTGACACTAAGGTATAGCTCCGCGATGATGCCCAGCGCGACAGCGTCGCCATGGGGAATGGGCTGCCTGCGCAACGCCCAACTCTCAAAAGCGTGGCCTACGGTATGGCCCACGTTGAGAGCCTTGCGAATGCCATTCTCGTGAGGGTCTTCCTTGACTATGCGCTCCTTCACCGCCACGGAGTCTCCCACCATCTGTCGCAATTGCCTCAAGGCCTCAGCGTCATGCCCCATCGCCTTGGCCAGGGGGAAGTTCAGCAGCGCGGCCCACATAGAGACATCAAAGATAAGCCCGTGTTTCAGCATCTCGGCATAGCCCGAACGAATCTCCTCGGGGCTCAGCGTATGCAGGAACGCGGTGTCCAATATCACGAAGCGGGAGTCGTTGAACACGCCTATCTCGTTTTTCAGTCCCCTGAAGTTGATGCCAGTCTTTCCGCCCACAGAAGCGTCCACCATGGCCAGCAGGGTGGTGGGAATATTGATGAAGTTGATGCCTCGCTTGAAGGTTGAGGCCGCGAAGCCCCCCAAGTCTGTCACCATACCCCCGCCCAAGTTGATAAGGCAAGAGTGGCGGGAAGCTCCGCCCTCCCCTAGTTGAGTCCACACCTGGGCCAGGCTGTCCAAAGTCTTGTGCTGGTCATTGGCTCCTATGGTGATAACGTTCGCTTTTCTTAAGCAAAAGAAACTGGCGACACGAGGCAAACAATGCCTGCGGGTGTTCTCGTCGGTGAGTATGAAAAGCTTGTCGTGTTCGCAATCAGCGAGAGCCATGGCCAATTCGCTCTCCAGATGCTGGGATATGATGATACGTTGTTGCATGCGCTATAACTTGGTAATTGATGCAAAGTTAATGAAAAAACCTGAAAAACCATGTCGGAAAGGCAAAGAAATGAAAAAAATGGGGGCATGGCGTTAAACTTGGCGGAAGCCATAGCGTCTAAACGGCAGACAAATACCAATAGAGCAGAAAATGAAACGACACGTATTGCTATTGTTTCTAATGGCATGGAGCTGCCTGGCAATAGCGCAAGAGAGAATGATCAGCGGCACACTAACTGACCGAGACACCAACGAACCCGCAGAGATGCTGACCGTGCAATTGCTACGTACAGACAGTACTTTCGTCACCGGTACGATAAGTAACGAGAAAGGCGCATTCAAAGTGGCTGCCCCCGCGAATGGCAAATATATTTTGCGCATTACGGGAGTGGGCTACAATCCGCTATTGAAAAACGTAACCATAAGCAACGGGAAGAGCGTGGCGCTGGGAAAACTGGTGATAGGCGCCGACGCCATCATGTTGCAGGGAGCCGTAGTCACGGCGCAGGCCCAAAAGGTGACCCTGAAAGAAGACACCTTTGTCTATAATTCCGCGGCCTACCGCACCCCGGAAGGCTCGGTGGTGGAGGAACTGGTGAGACGCATACCAGGCGCGGAAATCAGCGATGACGGTACTATCACCATCAACGGCAAGGAAGTGAAGAAAATCATGGTAGACGGCAAGGAGTTCATGACGGGTGATACCCAAACGGCCTTGAAAAACCTGCCTACCAACGTGATAGAGAAAATAAAGGTATACGACGAGCAAAGCGACCTGGCTAGGGTGACTGGCATCGACGACGGAGAGGAAGAGACCGTGCTGGACTTCGGACTGAAGAAAGGCATGAATAGGGGCACCTTCTCTAACATCGACCTGGCCTACGGCACGCACAGCAGATATGCGGCCAGACTGATGGGCACTTACTTCACGGACAATCACCGCTTCATGCTGATGGGCTCAGCCAACAACACCAATGACATGGGCTTCGGCAGTGGAGGAAGAGGCCGCTTTGGAGGAGGAAGACAAGGCCTGAACACTTCCAAGATGATAGGCGGAAACTATAACTACGAGAAAAAAGACAAGTTGAAGATAGACGCCAGCCTGCGTTGGAACCACAGGAATGGGGACACCTACACCAATACCAGCAGCGAGAACTTCGTGAGCACCATGGGTTCATTCTCCAACTCAAGGCGGCAAAACTATTCCCGCAGCGATAGCTGGAACGCGAGAATGAGGCTGGAATGGCAACCTGACACGATGACCAACATCATGTTCCGCCCCAATTTCTCATGGTCTACCAGTGACGGACTCACCAACTCCCTTTCAGGAAGTTACGCGGAAGACCCCTACCTGCACGTGGAAGACCCCTTGGACCAAGAGGCCATCAAGACCTTGGCGGACGCTGGCGTGATGGTAAACACCAGCAACAGCAACTCCATCTCTTACAGTTCCTCGAAGCAAATCAGCGGAATGTTGCAATTCAACCGCAAGATAGGCCGCAAAGGACGTAACTTCACCCTGAGGGCAGACGGTAGCTACAACAAGCAAGACAGCAAAAGCCTGAGCACCAACGCCGTGCACCTTTATATGGTGCAAAACGCCATGGGACTGGACTCCACTTACCAAACCAACCGCTACAACCTGTCTCCCACCGACAACTACAGCTATAGCCTGCAGGCCACCTACAGCGAGCCGCTGTGGAAAGGCGCCTTCTTGCAACTAAGGTATAAATTCACCTACAATTACAGCAAGAGCGACCGCGACACCTACGATTTCAGCAACTTGGGCGAGGAGTTCTTCGCTGGCGTAACCCCTGCTTACAGGGCATGGAACAGCTATCTTAACTTGCTGCCCAATCCTTGGGAAAGCTATCTGGACAGCGACCTGAGCCGATTCTCCGAATACAAGAACTACATACACGAGGTGCAGTTGATGTTGCGAATGATAAGGGAAAAATACAACCTGAACGTGGGCGTGATGTTCCAGCCCCAAACCTCGAAATACGTGCAAGACTACCAGGGCGTGTACGTAGACACCACCCGCCACGTGAGCAACTTCTCCCCCACACTCGATTTCCGCTACCGCTTCAGCAAGGTAAGCAACTTGCGCATCAATTATAGGGGAAGCAGCTCACAACCCAGCATGACCGACCTGTTGGATATCGTAGATGACAGCGACCCTCTGAACATCACCATGGGTAACCCAGGACTGAAACCATCCTTCACCCACAGACTGCGCGTTTTCTACAATACTTATATCGAGAAACATCAAAGGTCGTTGATGACTTACTTGAATTTCTCGACCACGAACAACAGCATAAGCTCCAAAGTCAGCTACGACCCCAACACGGGCGGACGAACCACGAGACCAGAGAACATCAACGGCAACTGGAGCGCAAATGGAGCGTTTATGTTCAACACCGCCATTGACTCCGTAGGCTACTGGAACGTGAATACCTTCACCAACGTAAACTATAACAACTACGTAAGCTACCTGAGCCTGGACAACATGAGCGACTCGCAGAAGAATACCACTCGCACATTGTCCTTGATGGAAAGGTTGGCTGGTAGTTATCGCAACGAGTGGCTGGAAATAGAATTGGACGGCTCACTGAATTACACCCATGCCCGCAACAAGCTTCAACCTTCCAGCGATTTGGATACATGGCAGTTCTCGTATGGCGCCAACCTGAACATCAACGCACCTTGGGGCATGAGCATCTCCACCGACATCCACCAAAACAGCAGAAGGGGATATAATGACAGCTCAATGAACACCGACGAATTGGTATGGAACGCCCAAGTGGCACAGAGCTTCTTGCCTGGCAATCCGCTCACGGTGACCCTGCAGTTCTACGACCTGCTGCACAACCAGAGCAACTTCAGCCGGGTCATCAACTCCATGTCACGTACCGATACGCAATATAACAGCATCAACAGTTACGCGATGCTGCACGTGATATACAGATTAAATATATTTGGAGGAAAGGAAGCCCGCAGGCAAATGCACCAAGGCCCAGACGGTAGAAGACCTGACTTCGGCAGACCAGAGTTCAGGGGCGGACGGCCACCCATGGGAGGACCTGGCGGTGGTAGAAGGTCTATGGGTTTTGGAGGACCTGCTTGATGACCAAGGGATAATATCTCATCTCCAAGAGATTCTCTTTCGCGGCGATATCCTCGGGCGTATCCTCGGGTGATATCGCCGTTTTGTATTGGGCTATTATCTCTCCGCCGTCGCACTCCCCTGTCACGTAATGCACGGTCATACCTGTCTCCGTCTCGCCAGCGGCCTTTACGGCCTCGTGCACACGGTGACCATACATTCCCTTGCCGCCAAACTTGGGCAGCAAGGAAGGATGCAAATTGATGATACGGCGGGGGTAGGCGGCTATCAGGTAGTCTGGTATCATGAGCAGGAAACCCGCCAAGACAATGAAGTGGATATCACGCTCCCGCAACAAGGGCAACATGAAAGAGTTGTCAGACAACTGCGACTTGGACACCACCTCTGTGGGCACTCCCAAGCGCCTGGCTTTCTCCAAGGCGGGAGCGTCCGACTTGTTGGACACCACCAAAGCTATATTTACCACTTCGCTGCCAGCGAAGTAACGTATGATATTCTCGCAATTGGTGCCAGTTCCTGATACGAAAATGGCCACTCGCTTCTGTGCTTCACTCATCATCCTCTTCGTCTAAATCATCATCAAAGTCGTCAAACCCAAAGAGGGCATAATCCCTGAAGGCTTCCAAGGCTCGTTGGTCTTTCTTGGTAGGCCTTCCCGTCCCTCTCGCCCTATCCACGAATCCACTGATACGGGTCATTTCCAATAGCTCATATTGCTTGGGATCAGTGACATTCTCGTAAATTGTCGGCAAGAGCTTGGCCCCCACACGTTGCTCTATGCAGGAGAGAACACGAAAAGAATAAGTGACAGGCGGCTTCTTCACGTTGATTACCACGCCCGCCTTGATAACATGAGAAGGCTTCACGTTCACTCCGCCTATAGTTACCCTGCCGTTCTTGCAGGCGTTGGCTGCCAGGCTACGCGTCTTATATACCCGCGCCGCCCAAAGCCACTTGTCTATCCTTGCCGTTTCCGCCATATGCAAACGCTATTGTTTCTTGCCCAGTTTATTATATTGGTTCATGGTGATATCAATACCCGCCAACACGAAGCTCTTGATAATATCCACCGCGGTATCCAGGCTGGGCTTCAGCACTTTGAGTTCTTCCTCATCATACTTGCCAAGCACCCATTCCACCTGCGCTCCGCGAGGATAATCATTGCCTATGCCCATCCTGAGGCGAGCGTAGTTCTGGCCTATCAACTGCTGGATATGGCCTAGCCCGTTGTGACCGCCATTGCTGCCCGACGCCTTCAGCCTGAAAGCCCCTAGCGGCAAAGCCACGTCATCGCTGACGACCAACAGCCGCTGCTGGTCTATTTTCTCCTGGTTAAGCCAATAGCGCACGGCATTGCCACTCAGGTTCATATAGGTAGTAGGTTTCAGCAAGAACACTTTCCGCCCCTTGAGCGAAGTTTCTGCCACAAACCCATATCGCTTGTCCTCAAAATGAATGTTGGATGCCTCGGCAAAGGCATCCAACACCATATATCCAGTATTGTGGCGGGTACCCGCATACTCCGTGCCGGGATTACCCAAGCCACAAATCAAATACTTATCCATTATTCCTCAGTTGCGGCGGCAGCGGCAGCGGCCTGCTGTGCCTGACGGGTCATCTTGATAGAGCAAACCACTACGTCCTTGCTGGTAGCCATCTCCAGGCCCTCGTAATTCAACTGGCCAACCTTGATGCTCTTGCCGATGGTAAGAGAGGTAACGTCAACGTCAAGGTGCTCGGGGATAATTTGATAAGGAGCGGTAACATTAATCTTGCGGATAGAAAGATTCATGCGGCCACCATCACGCACACCTTGTGCCAAACCAACCAGCTTCACGGGGATGCCCACGGTGATTGGCTTCTCGTCGTTCACCTCGTAGAAATCAACATGCAAGGGAGCGTCGGTTACGGGATGGAATTGTATTTCCCTCATCACGGCAGTATGGATCTCGCCATCGATAACCAGCTTGATGACATACACGTGAGGAGTATAGATGATTTTACGGAGCTCGGTGAAAGGAGAAGCGAAAGCCAATGCCACGGGCTTGCCTTCAGCGTCCTTCAACTCACCATAAAGGTTACATGGAACCATACCCTCCTTGCGGAGAGCCTTAGAAGCTTTTTTTCCAAGGGCAGTGCGCTTCTTACCTGTTACTTCAATTTCTTTCATAACGATTAAGTTGTGTTACTCTAAATTAATATTGTTAATTCGCCATCACACACTCAGATGCGAAAAGCGGTGCAAAGTTAAGGCGTTTTTCCGAAATACGCAATGTTTTACCCTAAAAAAAAGGAAATTATTCCAAAATCACTTGCAACTTCCGAGTAAAATATATAATTTTGCATTTTAGAACAAATGATTATTGGAGAATGATTAATCGTGAGCTAATACGTATCAAGATAGTCCAGTTAACCTACGCATACTATCAAAACGGAAACAAAAACATGGAAAACGCCGAGAAGGAGTTGCTCTTCAGCCTCTCAAAGGCGTATGACCTCTATAATTTCCTGCTGTCACTGATAGTGGCGGTAACCCGCGAGGCACGCAAATACATAGACGTGGCCACGGCCAAGGCACAACGTGAGGGCGGAGAAATGCCCTCCCAGAAATTCTCGCTTAACAGGTTTGCCCTGCAATTGGAGGAGAACAAAATGCTCAACGACTTCATTGAGACCAAAGGCTTAAAATGGGATGAACAGGAAAAGCTGGTGCAAGACCTTTACCTGCGCATCACGGAAAGCGAGACCTACCAAGACTACATGAAGAGCGAGGAGGATTCTTACGAGGCCGACCGCGAATTGTGGCGCAAGCTCTACAAGAAATATATCATGAACAATGAGGCCATCGAGGATGCCCTCGAGGAAATGAGCCTCTACTGGAACGACGACAAAGAGGTGGTGGACACGTTTGTGCTGAAAACCATCAAGCGGTTTGACGCCTCCAATAAGGCGAACCAAGAATTGCTGCCCGAATACAAGGACGCGGAAGACCGCGAGTTCGCCCGCAAGCTCTTTAGGGCCACCATTCTCAACGCCGACCAATACCAGCGTTACATGAGTGACGCCAGCAGAAACTGGGATTTCTCCCGCTTGGCTTACATGGACGTAGTGCTGATGCAAATAGCCATCGCCGAGATGATGACTTTCCCCGCCATTCCCGTTTCCGTGACCATCAACGAATACGTGGAATTGGCCAAGGTATACAGCACGCCCCGCAGTGGCGGCTACATCAATGGCATGCTGGATGCCATTGCCCGTTACCTGAACGATACGGGCAAGATATTCAAGCCCATGACGACAAAAGAGAAAAGCGACAAGGGCGCCAACGCTCCCAAGGAGGAGACCCCGCAGGAATAATTCTCACGAAATCATTAACCCTTATATACATTATTAATAATAGGTATGACAACATCTTTAGTATTACAAGCGCAATCTGGCGGCGGAAGCATCGGCTTCCTGGTGATGATGGTAGCCATCTTCGTGATAATGTGGCTCTTCATGATACGTCCGCAGCAAAAGAAACAAAAAGAGATACGCAATTTCCAAAACTCACTGCAACCTGGAGCCAAAGTGGTGACAGGCGGAGGCATCTATGGCACCGTAACCAAGGTGAACCTGGAAAACAACACCGTGGAATTGGAAATAGCACGTGGCGTGGTGATCACCGTGGCCAGGGGATATGTCTTCGCGGACGCTTCCCAGCAGCAAGGCAATGCGTAATGACTCACTGACAAAATCCATTATCAGGAACTTCCTTCTCTGTAACATGAACAAGGAGTTTCTGATTTTTTTGTTCTTTCTCGCCTTAAGCAGTAGTTTCTGGCTTCTCATGAGCCTCAACGAGACTTACGAGAAAGAATATTGCATTCCTGTGACCCTAACAGGCGTGCCCAACAACACCGTAATGACGGGCGAGCTCTCTGACACAGTGCATATTGTCGTGCGCGACAAAGGATTCACGCTGCTCACCTACAGCTATGGCAAGAAGTTCCGCCCGCTGTCATTTCGCTTCGCCACCTATGCCAACACCCAAGAGGGGAAAGGCTATGTGCCCACGGCAGACATACAGCGGCAAGTGCTCGCCCAACTTTACGGCTCCAGCAAACTGGTGTCTATGAAGGTAGAGCACCAGGACTTCTTCTTCAATTTCGGACAATCAAAGCGCGTGGCGGTAAAAATGACGGGAAAGATTTCCACAAGCCAAACCTACTACCTGGCCAACACTTCCATATCGCCCAACACAGTAACCATCTACGCCCATAAGTCTTTGCTGGACAGCATATCTGCCATCTATACGCTTCCCGTAAACCTGGCAAACCTGCGGGACACCATTCATCAACAGGTGGAATTACAGCAAATAAGGGGTGTAAAGGTAGTGCCATCCACCGTAAAGATAAGTCTGTATCCCGACATCCTTACGGAAGAGAGCGTGGAGGTGCCCATCACGGCGGTCAACATGCCCGAGGGAAAGACCTTGAGAACTTTTCCCGCCAAGGTGAACGTCAGGTTTACCGTAGGTGCCAGGGTGTTCCGCTCCATCAAGCCAGAGATGTTCCGGGTGGTGGCAGACTACAAAGACATTGAGAAGCAAGCCGACGAGAAGTGCCCATTGCAGTTGGTGAAATGGCCGCGGAATGTATCCAGGGCACGACTAGAGATAAGCCAGGTGGACTATTTGATAGAGCAATGACAGATACGGCACACCTATTTGGCGCGATCACGGGTGGCATTGGCGCAGGAAAAAGTTATATATGCCAACAGCTTCGAGACATGGGCGTTGAGGTCTACGACTGTGACGCTGCCGCCAAGCGGCTCATGCGTTCCGACAAGATATTGCGGGAACGTCTGACCGAACTGGTGGGAAAAGAAGTATACGAGGGTGACGCTCCCCGGAAAAGCGTGTTGTCCGCCTTCCTTTTGGCAAGCGAGGAAAACAAGCAAGCCGTGAACGCCATCGTGCACCCAGCGGTTGCCCAAGACTTCATGGCAAGTGGCTGCGAGTGGCTGGAGAGCGCCATTCTCTTCGAAAGCGGTTTCCACCAGAGAGTGCCCCTCGCGTGCGTAACGTGCGTAGTGGCACCTTTAGAGACCAGACTGCGAAGGGTAATGGAGCGGGACGGCATTAGCATGGAGCAAGCTTCCCGCTGGATAACCACACAGATGCCGCAAGAGGAGATAGCCAGTCGCAGTGACTATATCGTCCACAACGACGGCATCACTCCCCTGCTTCCGCAATTGCGGGGCATGCTGCGAACCCTCGCCCAACGCAAGCATACATTATAATATATATTCTAACAATCAATCAGGAACATTCAAACATTAAAGACTGGATTATTTTATGGAGACAATTCTTTCTATCGCAGGCAAACCAGGCCTGTATAAACTGGTAAGCAGAAGTAAAGGCACGTTCATCGTAGAGATGCTTGACGAAAGCCACAAGCGCATGCCCGTATTCGCTACAGACAGGGTAACGAGCCTGGCCGACGTGGCCATGTATACCGACGCGGACGAAGTGCCTTTGTGGCAAGTGCTGGAAAGCGTGGGCGTAAAAGAGGAGAAGAAAGTCAGCTCAATAGACTACCGCAAAGCCAGCTCTGCCGATTTGCGTTCCTATTTCGCGGAAGTGCTGCCCGACTTTGACCGTGACCGCGTACACGACAGCGATATCAAGAAGTTATTGCAATGGTATAACATTCTCGTCAAGGCGGGCATCACCGAGTTCCAGGACGCGTTGGCACCCACGGAAGGCGACAACGTAGCCGACCGCGCATAGCCTTCAGCTTTCCCCTCTTGAAGAGGAGACCTCCACGATGCGCCATATTGTCACTTTTCCTGACAATATGGCGCATTTTTCGGGTTTGGAACATTCCTTGCAGATGGGTAAGTGTAAACGTTAAACCATTAACAAACAACTAGGAGGTAAAAACTATGACACCCATCTACAGAAACAATTGGTTACCCGAGGTCTTCAACGACTTCTTCGATAACATCGCCCTTCCAAGAACCAACGCTACGGCACCTGCCATCAACGTGAAGGAAACCGAAAACGAATACGTGGTAGAAGTAGGCGCTCCCGGCTTGACAAAGGAAGACTTCAACGTTCATATCAACGATGAAGGAAACCTCACCATCAAGGTGGAGAAGCACAATGAGGAGAAGGAGGACAAGGCTCACTACCTGCGCAGGGAGTTCTATTACTCCAAGTACGAGCAGACGTTGATCTTGCCGGACGACGTGGACAAGGAACACATCGCGGCTAAAGTGGCCGACGGCGTTCTTTCCGTCCAACTGCCCAAACTGAAGAAGGAGGAGAAGAAAGTCAGCAGGCAGATCACCATTGGCTAATCTTTCAATAGGTAACCAAATACATCCCACATCAGCCCCCGCTAGAAGTTATTTTCTATGCGGGGGCTTTTCATTGTCGCGGACATATGGGGGAATGGTAAAGAAAGGTAAAATACGCGCTTTTCCGTAAAAAAAGTTGCGTATTTGAATTAAACTCATTAACTTCGCGCCCGATAAGTATAAGGATAATGTCTTCTTTTTGTAGTTGAAGCACTATCCGTTAAGGTATCTAACGGAACTGAGATTGCGCTCGCCTCGCGCCTTTATGCCCCAGGCCGCAATCGCGAAAATACCTGATGTTGTAGTTCAGCTTTTCAGGTTCCATAAAGAATATGTTATGAATAAGATTGTAAAAAGATTTGTAGTAGTAGTATTAGCGTTAATGATGACGGAGGCTGCGATAGCCTCGAGAAATGGCGGAGCCAAGCATGATTGGGAACCTGTGATAAAGGCCATCATCATGGTAGAGAGTGGCGGTGACGCCCGCGCCAAAAGTGGAAATTCTGTTGGGGCCATGCAAATTACCCCGATACTCGTAAAGGAGTGCAACAACATACTCCGCAAACGCAAGAGCAAGAAACGTTACACCTTGGCCGACAGGTACAGCGTGAAAAAATCCAAGGAGATGTTCCTGTTGATGCAATCGGAATTCAACAAGGAAAACAACGTGGAAAAAGCCATCAGGGCATGGAACGGTGGCAACAAGTATAGCAAGAAAGCTACACAGCGTTATTACGAGAAAGTGATGAAACACTTGAAATGAAAGCGATAAAGAGGCCTGGAACTTTGATGTTCCAGGCCTCTTCACGTTTCAACCCAGCAAAGAGGATGTTGGAATCTTGAAGTCGCAAAATGCGACCTCATGTTGGGATGGTGATAGAAGATTGCCCTACGCTTTCACGGAGCAAGGTATCGCCATGCTTAGCTCTGTCTTGAAATCACAAACTGCCATAGATGTGAATATCCGTATCATGCCTAAAGGCAACGATTTGGGTTAAAAAACTGTCAGGGATATAACCTCGGGGCGCAAAAAACAGACTGGCCGAGGAGACGAAGCCAGTATCCTTTTCAGTACCACTTAACTGGTACTGGAGTTTCAACTAGCTGGTACTGCAGTACCACTAAGGTAAAACCGCAGTACCAGCTAAGTGGTATCGATTACGGTACCCAACGAGTTTCCTCTACATATTGGTCAAAGTCCATGGAGGAGTTTGCTCCTACCTGTTCGAGCACGTACTTGATGATGTCTTGCTCCTCTGGAGAAAGCAATATATCTCCTCTTCTGCGCTTGAAATATTGGTTACGACCGAAATGCTGTATGAGCGTGGTCATGAATCGCCCATACTGCTCGGGGTACATTTTCTTCTGGAAACCCGTGAAACCCTTGGCAAATCTCACGGGCTTGTCATCAGCGTAATGGGGACAGCCCGCCTGCTTTGTACACTTAGAAGGATTGAGCAAGCTTAAGTAAGTTCCCATTTCCTCTTGCCGGCGGAAAGCCAGCTGGTGGAGGCATTTCTCCGCCAACGGGCAGTCCCCATGCATGCATACGGGATAATTTTTGGGGATGGTATTGGCAGACTTCATAGCGTCAAAGGTTCATAAGGCAAGCCAAACACGTCGGCCACGGCCTTGTATACCACTTTGCCCTCCACGATGTTCAGTCCCTCGGCCAAGGCGGGGTCATCTTGGCACGCTTTCTTCCAACCCTTGTCGGCCAAGGCCACAGCATAGCTTAAAGTAGCGTTAGCCAACGCTGAGGTGGAGGTATGGGGGATGGCGCCAGGGATATTGGCCACACAATAATGCAGGATGCCGTCTACCTCATAGACTGGGTCACTATGGGTGGTGGGACGGGAAGTCTCAAAACAACCTCCTTGGTCTATGGCCACGTCTACCATTACCGTACCAGGACGCATCTTGGCCAGCATGTCTCGGGTAACCAACTTGGGAGCCTTGTCGCCAGGCACGAGCACCGCGCCTATCACCACGTCGGCATCAGCGAGTTCCGACTCCACATGGTGGGGCGATGAATAGACCGTACGGACATTGGAGGGCATCATAATGGACAGCTCACGCAACTTTGGCAACGAGATATCCAGTATCACTACGTCGGCGCCCAAGCCTGCCGCCGTGCGAGCCGCGGCTTGTCCCACGATGCCTCCACCCAGTACAACCACCTTGGCGGGCCTTACTCCTGGCACGCCGCCTATCAACTTGCCCTTGCCTCCTTTTGTCTTTTGCAAGTAATACGCGCCATTGATGGCAGCCATGCGGCCTGCCACCTCGCTCATGGGAGTCAACAGCGGCAACGCTCCATCCGCTGTACGTACGGTCTCGTAGGCCACGCACACACCACCCGAAGCTATCATCGCGTCGGTGAGGGCCTTGTCGCAGGCGAAATGGAAGTACGTGAAAACAATTTGCCCAAATTTAATCAAAGGATATTCCTGGGGCACAGGCTCCTTGACTTTCACTATCATATCGGCCACTCCGTATACCTCCTCAATGGTAGGCAACATGGTGGCGCCCACGGCCACATAGTCTTCATCCGCGAAGCCACTGCCAATACCCGCCGTGGCTTGCACGTAAACCTGATGGCCACGAGCCACCAACTGGGCAACGCCCGCGGGGGTCATACCCACCCGGTTCTCGTTGTTCTTAAGTTCTTTAGGAATTCCAATCTTCATCATACGCGTCAGGATTTAAGGTTTTACCTAACGCGAATATAGCGAGAATACCTCTAAGTTCCAAATTTTCAAGGCTTGATTTTATCCCTAGACTCACCTTTTTCCTTGTCCATTTCCACTCGCTTCACCTTGCGGAAGAGATCGGAGGCGAATACCAGGTCGTTGAGCTTCTCGTTGGTGGAACCCATCACCTCGTCCTTGGTGCCCTGCCACTCCTTGTGCCCTTGGTAGATAAAACAGATATTCTCTCCTATACCCATCACGGAGTTCATGTCGTGGGTATTGATGATAGTGGTGATGTCATACTCCTTGGTGATTCCTGAAAGCAACTCATCTATCACTAGCGAGGTCTTTGGGTCAAGTCCTGAGTTTGGCTCGTCACAAAACAAGTACTTGGGATTCATGACAATAGCCCTCGCGATGGCCACTCGCTTCTGCATGCCACCCGACAACTCTCCAGGGTATTTCAACTGCGCGTCTATCAAGTTAACCCTTCCCAGGCACTCCTGCGCCCTCTTTACACGTTCACGATAATTCATGGACGAGAACATGTCCAAAGGAAACATCACGTTCTCCAACACGCTCATGGAGTCGAAAAGGGCCGCTCCCTGGAAGATCATGCCCATCTCGCGGCGCATGGCCACCTTCTCCTTCTTGGACATGGAAGCGAAGTCACGACCGTCGTAGAGCACCTCGCCCGAAGTTGGGGTCAGAAGTCCCACCATATTCTTGATAAGCACGGTCTTTCCCGATCCGCTCTGCCCGATGACGAGATTGGTCTTCCCTTTCTCAAAGACCATATTGATGTCAGACAACACGACCTTGTCGCCAAAGACTTTAGTAAGATGCTTCACTTCTATCATGGTCAGGAAAGGATTTGGGTGAGAAACACGTCAGAACACAATATCAGCACACTGGAGTTAACCACTGCCGCGGTAGAAGCCTCGCCCACCTCCACGGAGCCTCCCTCCACGGTATAACCGAAATAGGAGGAGACACTGGCGATGATGAAAGCGAAGAAGAGGCTCTTGATGATGCTCATCCACACAAACCAGGAGTTGAACGCGTGCTGCAAGCCCAATGTCAGGTCAGAAGGCGACAAGATGTGCCCCACATAAGCCGTCCCGTATGCGCCAATGATTCCCATGGCGGAACTGAAGATAACCAGGAAAGGCATAATGGTAATGAGACCCATGATTTTGGGCAATATCAAATAACACGCGGAATTCACGCCCATGATATCCAAGGCGTCTATCTGCTGGGTGACTCGCATGGTGCCCAATTCGGAAGCGATATTGGAACCCACCTTACCCGCTAAAATCAAGCACATGATACTGGAAGAGAACTCCAGCAACATAATCTCGCGGGTGGTATAGCCCGACACCCAGCGGGGCATCCAAGGACTCTGGATATTCAACTTCATCTGGATGCAAATCACCGCCCCGATGAAAAAAGAGATGAGCAGCACAATGCCGATGGAATCCACTCCCAACTGGGACATCTCCTTCACGTACCGCTTCAAAAACATCCTCAGTCGCTCTGGGCGGGAGAAAGCCCGCCCCATCAACATCAAGTAACTGCCAAAGCTAGTCAACCACTTATATATCAACATGCGATAAACTTAATGCCACTTATATATATTACACGACGCGAAAGTAACTAAAATCCTCTAAAAACCGAAATATTATAAAGAGTTTTTAGGAATTATCAGCGGTATTCGGGTGAATTTTACTAATTTTGCAGCCAAATCATAAAGAGAAATGGAAGAGACCAACAATTCCACAAGCCAGACAGGGCAAGGCATGGTGCTGCGCACGGAAGGACTGGTGAAGCGTTACGGCAAAAGAACCGTGGCCAACGGAGTGACCATCAACGTAAGGCAGGGAGAAATCGTGGGGCTACTGGGCCCGAACGGAGCGGGTAAAACCACCTCTTTCTACATGACCACGGGGTTGGTGATACCCAATGCGGGGCACGTTTACCTGAACGACGAAGACATCACCGACTACCCTGTATATAAACGCGCGAGAGCGGGAATAGGCTATTTGCCACAGGAAGCCAGCGTTTTCCGCAAGCTGAGCGTAGAAGACAACATCTTGGCCGTACTGGAGATGACCGGGCTGAGCCGCCAAGAGCAGCTAGACAAGTTGGAAAGCCTCATCAGGGAGTTTAGGCTAGAGAAGGTGCGCAAAAACAAGGGCGACCAACTTTCCGGTGGAGAGCGCCGTCGAACGGAGATTGCCCGATGCCTGGCCATAGACCCCAAATTCATCATGCTTGACGAGCCTTTCGCGGGAGTCGACCCCATCGCCGTGGAAGACATCCAATATATCGTATGGCAGCTGAAATACCGTAACATCGGCATCCTCATCACCGACCATAACGTGCAGGAGACCTTGACCATCACCGACCGCGCCTACCTGCTCTTCGAGGGGAAAATACTCTTCCAAGGCCTGCCAGAGGAACTGGCGGCCAACAAAATCGTAAGAGAAAAGTATCTCAGCAACAGTTTCGTGCTCAGGAAAAAGGACTTCCAGCTCATAGATGAACAGAAGAGAGCCAAGGAAGCGGAGAAAGACGGTTAAGCCCAAATCGTCATTAGGCCGCATAAGACCCACTTTTCCTCTAAAGAGAAACTCTTTCGCATCTTGCCCGCTTCTGCCAGCCTTTTGCCTCGATGTAGCCCGCTACGCCTTCAGCAATCCGGAAAGCAAGCCTCAAGCCATAAAAGGGCAATCAGTCCAAAGCCTAATGGCCTATTTGCGTTAAAAAACACAATTTTTGCACACTCCATTAGGTAAATACGCAAAAAATATGTAATTTTGCACGCCCATCGCAAGAAACTCACAAGTTAGTATAAACATAACAAAACATAAAACACAAGAAGATGAACATTTCATTTGACATCCAAGACAAGGTGAATGGCCTGCTGACCATCACCGTGGAGGAAGAAGATTACAAGGCAGATGTCGAGAAGACATTGAAAGATTATCGCAAGCGGGCCAGCGTACCAGGCTTCCGCCCTGGCCAGGCTCCCATCGGCATGATAAAGCGTCAATACGGAACTGCCGTGAAGATGGATGCCATCAACAATCTGGTAGGCAGAAAAATCTATGATTACCTGACAGAAAACAACATACAATTCCTGGGTGAGCCCATGACCGCCAACGGCCAGGAGCCTATCGACGTGGAGAAGCCTGCGCCATATACCATGAAATTTGATATCGCCGTGGCTCCCGAGGTAAACGTTACCCTCAGCGACAAGGACACTTTGGACTATTACGACATCCAAGTAGATGACAAGATCATCGATGGGCAGGTAGACATGTACGCCTCTCGCATGGGTGAACACAAGACCGTGGAAGAATATCAAGACAACGACATATTGCGTGGCGACCTGCGCGAGCTGGATGCCGATGGCAACGTGAAGGAAGGCGGTATCACTACCGAGGGTGCCGTGATGATGCCCATGTACATCAAGGTTGAAGACCAAAAGAAGTTGTTTGACGGCGTGAAGATGGGTGACCTCATCACTTTCAATCCCCGTAAAGCTTATCCCGAAAACGACGGCGAGATAGCTTCCCTTTTGAAGATTGACCGCGAGGCGGCAAAAGACATCAATGCGGATTTCAGCTTCCACGTAACGGAAATCAGCCGCTTCTTCCCCCACGCTGTAGACCAGCAACTCTTTGACCAGGTATTTGGCGAAGGCAACGTGAAGGACGAGGCAGGTTTCCGTGCCAAGATTGCAGAGAACGTAAAGGAACAACTGGCTACCCAGAGTGATTTCCGCTTCCTGCTCGACATGCGCAAGCATTATGAGGACGAGGTTGGCACGCTGACCTACCCCGACGAGTTGCTCAAGCGCATGATGAAAGCCAAGAACAAGGACAAGGGCGATGATTTCGTAGAGAAAAACTACAATGACAGCGTCAAGGAGCTCACTTGGCATCTCATCAAGGAGAAGTTGGTGAAGGACAATGACATCAAGATCAACGACGAGGACTTGAAAGAGACCGCCCGCGAGGCCGCACGTGCACAATTCGCGCAATACGGCATGTCAAATGTACCCGCTGAGTATATCGACAACTACGCACAGGAAATGCTCAAGAAAGGCGAGCAGAAAGACGCGATTATCGAGAGAAGCATAGACCGCAAGTTGGTGGAAGTGGCCAAAAACGTAGCCAAGATCAACAAGAAAGAAATCTCTCTCGATGACTTCAACAAACTAGCGTAAAGAATAATTTTTGTAAAAAATATACGTATTTATTTGGGGTTATCGACTTTTTTATTATCTTTGTTTCTAGAAACAAGATGAAAAGGGTCGATAACCCCATTTTCGTACCCTAAAAAATACCACAAAAGACATGAATGATTTTAGAAAATATGCCACAAAGCATTTAGGAATTAATGGCTTGACATTTGACGAGGTAATAAGCTCACAAGCCCAATACCTGAATCCTTACATCCTGGAAGAGCGGCAGCTGAACGTCACTCAAATGGACGTGTTCTCTCGCTTGATGATGGATCGCATCATCTTCTTGGGCACACAAATAGACGATTACACCGCCAACACCCTGCAAGCCCAATTGCTCTACCTTGACTCAGTAGACAACGGCAAAGACATCTCCATATATATAAACAGTCCTGGCGGTAGCGTCACGGCGGGTCTTGGCATCTACGACACCATGCAATTCATAACCAGTGACGTGGCCACCATCTGCACAGGCATGGCAGCCTCGATGGCAGCCGTATTGCTCGTATCTGGCAAGGAAGGGAAGCGTTCTGCCCTACCCCATAGCAGGGTGATGATACACCAGCCGCTGGGCGGCGTGCAGGGACAAGCTTCCGACATCGAGATAGAAGCCCAGGAAATCATGAAATTCAAGAAAGAACTCTATACCATCATCTCCGATCACTCTCACACACCCTACGAAAAAGTGTGGAAAGACAGTGACCGCAACTTCTGGATGACCGCTCAAGAAGCCAAGGAGTATGGCATGATAGACACTGTACTGGAAAGGAAGCGTTAAGGAAAGATGGCAAGAAAGAAATGCAGCTTTTGCGGGCGCGACGAAAAGGAAGTGCGCTTGCTGATAACGGGCATTGATGGCTTTATATGCGAAGAATGCGCCAACCAGGCATATAACATCGCCAAGATGGCGGGAATGTACGCTCCCGTCAAGGCGGAGCAAGCGCAGGCAAATCCAGAGAGACTGAAACAGATACCCAAGCCCAAAGAAATAAAAGCGCACCTGGACGAATATGTCATTGGCCAAGATGAGGCCAAACGCACCCTGGCGGTAGCTGTCTACAACCACTACAAGCGACTGATGCAACCCGAAGCGCAAGACGGCGTGGAAATAGAAAAGAGCAATATCATCATGGTGGGAAGCACGGGCACTGGCAAGACTTTGCTGGCTCGTACCATCGCCAAGTTGCTCGACGTACCTTTCACCATTGTCGACGCTACTGTATTCACCGAGGCGGGATATGTGGGAGAAGACGTGGAGAGCATACTGAGCCGTCTGCTGCAAGTGGCCGACTATGACGTAGAGGCCGCCCAAAGGGGTATCGTTTTCATAGATGAGATAGACAAGATAGCCCGCAAAAGCGACAATCCCTCTATCACTCGTGACGTAAGCGGAGAAGGCGTGCAACAGGGATTGCTGAAGCTGCTGGAAGGCACCATGGTCAACGTGCCGCCTCAGGGAGGCAGGAAGCATCCCGACCAAGAGTATATCCACGTGGATACGCGTAACATACTTTTCATCTGCGGCGGTGCATTCGACGGCATAGAGCGCAAGATAGCGCAACGCATGAATACCCATGTGGTAGGTTACAACTCCGTGCAAAACGTAAACAAGATTGACAAGGCTGACCTGATGAAATATGTCTTGCCACAAGACCTGAAATCATTTGGCCTCATACCAGAGATTATCGGCAGGTTGCCGGTGCTCACTTACCTAAAGCCACTTGACAAGGAAGCCTTGCGCATGATACTGGTGGAGCCCAAAAACTCTATCATCAAGCAATACATCAAGCTCTTCGAGATGGACAAGATAAAACTGACCTTCGAGCAAGACGCCCTTGACTACATCGTGGACAAGGCCGTGGAATACAAGCTAGGGGCAAGAGGTTTACGTTCCATTGTCGAAGCGGTGATGAGGGAGGCCATGTTTAATATGCCTTCCACCAAGGCTCGCACCTTCAAGGTGACTCGCGAATACGCGATGAGCCAGCTCGACAAAGCGCATTTCCACATAAAGGAATCGGCCTGACACTGAAGAGCCGGGCGGCGCTAGAGGCTTTGACCAAGGACAACAGCATCATAACGATATGGCGGAAAAGGTAAATCTAACCAAGCAATTAAAGCACTACTTCGGCTTTGACACGTTCAAGGGCGACCAGGAGTCTATCATCCGCAACCTGCTGGAAGGTAAAAACACGTTTGTGTTGATGCCTACGGGTGGCGGCAAGAGTCTCTGCTATCAGTTGCCCTCGTTAATCATGGAAGGCACGGCCATCGTCATTTCACCGCTCATCGCCTTGATGAAGAATCAAGTGGATGTCATCAACGGATTGAGCGAAAGTGATGGCGTGGCGCATTACCTGAACTCATCGCTCAACAAGTCAGCCATTGAGCAAGTAAAATCCGACATTCTCTCAGGTAAGACAAAGTTGCTCTACGTCGCCCCGGAATCGCTCACCAAGGAGGAGAACACAGACTTCCTCAAGACGGTGAAGATTTCCTTCTACGCCGTAGACGAGGCACATTGCATATCTGAATGGGGGCACGATTTCCGCCCGGAATATCGCCGCATCCGCCCCATCATCAATGAAATAGGGCAAGCGCCTGTTATCGCCCTCACGGCCACCGCCACCGACAAGGTGCGTACAGACATCAAGAAAAGCTTGGGTATCAACGACGCTGTTGAATTCAAGAGCTCTTTCAATCGTCCTAACCTCTACTACGAGGTGCGGCAGAAGACAAAGGACATTGACAAGCAAATCATCATGTTCATACGCCAGAATCCTGGCAAGAGCGGCATCATATACTGCCTGTCGCGCAAAAAGGTAGAGGAACTGGCTGAAGTGTTAAAGGCCAACGATATCAAAGCCGCCCCTTATCATGCGGGACTTGACTCCGTGACCCGTTCACAGACACAAGACGATTTCCTGATGGAAAAGCTTGACGTGATTGTCGCTACTATCGCCTTTGGCATGGGCATTGACAAACCTGACGTGCGCTTTGTCATTCACTACGACATCCCCAAAAGCCTGGAAGGATATTATCAAGAGACTGGCAGAGCCGGGCGAGATGGCGGCGAGGGCAAATGCATCACGTTCTATGCCAAGAACGACCTACGCAAGCTGGAGAAGTTCATGGAGGGCAAACCTGTATCCGAACAAGACATAGGAAGGCAACTATTGCAAGAAACCGCGGCCTACGCGGAGTCCTCCGTGTGTCGCAGGAAAATGCTGCTCCACTATTTCGGAGAAGAATATACCGAGGATAACTGCCATAATTGCGACAACTGCCTGCACCCCAAGACCAAGGTGGAAGCCCAAAACGCCCTGACCATGGTGCTGCAAGCCGTAGCCGCCGTGAAAGAGAATTTCCGGCAGGAATACATTATTGATTTCGTGAAAGGCAGGGCTACGGACGACATCGTCTCACACAAGCACCAAGAGCTAGAGGAGTTTGGAGCTGGCGAAGACGAGAATCCGAAACTATGGAATCCCGTGATAAGGCAAGCGCTGTTGGCAGGCTACTTGAAGAAAGACGTAGAGAACTATGGCCTCTTGAAACTTACGCCAGCTGGCAAGCGTTATTTAAAGGAGCCACACTCGTTCATGATTGTGGAAGACAATGAGTTCAACGAGAGTTGTGAAGAGGAGAACCACGAGGGAGGTGCCGCCTTGGACCCCACCTTGCTCAACATGTTGAAAGACCTGCGCAAAAGAATCGCCCAAAAGGCGAAATTGCCCAGCTACGTTATCTTCCAGGACATCTCCCTGGAACAGATGGCCACCATGTACCCCATTGATTTACAGGAACTGCAAAACATACAAGGTGTAGGCGCGGGAAAGGCCAAGCGTTACGGCAAGGAGTTTTGCGAGCTCATCAAGAAATATTGCGAGGAGAACGAAATAGAGCGGCCCGAGGAGTTGAGGGTGAGAACGGTGGCCAAAAAGTCTGCCCTCAAGGTGAACATCATCCACAGCATAGACCGCCAAATAGCTTTGGATGACATCGCTGAGGCTAAAGGACTGGAGTTCGATGCCTTGCTCGACGAGATAGAGGCCATCGTCTATAGCGGCACCAAGCTGAACATAGACTATTTCCTGGACGAGGTGATGGACGAAGAACGCATAGATGAGGTATACGACTACTTCATGGAGAGCGAGACCGACGACCTGGATGCCGCCATCGAAGAGCTGGGAGACATCTGCACCGAAGACGAGATAAGATTGGTGCGCATCAAGTTCCTTTCCGAGCAGGCCAACTGATTCCGCAGACACAAGTCGTACCAGCACTACCTGGCGCGGCTTCCTGGTTGTCTGTTCCCCATGTGGGGCTTTTTAGGAAAAACCTTTACATTATCAAGCTGGGACGGGAATGCGTCTAGACCCAGGCGAAAACGCAACTAGTTGCGATTCCCTGCGCAACTAGTTTCGTTGGCCTTTGAAACTAGTTTCGTTTTCGCGGCCTGTATATGGAGGCCGCGAGGTGTTTGCCTTTAAAAGGAAGGAGGGTGCGATTTCTTATATGTTGTTGTATATACTTCCACGTAGCTGAGACACGTAATTTTCCACTCCCTTTTAAAGCCAAGAACGCGGCCTTCAGCAACATGTCCGTCTTATTGAATGGGTAGAATTATACGCAAGCGCCATCATCCTATACATAACTACAGGAACTCTTTGTCACATCTTGCGGATTTCCGTCATATATTTATCGGTAATTGGCCCAGCCATACCATGATCATTGGAATCATCAAATTGCGTAAATCATGATTTGGGTTAAATTGCATTAATATCCTATGAAATTCGGGAAAAAGCACGGAAGTCTGAAAAATTATCGCTAAATTTGCACGCAATAAATTTTTAAGATATATCATTATGTCATCATTTGTTGCAGATAAAATTGTCATGGACGGCCTTACTTACGATGACGTCCTGTTGGTTCCAGCGTATTCTGAGGTGTTGCCAAAGACGGTACAGTTGAAAACGAAATTCTCACGCAACATCGAGTTGAACATTCCTTTTGTCACGGCAGCCATGGACACTGTTACCGAGGCGGCTATGGCCATCGCCATCGCGCGAGAGGGAGGTATCGGTGTCATCCACAAGAATATGTCTATCGAGGAACAAGCCAGGCAAGTGGCCATCGTGAAGCGTGCCGAGAACGGCATGATTTACGACCCCGTGACCATTTGCAAGGGGCGCACTGTCAAAGACGCATTGGACATGATGGCGGAATATCATATTGGAGGCATCCCTGTAGTTGACGAAGAGAACCACTTGGTAGGTATTGTCACCAATCGTGACTTGCGCTTCGAACGCCGACTTGACAAGAAGATAGACGAAGTGATGACCTCGGAGAACCTGGTCACCACACATATACAAACCGACTTGGTGGCCGCCGCGCAGATACTGCAAGAGAACAAGATAGAAAAGTTGCCTGTTGTTGACAACGACAACCACTTGGTAGGCTTGATTACTTACAAGGACATCACCAAGGCCAAAGACAAACCCATGGCATGCAAGGACGAAAAGGGTCGTTTGCGCGTGGCCGCTGGCGTGGGCGTGACGGTAGACACCTTGGAGCGGGCGCAAGCCTTGATAGAGGCTGGTGCCGATGCCATCGTGATAGACACCGCGCATGGCCATTCCAAGGGCGTTATAGACAAGCTGAAAGAAGTGAAGTCCGCTTTCCCAGGCATAGACATCGTGGTGGGCAACGTTGCCACGGGCGCGGCAGCCAAGATGCTCGTGGACAATGGAGCGGACAGCGTCAAGGTAGGTATAGGCCCAGGCTCTATTTGCACTACTCGCGTGGTTGCTGGCGTGGGCGTTCCCCAATTGAGCGCGATATATGATGTTTACTCCGCTTTGCGCGACACCGATGTTCCTCTTATCGCAGATGGTGGCTTGCGCTATTCAGGCGACGTGGTGAAGGCATTGGCCGCTGGCGGTAGCTGTGTGATGATAGGCTCTCTTGTGGCTGGCACCGAGGAAAGCCCAGGCGAAACCATCATCTTCAATGGCCGCAAATTCAAGAGCTATCGGGGTATGGGCTCATTGGAAGCCATGGAGCATGGCTCTAAAGACCGTTACTTCCAGAGCGACACCAAGGATGTGAAAAAACTGGTGCCAGAGGGTATCGCTGGCCGCGTGCCCTATAAGGGAACTGTACAGGAGGTGATTTATCAGCTCGTGGGAGGCTTACGCTCTGGTATGGGTTATTGTGGCGCTCCTACCATTCGCGAGTTGCATAACGCGAAGTTCACCCGCATCACCAACGCAGGCGTATTGGAGAGTCACCCACATGACATCGCCATTACGAGCGAGGCGCCAAATTACAGTCGCCCCGAGTAGTGTTTGCCCGATAGCACAATTATGAGACATACCCTGCTCCTGCTCTTTATTTTATTCACCTCGCTCATGACCAAGGCTCAAAACGACCCCGTGGTCATGAGAATAGGTGATAATGAGATAAGATTACGGGAGTTCATGTATGCCTACCATAAAAATTACCCTGAATCCGAGCGAGACAGAAAAAGCCTGGAAGCGTTCGCGGACAGTTACCTGGACTACCAGCTCAAGGTAAAAGCCGCGCTTGACGCAGGTTTAGACACGATTCAAGGCGTAAAGCAACCGGAAGCGTCTGGCGAGAGCCTTCCCGCCAGAACCTCTTTTGGTGTTGACCCTCAAGTGGAGAATGAGGCACATTTACTCTATAAGTCTGCCCGCGCGAAAGTAGAGGCAAGCGGAGGAATGGTGAAACCAGCCCACATCTTATTGGCACTACCACAGAACGCTAATGAGCGACAACGTCGCAAAGCGCAGCGAAGAGCGGATTCGCTTTACCAAGCCATCAAGGCGGGGGCTGACTTTAACGAGTTGGCGAGCAAATATTCTGACGACAAGTCCACGGCCGCAAAGGGCGGAGAACTGCCTTGGCTATCCAAAGGACAGATTGTGGAGCTATTTGAACGGGTGGCGTACTCCTTGGAAGTTGGCGAAGTAAGTCGCCCTTTCCTTTCTGAGTTTGGTTATCATATCATCAAGCTGAAAGACAAGCAACCTTTCTACCCCTATGAAGCACAGCGGGACGAGCTATACCGACATGTGGAGTTAAGCCTGATGAGAAAAAGCGTCACCCAAGACACCACAAGGTACTTTTCCAAGAATCGCTCCACAAAAGCGAAAGCCATAACTTTTGAAAGCACAAAAAGAAAAGCGGGCGCGGACAGAACAGAAAACATTTCGCTTCAAGACAAAGAGTATCGTGACGCGGCTTTGGTGTATGAGATTACAGATAAAGTTGTTTGGCAAAAGGCACATGACGAAAAGGCTTTGGCCAGCTATTTCAAACGGCACAAGAAAAGCTTTCGATGGAAACAGCCACGTTTCAGTGGCGTTGCATTCTATGTAAGGACTTACGAAGACGTGAAAAAGGCTCGCCAATTGTTAAAAGACCAGCCCGCCACACAGTGGAAAGACATCTTGGAGAATACCTTCAACCGAGACTCGGTAATAGGAATAAGAGTGGAAACGGGTCTTTTCTTGCCTGGTGACCATCCGCTGGTAGACAGGGACATTTACAAAAGAGCGGTACAACCTTCTCCTTACATCGGCTTGCACATAGGTACCACATATGGAAAATTGCTACGCAAAGGACCAAGTGAATATACGGAAGTGCGTGAACTGGTGTTAGCGGACTACCAAGAACATCTGGAGAACGAATGGGTGGCCAACCTACGCAAGCACTATCGCCCCACGGTCTATTGGGAAGAATTGATAAAAGCATTATAATAATTAAAGTATTATATATATAATAAGGTATATGAGAAAAAAAACTCAGATATTAGCAAGCTTTTTGGCCATGCTGCTATTGGCTGGATTGAGCGCACATGCACACAAATCATTGTCCACGCCAGCAAACAATGACTCCGCGGTCAACGAGAATGATAGCGCCATAACCCAAATACCTCGCCCCGTATCAGGAAGTATTGTAGATGAGGTGATATGGGTAGTGGGTGATGAACCTATATTGAAATCAGACGTGGAGATGACACGCTTGCAAGCCGAGGCCGAGGGCGTGAAGTTCCGCGGCGACCCTGACTGCTCCATTCCCGAGCAGATTGCCGTACAGAAACTTTTCTTGCATCAAGCCGCTATAGACAGTATAGAAGTAACGGAATCGGAAGTGTTGAACAGTATAGACGAACAAATCAACTACTGGATACAGCTGATAGGTTCCAAGGAGAAACTGGAAGAGTATCGCAAGCAGACTGTAACGCAGATGCGCCAGCAGATGCACGACGATTTCAAGAACCGCCAGTTGATACAAAGAATGAAAGAGAAACTGGTGGAAGACATCAAGGTGTCTCCCGCCCAGGTAAGAGAGTACTTTCATGATCTTCCCGCTGACAGTATTCCCTTTGTACCTACGGAAGTGGAGGTGGAAATCATCACCATGCAACCCAGGATAAGCCAAGAGGAAATCAACCGCATAAAGGACGAACTACGTGAGTACACCGATCGCGTGAACAAGGGAGAGACAACTTTTGGAACCTTGGCTCGCCTTTACTCTGAAGACCCAGGCTCAGCCCGTTTGGGTGGAGAGCTGGACTACACGGGCCGCGGCATGTTGGATCCCGCGTTCGCCAATGTGGCCTTCAACCTCACAGATCCCAAGAAGATATCCAAAATAGTAGAATCAGAGTTTGGTTTCCATATCATACAGCTGATTGACAAGCGTGGAGACAAGATAAAGGTACGCCATATCTTGCGCAAGCCGCATGTAGACCCTGAAGCTATTGACATCTCCATGAACCGACTCGACTCACTCGCCAATTTCATCCGTGAAGGCAAAGTGACTTTCGAGGAAGCCGCTTCTCACGTATCCGATGATAAGGACACGAAAAACAACCGAGGACTAATGGCCAACACCTCCCAAACGGGCATGCGTACCTCAAAGTTCCAAATGAAAGATCTTCCTACCGAGGTAGCCCGTGTGGTAGACACCTTGAAAGTAAACCAGGTGTCCGCTCCTTTCCAAATGATTAACTCCAAAGGAAAAACCACTTGCGCCATAGTAAAACTTGTAAGCAGGGTGGAAGGCCACCGCGCCACTATCACCGAGGACTTCCAGGTGATGAAAGACATCGTAACCGACAAAGAACGGGAAAAAGTGCTTCACGACTGGGTGGTGGACAAGATAAAAAACACCTATGTACGGATGAATGACAACTACAAGGATTGCGAATTCGAATACCAAGGTTGGATAAAATGACGATAAAACGTTGGGCGGGGAAACATCTCAACGGGCACAGGATCATGCTAATAGTGTTCTTGTGCCTGTTTGGGTTATGCCTATCACAGGCTATGCGCCCCTCGAAAAAGCATCAGGACACTCGTGAGAAGGGTGACCGCGTTTACCTGCTGCACGCCGATGAATTGTATTACGACCAATGGGGCGACAACCCTGAAGCGCAGATACTCAAAGGCAAAGTGAAATTCAGCCATCAAGGAGGCATACTGGATTGCGATAGCGCTTACTTCTTTCAAGCATCCAACTCTTTCCAGGCTTTCGGCCACGTGCACTATTACCAAGGGGATACTCTCTCCTTGAATTGCGACCGTGCGGAATACGACGGCATGGTGCAGATGATGCGCGCGCGGCATCACGTTGTTTTGCGCCATCGCACGCAAACCCTGCGTACAGATAGCCTAGACTATGACCGCCTCTATAACTATGCTTACTTTTTCGAGGGTGGCACTCTGGTAGATGGCAAAGACAGACTAGTGGCCGATTGGGGAGAATATTACCTGGACACGAGACTGGCCAACTTCTATTACAACGTGAAATTAAGAAGCGGTGAGGATCTCATCACCACCGACACACTGTTTTACGACCTATCCAAATCGCTCGCCCATGTGACGGGGCCTTCCCGTATCGTTTCCAAGAACAGCGTTATCAATACCGACAATGGTTTTTATGATTCCGACAACAAGACCGCTCAACTATATCAACGCTCTACGGTTAATGACAATGGGAAGAACATCACGGCAGACACTCTCTTTTACGTGAAGAATGGCGAAAGTGAAGGTTTCGGCAACGTAGTCTACGAAGACACGATTAACAAGAACGGGCTCACATGCGAATATTTTCGCTATAATGACAGCACAGGGATAGGGTTCGCTACCAATAATCCCGTGATGATGGATTACTCTCAAGGTGACACGCTGTGGATGCACGCCGACACCCTAAGACTGGAGACTTTCTTCATCAATACAGATTCCGCCTATCGCAAAGTGCACGCCTATCATAAGGTAAGGGCTTTCCGTTCAGATATACAAGCGGTATGCGACTCCCTGGTAGCCAACTCGCAGGACTCATGCGCCACCATGTACAAAGACCCCATCTTATGGAATGGTCCTAGCAGGCAATTGCTAGGCGAGGTCATCAAGGTATACTCCAATGACAGCACGATACGTTTCGCACAAGTAATAGGGCAGGCCTTGGGACTGGAGCAACTGCCAGACAGCACCCACTTCAACCAACTAGCCGCAAGGGAAATGCGGGCTTACTTCATAGACGGTAACCCCAGAATGGGTGAAGCCATTGGAAATGTCCAGTCCATATATTACCCCATCGATGAGAAAGACAGCGTGTTGATAGGCCACAACTATCTGGAAACGGACACCATGCGCATGTATATGTCGCCTGAAAGGAAACTGCAGAAGATATGGGCTTCTAAATCGGTGGCTACCATGTATCCAGTGACACAGATTCCAGCGCAACGGTTTAAGCTGCCTAGCTTTGCTTGGTTTCCGCAAATACGCCCCATAGATAAAAACGACATCTTCGTATGGCGCGGGAAAGGCAGCCAGTATGAGCTGAAAGCCATCAAGCGCAACGCGCCTCCATTGCAGAAATTGCGACACAAGACCACTCCCCGAACCATGACGGCAGACTCTACGCAAGCAGCTCCAATAGCCGCCTCTCAAGAAAGCACTATACCCCAAGAGGCCATCCCCGCGGCTAGCGAAGGACAAACAAGGAATATGGACAGTAGCGCTACCGCTATCCCGAAGGCAACCATCTCCACAGAGGAGAAGAAGTCCAAGACGAATCCGTAGGCGTCATGAAACTTTTCGCCAACCAACGACCCAAAGGTTTTCGCCACCGAGACTTACCTCATGCGGAAAAACGCTTTGACTTCCACCGTGACCATCCCAGGGGAAGAAGTATGGGCAACGTGATAACCCTGATTGTCCTGCTGGCATTACTCTTGGCATTATGGAAAATCTTCAATTAAACCCATCATGAGCGACATCATACAATTATTACCGGATAGCGTAGCCAACCAGATAGCGGCGGGCGAGGTGATACAACGCCCCGCTTCCGTAGTGAAAGAATTGGTGGAAAACGCCGTAGACGCTGGCGCCAAGTGCATCCACGTACTTATAGAAGACGCTGGGCGCACCTCCATACAAGTCATAGATGATGGCAAGGGAATGTCGGAGACTGACGCTCGCCTGTCGTTCGAACGCCATTCCACCTCCAAGATACGCAAGGCAGAAGACCTTTTCGCGCTCCACACCATGGGATTCCGTGGAGAAGCGCTCGCCTCCATCGCCGCCGTGGCTCAAATAGAACTTCTTACGAGACAAGCCAACGAGGAAGTCGGAACCCGCCTCAACATTTCCGGTTCAGCGTTCCAAGGCCAAGAACCATGTTCATGCCCTGTGGGGAGTAACTTCCGGGTAAGCAATCTATTCTATAATGTACCCGCCAGACGCAAGTTCCTGAAGTCGAACACCACGGAGATGAACAACATCCTCTGCGCTTTCGAGCGAGTGGCATTGGTCTATCCCGACATCATGTTTACCCTCCACAGCAACGGCACTGAGCTGCTACACCTTCCCGCGGACAATCTCATGAAACGCATCGTAGGCATATTTGGCAAGAAACTCAGCCAAGACCTGTTGCCCGTAAACGTGGAAACCGCCATGTGTAAACTCACTGGCTTTGTCGGCAAACCAGAAGCGGCGCGCAAGAAATGCCCGCATCAATACTTCTTCGTCAACGGCCGCTTCATGAAACATCCCTACTTCCACAAGGCCGTAATGAGCGCTTTCGACCGGCTTGTGCCCCTTGGAGAACAGGTGCCCTACTTCCTCTACTTCGAAGTGCCCGCACAAGACGTGGATGTCAACATCCATCCCACCAAGACCGAAATCAAGTTTGAGAACGAACAGGCTATCTGGCAAATACTGTTGGCTGCCGTAAAAGAGGCGGTAGGACTTTTCAATGACGTGCCCACTATAGATTTCGACACCGAAGGCAAGCCCGAGATTCCTTTATTTGACAATGCCCGTGGCGATATACACGCACCCCATATCGAGATAGACCCCAGCTATAATCCTTTCAAGACTGCTGGCAAAAGCTCGGGAAAGCAATCCGCCCCCTTGCGCTCGTCCAAGATAAACATGGATTGGGAACAACTCTACGAGGGCATGAGGAACGAGGAGGGAAAGCCAAATGAAGCCGCGAACCTTTTCGATGATTCGGTCGTGGTATCCAACTCCCACGAGATGCTCACGGAAAAGAGTCCCACCCACTACCAATATAAAGGCCGCTACTTGATGACCGCCGTGAAATCGGGACTGATGATTATCGACCAGCATCGGGCACATGTCCGCATTCTCTTCGAACAATACTTGAGACAGACACAAGAGAAAACTTGGCATTCCCAACGTGTACTCTTCCCCGAGGTAATACAATTCAGCCCTTCCGAAAGAGTGGTTTTGGAAAAGATAATGCCCGAGTTGCGCACAGCGGGGTTTGACTTGAGCGACTTGGGAAGTGGCAGCTATGCCGTGAATGCCATTCCCGCGGGGTTGGAAGGAGTCGACATCACCCATCTGGCCTGCGACATCGTGGCCACAGCCATAGAGAAAGGCGTTTCCGCCACCGAGGAAGTCAACAGGATGTTAGCTCTTAGCCTAGCTCGCAACGCCGCCATCCCCTATGGCCAAGTACTGAGCAACGAAGAGATGGAAGGCATTGTCAACAACCTTTTCCAATGTGCGACCGTCAATTACACCCCCGACGGAAAAAGTATCTTATGCATCCTAAAACAAGACGAAATAGAGCATCTTTTAGGCTAAAAGGCGAAAAAACGCACCATAATAAAGGGGATAACGTCATTTTTTGTGCTAAAAACTTGTATCGTATTAAAAAAAACATTACCTTTGCCCAATAAAAGAGATTCGATATTCGAAATTTTTAACATTCAAGGTTATGAAAAAGTTATTGTTCTTAATGGTATTCGCTGGTGTTTCTTTCACCAGCTTTGCCCAGAATGCTGTTCCCACGGAGCAGTACAGTGTGGCAACTAATTCCTTCTGGAGCAACTGGTTCATCCAGTTGGGCGTGGATTGGAATGCATTCTACAACGATGCAGAGCATGGCAACGACTACCAACGTGGTCCCTGGAGGTCTTTCCGCTCCAACCCCGGTCTGTCCGTAGCTGTTGGTAAGTGGTTCACTCCCGGCATTGGTCTGCGTACAAAGGTGCAGGGCATCTGGGGCAAGTCCGTGGGCGTGGACGACAACAACCGCAACAGCAACAAGTACTGGTTGGTAAACGAGCAGGTAATGTTCAACCTCAGCAACATGTTGTGCGGTTATAGCGAGACCCGCGTATGGAACGTAATTCCCTTCGCTGGTGTCGGTGTTGGTCGTAACATGACTTACAACCGTTACGCAATGGGCTTGAGCCTGGGCGTACAGTCTTCCTGGATGCTCTCCAAGAAGTGGAGAATCTACGCTGAGGGTGGCTGGAACGCTATGCAAGGCGAATTTGACGGCTTCGGCGCAGCCCGTCACCGCGGCTGGGACAACGCCGATAACAACCTCTACGCAGAGGTGGGTATCACCTACAACCTGGGTTCCGCAACCTGGAAGGCTTCTCCCGATGTTGACGCCATCATGGCACAGCACCAGGCTGAGCTTGACGCACTCAACGCTAAGTTGAATGACGCTAACTCTGAGAACGCTCGCCTGAAGGAGTTGCTGGCTAACCAGAAGGCCGTACAAGAAGGTCCAGACGTAGCCGCTGAGTTGGCTAAGATTCCTGTATCTGTATTCTTCAACATCAACAAGAGCGAAATCGCTGACGAGAAAGACCTCGTTAACGTACAGGTTTTGGCTGACTACGCTAAGGCAAACGACCTGAATATGGTTGTTACCGGTTACGCAGACAGCGAGACTGGTTCCGCAGAGTTCAACCAGAAGTTGTCTGAGGAGCGTGCTAACACCGTTGCTAACGAGTTGCAGAACATGGGCGTAAGCGCTTCCAAGATTACCGCAAAGGGTAATGGTGGCGTTGCAGACCTGACTCCTATCGCTAACAACCGTCGCGCTATCGTACAGATTTCCAAGTAAGTTTTTATTCAAACATTATCAAAAGGGTGCTCCTTCGAAAGAAGGGGCACTTTTTTTATGGTACAATTCCATCATGTCTTTTGGCAGATGGAACCATTTAACCCAAATTGATCATTAGGTTTGGGGTTAAGCCTGGCAAACCATCTGCCTAAATAGCGTAAGTTCGACGAAAAGTTATAGAGATGCCGTGACATATATAGCTTCATGTTACCGGAAGTATAGTATCCTTTCCAGTACCAGCCTACAGAAACTCCAGTACCAGTAAGCTGGTACTGGAGTTTCTGTAGGCTGGTACTAAGCTTGCAATAGTACTGACTTTCAAAAGGAGTAGTATTGAATACTACCGCGAGGCGGCAACACTAAGCCCCCAGCCGTAGAGACGTGGCGTGGCCGAGTATATTGATTTTTTGACCATGAAGGTCAGCGGCTGTCTCTTCTGATTTCACGCGGACTAATGCCCAATTTGGATTTAAGTTGTTTTCCCTATGAAATCAAGTTATTTCCGTAAGCGATTTAAGTTGTTTTCATGGGCAATTTAAGTTGTTTTCATGGGCAATTTAAGTTGTTTTCCCAAGAGATATTCTTCCACAAACAACGCGGAGAACTACCTTGCGCAAATCAAAGAATCACAGTGTATTTACGCAAATCGAGTCTCAGCTTGTGCACATAATCAGCCATCTTGCTTGTAGAGACGCGAAAACGCGTCTCTACAACTTCTCGTCGAATTCACGTTACTCAGAGATCATTACACTTTGACTAGATTGCCCGCCTGGATTTACGCGAGACATGTAAGGAAAACGTAACTGTTTTCCCAAGATGTTGTCATACCCCTATCACCCCATTGTAACAAGAAGAGCGTACTTTTGCAGCGAGAAAATCAAGATGAAAAGAAAAGATGAGAAAAACGAGACAAACCAACAGGCATTGGCATCTTAGCGCATTGCTGTTCTTATTGAACGTCCTGTGTTTGCCCGCATTGGCCCAAACAGGTACTATCACGGGCAAAGTCACGGACACAAGGCTCAATGAGCCATTGATAGGGGCTTCCGTAATGATAGAAGGCTCAACGACAGGTGCCGTAACCGACATCGACGGACATTTCCGCATAGCGGGACTTAAGCCGGGAAGCTATAATATCGTGGCTTCTTATGTATCGTATGAGAATCAAACCATCAAAAGCGTGAGCGTTTCCGGTGACAAGGAGACTACACTCAACATAAAGTTGAAGCAATCCGACATCTCGCTGGAAGGTGTCACCGTCACCGCGCGCAAGAACATGGAGAACGAGCGGGTATTGCAAATGGAAAGGCAAAATTCCTCTATCGCCATAGAAAACCTGGGCGCCAAGGAAATGAGCGTGAAAGGAATAGGCAACGTGGAAGAAGGCGTAAAAAAAATAACAGGCATCTCCATTGCCGACGCCGGGCAGCTGATAGTCCGCGGACTGGGCGACAGATACAGCACAACAACCTTGAACGGCCTGCCCATCGCCTCGCCAAACCCTGACAACAAGTTGATTCCCCTGGATCTCTTCCCCTCCAGCACCATACAGAACATCACGGTAAGCAAGGTATATGACGCCAGCGTCTTCGCCGACTATAGTGGCGCGCACATAGACATCAATACCAAAGAGAACGTGATGGATGACTTCTTTAACGTAAACTTCAACGTGGGGAGCCGTTTCAACGCCTTAGGGCAGGATTTCTACCAAATGGACAGGGACGGTTCGCTTTTCAAGACACCTTCGATGGACAAGAGCGTGCTGGGCATGAACACGACAGACTTCAACGAGTACGTGAAAACCCACAACATATTCAACACCACTTTCGACGTGAAGAAAAGCACCGCCTTGCCCGAGTTCGGCGGAAACATCAGCTTCGGCAAGAACTTCAAGATAGGAAAGCAAACCCTCAGCGCGCTGGCATCAGTGAGCCTGAGCAATGGGACAACCATCATAGAGGACGCTTTCTATAAAACCATGGAAGCCAGCGGCAATACGCAAAGCGACTTCAATTACGATGAGTATACCAGCTCGCTGAACATGGCCGCCTTGGCTTCGCTGAGCATGACTCTTCGCAAAAACGACCGCGTTGGCTACTCTTTCTTCTTCGCCCGCAACGCCAATGACAGCTATCAGCGCAGGGAAGGCGTAGACAACGAGGGGCACGAATTGATTGGCAGCAATGACATCACCCATATCTACACTCTGCAAAATCATCAGCTCAGCGGACTCCACTACTTCGGCAAGCAATGGGAACTGACCTGGGGAGGCTCCTACGGCAAGACCAGCAGCGAGGAACCTGACCGCCGCCAGGTGATGTTCAGCAAAAACGAGGACGGCACTCTCTCCCTCTTCAAGCTCAACCGCCAAGAAACCATGCGTTATTTCGGCAATTTGGATGAGGAAGAATGGGTTGGCAGCGCAGCCCTGAAATACAAATGGGACGAGCAAAACCATATAATGGTGGGATTGAATTACAAGGACAAGAACCGTGACTACAGTGCCAAGAGATACTACTACAATCTCAACCAGCTCAACCCCACTATCACAGACATCTATAACACGAGCGATTACCTGAACCAAGACAACTTGGCCAATGGCACTCTCAAGATCAATCAGCGCATACTCACCCACGATGCCTACAAGGCTGGCATGGATATCATCGCGGGCTATGCCCAGACGGATTTCTATCCCACCCCATCGCTGCTGATTAACTTAGGATTACGATACGAATACGCAAGGCAGTGGGTAAGGTACGCCATCGAGGGGCAGGAACTCTACCAAAACCGCCGTGACCTAAATAGGCACGACATCTTCCCCACCATAAATGTGAAGTACACCTTCAACGGACAGGACAACCTTAGGCTGTCACTCTCGCGCACCATCACCCGTCCCTCGTTCATAGAGATGGCACCCTTCCTCTACCAGGAATCCTATGGGGCGGAACTCATCAGGGGTAACGCCGAGTTGGCAAACGGATATAATTACAACCTCGACCTCAGATATGAACGTTTCTGGAAAAATGGCGACATGTTCTCCATCACCGCTTACTACAAACACTTGGACAAGCCCATCGAACGCATCCAGATGTTGCAAAGCGGCGCGACAGTGCACTCATTCCAAAACGCGGACCAAGGAATGGCGGCTGGTATAGAAGCCGAGATGCGAAAGGAACTGGTAAGAAACCTCCGCTTAGGCGCCAACTTCTCCTATATGTACACCAACGTGAAGCTGCCCGAGGGTGGAGCCTACACCAACGACAAGCGTTCACTGCAAGGAGCTTCCCCTATCTTGATGAATGCAGACCTCACCTATAATCCGCGTTTTGGCGAAGACAGGCAGCTCTCCCTCGCGTTGCTCTACAACCTGCAAGGCCGTCGCATCCACGCCGTGGGCGTAAGCCAACTGGGAGATATCAAGCAACAGACCGTTCACACGATGAACTTCGTGGCCAGCTATGCTTTCAACAAGCACCTGACAGCCAGCTTGCGGGTGGAAGACCTGCTCAACAGGCCAGTCATCTTCAAGCAAGACGTGCCTAGCACAGGCGAGACTATAGAGGTGGAGCGTTACAAAGAAGGCAGCCGCATAGAGCTAGGCATATCCTATAGACTATAAACAGACAACATCATAATTTTAGTTTCATTATTCAATCAATCCATTTAAACGATGAAAAAGAACATGAGAACAATGAGAAATTATTGGCTTTCAATGGCCTTCGTAGCGGGTTTGTCACTCCTCACGGCTTGTGGCAGCGACGATGACAACAATCCTGGCCCTATGCCTCCATCCTCGGATACGCCAGAAACCCTTCAAGGCGTTATCACTGAAGACGTGACCCTGGAAAGTGGAAAAACTTATAAGCTCTCTGGGCAATACACCGTCAAGGATGGCGCGACACTCACCATAGAACCAGGCGTGACCATCGAGGCCATTGATGACCAGATAATAGACTACATCCTCATAGAGCAAGGCGGAAAAATCAACGCACAAGGCACGGCGGAGAACCCCATCGTGATGACCGCTGAGCTAAAGGAGCCAGGTGCATGGGGCGGTATCCACATCTGCGGACGTGCCCACACCAACGCCGAAGGCAAGGTGGGCAGCTCTGAGATTGGCAATGCCACTTATGGCGGCGACATCGAGGACGACAATTCCGGCATCCTGCGTTACGTCCGTGTAGAGTATGGAGGTTATACCATCAACGAGGAGACCGAAGCCAATGGCTTCACCTTTTATGGCGTAGGTAGCGGGACGACCATTGACCACTGTGAGGCATACATGGGCTCCGATGACGGATTTGAATGGTTCGGAGGTTCCGTAAACGCCTCTTACCTGGTATCTATCAACAACAGCGATGACTCCTTCGACTGGACAGAGGGCTGGAACGGTACCGCCACAAATCTCGTAGCCTACCAAGCTCCCGAGGACGAGATAGGTTATGCCTGCGACTGCCTGATCGAGGCCGACAACAACGAGAACAACTATAACGCAACTCCAATGTCAAATCCCACGCTGACAAACCTTATCCTCGTGGGCAATGGTTCTGACACAGAGGGCGTGCGTCTCCGCCGCGGCACTGGAGTGAACATCAACAATGCCGTATTCTGCAACAAGGGCAAGATTCTTGTGGTAGAGAGCGAGCAAACCGAGAACCTCTTGAAAAACGGAGATTCCAGCATCAAGAACACCACTATCAGCGGCACCGTCAATAGCGAGAAGAATATCTGGAACAATGACAGTTTCCTCGCAAGCGAGGGCAACAGCGTAGACTCCAACTTGAGCCTCAGCCTCGATGACATCAAGGCACAATACACTTGGCTTAGCGGGAGTTGGGTAAAATAACACCTAGTCCATACATATTAATCCCATCTCAGCCGGCTTGCGTGATTTTCCGCAAGCCGGTTTTCTCTTTCCACGCGTACCTTTATCATATGGGCATCATTGCCTTCCTCTACTATCCATAATAACCATGACAGTTTAGGCGGCATTCAGTCTCAACGATTCTCGGCAACCTCCGCAGAGTCTGGCGTACTGCCCGTTTCCCGTTCCACGAGATAACGCGGACGCCGCTTCACCTCTATATATATCTTACCGACATACTCGCCTATAACGCCGCATGCCAATAAAATAGCACCTCCAATAAACCACATGGAAACCATGAGCGAAGCCCATCCTGGGATTGAGCGGCCACTCGTGTAGGAGAACAGGCCGTAGACAATCGCCAAAATTGACACTACGATACAAAACAATCCTATATAGCTAATGAAAAGAAGAGGGCGAATGGAGAACGAGGTGATACCCTCAATGGCAAAGGAGAGCATCTTGCGAAGCGGATATTTCGACTTTCCCATGAGGCGCGGCTTGCGATCGTAATATACATTGGCCACGGGATAACCGAGCGTGCAAACCAGGCCACGCAAGAAAAGATTACGCTCAGGGTAAAGCAACAAGGAACGGGTCGCCCGCTTACTCATCAAGCGGAAATCCGCATGGTTGTAAACCACCTCGCCACCCATTTTCTGGAACAACCTATAAAACCCCTGCGCTGTTGCCCGCTTAAAGAACGTGTCCACCTCTCGAGCCTTTCTAACACCAAACACGATATCAATGCCCTTATCGAAAAGTTGCACCATCTGGAAAATGGCCGAAACGTCATCTTGAAGGTCTGCGTCTATCGTAATCATGGCGTCTGCCCAAGCCACAGAACGCTCCATGCCTGCCCAAAGGGCATGTTGGTGGCCTGCGTTATGAGCTAGCTTGATACCCATGACCAAGGGGGAGGCAATTGCCTGTTCCTCTATCAACTCCCAAGTGCGGTCACGGCTGCCGTCATCTACATACACTATCCTTCCCTCTTCTATCATCTTCTCGTTTCGCAACCGCTCAAGCGCGGCGATAAGCTGGCCAGTGGTATTGACTAACACTTCCTGCTCATTGTAGCAGGGAACTATAATAGCTAACCTCTTCATGGTGGCTTTCTTGTTAAAGGTTTGAAATTTAAGGTATACGCCGTTGGAAACGATAAAGCTGTATGACCTTGCGGTCGTCACAGCTTCTGTGTCCGCTATCATAAACAAGCTCGAGGCTATAGCCAGGGTGTTCCTGAAGAAAATCCTTGGCATCTTCATCGCAGGCCAAGAGGTAGCCCTGGGCGGGCTTCGTCTTGTCAAATGGCTCCACGCGGTCTCCCAAATAGAAATTTACGCTAAAAGGACGGACAGGATCGCCTTCAAGTTCCGCGGTATGAGTAGAGTAGACTTTCCCTGCGGGCACTATCTGCGCGATACGTTCAGCATAGGGCTTGTCTGATTTCACGTTAAGGACAGCTGGCCCCAAATATCCATCTTGGACCATGAAGATGGAGAACACAATCGCGAAGATTGCATGAAGGCCCCACCGCTGGAATCTGTCACTCCCCCGAAGCGATAAAAAGAAAACCGCCGCAAACAACATGAAGGCCAGCAGCAATACGCCTACCCCTAGGATGGGAACAGTTTCCAAGGCATGAAGAAAAGCCTGGTTCTGTGCGGCATGTTTACCTGTAAAGACTGTCTCCGGTATCATTCCCATACGAACTACGATAAAAGCCGCAAGCGTCAGCAAGGAAAGCGATGAAAGAATCGCGCCATAAACACGCAAGACGGTGGGTTTATGCCTCCACAAATAAATGACATACTCCGCCAGGAAATATGCGATAAAAGGATAAATGGGCATCAGGTAGACACTGCGTTTGCTTTTCGGAATGCAGTAGAATACAAATATCACGACAATGCTCAGAAGTGAAAACAACCGGACATCGTCCATCTCACGGAAATAGCGCTTGAAGCGTTCCCACCATCCAGACAACAACAACCCCCGACGAGGACGTATCCAAAAGAGAGAGATAAGCGCCAAGAGCGTATAAGGCAAGAAACCTGCCAAAACCGTCAATACATTATAGTATGCGGGGTTGTGATGGGAGGCATAAGACATCTTGCCCAAGAACCGCAATAGGTTCTCCTCCATGACAAGCCGCAGAAAGTATTCCCCACCTTGCAGATAAGCCGCCACATACCAAAAAAGAGGCAACACACATGAGGCCAGGCCGATGAGGAGGAAGCGGAAGAATATACGCCTGAGGCCCATTCCTTTGCAAAGCTGAAAAACGGCCGTCACCAAGCAAGGCAGAAGCACGCCGACTGGCCCTTTAGTGAGAAAAGCGCCACTAAGGCAAAGAATGGCCAACCATGGAACACCCCGCATGCCACGTTCTGTCCAACGATAGAGCAGGAAGAGGGAAATGACCATCAAAGCGGTGAGCATCATATCCACGCGGCAATTAGTTCCCGCACGATGCAACTCGAAAGTGGTAAGCGTCAATAACGCAGCCACGAAAGCCACCTGCCTATTACCGCGGCGGGAGTAAAAGACATAACCTAGCATCACCATTGCCGCGAGCGCCAGGGCCGAGGGGAAACGGGCGGTGTATTCAGTCACCGTTCCCACGAGCAACGAGGCAAGCGCAATGCACCAATGCAGGAAAGGAGGCTTATAAGGAATATCAACTCCATTATTAATGGGCAATATCCAATTGTCTTGTTGCAAGATGGAAAGGGCGACCGTCGCTTCTCGCGGTTCCCCTTTGGTATGGAAATCCGCCTCACCTAGAAACAAGAACAAAAACACGAAGATGATGGCGGCTAATCGCCAAAAAAGTTTGTCGTTCATTTCACTCACATTTATGGCGCAAATATACAATATAAATTTGGCGCAACCATAAAATTACGCGTTTTTTTCATCTGCAACGACCTTTTAACCCAAATCGTCATTAGAGTTTGAACTAATCGAGGCAATCCCTCAATCTCTCAGCGGAACAAGAGACTCCTAAGCTTTGGTAGCGTGAGTCCCAAGCTTTGGGAGTGTGAGTCCCAGGCTTTGGGAGCGTGAGTCCCAGACTTTGGGAGCGTGAGTCCCAGGCTTTGGGAGCGTGAGTCCCAAGGCCTGGAACTGAGGCTGGTATTGAGGATACACAAAAAGAGAAACCTGCCTATTTCTCTCGTATACCAAAGCGAAAGGCATTCTACTTATTAGCCATACCCAGTATTCCTGGGCATGGCCAATAAAAAGAGAATTCCCTACGGAAAGAGAAACTAGACGAAAAAGCTTCCTACTTGATAGACGATGGCAGAGACCACCCACGCGAGCAATGTGGTGTAGACCGCGGAGAAGACCGCCCAACGCCAACTTCCCGTTTCTCCCTTGATGGCCGCGATAGTCGCTATACAAGGGAAATAGATGACCACGAAGAGCAAGAAACAATAGGCGGCAAGGGGCGTAATGCCATCCGCTGTCATTTGGGCCAGCAATGTGTCGTACTTTCCACCTTCGTTGTTATAAGCTTCGTCATCGCCAAAGGAATCATTGTTGGCATAAAGTACGCCCATTGTTGAGGCCACCACTTCCTTGGCGCCAATGCCTGCCACCAGGCCCACATCGAGTTTCCAGTCGAATCCTTGGGCTCGAAACACAGGTTCTATTGTCTTTCCAATACGGCCTATATAACTTTGCTCCTGTTGCTCACGCATGGACAGAGATTCATCATGGGGGAAATAACCCAAAGCCCACACAATGATACTCGCCACCAAGATGATGCCGCCCATTTTCTTTAGGTATTGCTTGCCCTTTTCCCAAGTGTGGCGTCCAATAGCCTTCCATGTAGGAAATCGATAAGGAGGCAGCTCCATAACGAAAGGAGTATCTTCTCCCTTTATGACAAACAAAGAAAGTACACGACTGACGACCACTGCCAAGAGAATGCCCACGGCATAGAGTGAGAGCATCACCAACGAACGATAGTGGGCCGCAAAGAAGGTGCCTGTAATCATAATATAAATAGGCAAGCGGGCCGAACAGCTCATCAGCGGCAACACCAACATGGTGATAAGCCTCGAGCGACGGCTTTCTATGGTACGGGTAGCCATCACCGCTGGCACATTGCAACCAAAGCCCATCACCAAGGGAATAAAGGACTTTCCATGAAGACCCATTTTGTGCATCAACTTATCCATGATAAACGCGGCACGAGCCATGTAGCCAGAGTCCTCCATATAGGATATGAAAAAATAGAGGATGAGAATCTGTGGCAAGAAAACGATAACAGAACCGACACCGCCTATCACGCCATCTACCAACATAGCCTTCAAAGGTCCATCGGGCATGGTAGCAGAAATAATCTCGCCTAACCAGGCGACACCCGCCTCTATCCAGTCCATGGGATACTGCCCTATATAGAATGTCACGCTGAACATTATAAAAAGAAGGAGCAAGAAGATGGGAAAACCGAGATAGCGGTTCGTGATGAAGCGATCTATCACGTGGGTTGTGCGATAGGTATCCTTGTCGTGGCCCGTCTCATAGCCAGCCTCTTTCAGGGCACCATGAATAAAACCATATTTGGCATCCATGATGGCCGTTTCACTGTCTTCCCCAGTTTCCTCCTTCACGCGTTGCTCCGCTTGGTCACGATGGGCGATAATCTCCTTGGCATCGGGGAAAGTGGCAATATAAGCTTCCACATCCTTATCATGCTCCAAAAGCTTGATGGCCAAATAACGGGTAGAATACCGCTGACGCAGATTGTCCTCCTGTTTCAGGTGCTCCTGCATCTCCTTGATGCCATGCTCCAGCTCGTGCCCGTGGTTGATATGTATGTGGCGATAGTTGCGCTGGCTGTTCTCTTGCCCTTCATACATGTCTATCACCACCTTGAAGAGCTCTTCAACGCCTCTTCCGTTAGTGAACACCGTAGGCACCATAGGCACACCGAACAACTCGCCTAGCTTATCGTAATCAACATGATCTCCCCTGCGCTCGGTTTCATCAAACATGTTTAGGGCGCAAACCATGCGCAAATGCATATCTATCAGTTGGGTGGTGAGATAGAGATTGCGTTCCAGGTTACTGGTATCTATCACGTTGATAACCACGTCTGGGGTCTTCTCCACGATTTGCTTGCGCACATACAGTTCCTCTGGTGAGTAAGCCGAAAGGGAATAAGTGCCAGGCAAATCCACCAAGTTGAATTCGTAACCAAAATAACGAGCCTTACCTTCCTTGGCATCCACTGTCACGCCAGAATAATTACCCACACGCTCATGGGCGCCAGAGGCGAAATTGAACAAAGAGGTTTTACCGCAGTTGGGATTGCCCACCAACGCTACGTTGATGACATGGCGCCTGCGCTCCACTTCCCTGTCCAGTTGCAGGGAGTACGCGTCGTGATCCACGATGCCCGTTTGGTCTTCTGGGGTTTCACGAGACATCGCGGCTTCAGCTTCTGTCACCACTTCTATCATATCCGCCTCGCTATGCCTCAGCGACACCTCGTAGCCCATTATCTTATATTTCACGGGGTCTTGCAAAGGGGCGTTGAGCAACACCTCCGCAGTCTGTCCTTTTATAAAACCCATTTCAACGATGCGCTTGCGAAAGCCACCATGGCCAGCCACCTTGACGATGACACCGCGCTCGCCCGTTTTCAGTTCCGATAATCTCATAATAATCTCAATTTAGCGCGAAATTACTAAATTCTTGCCTCAACCTCCCGAAGGGATAAGGGATTTCCGTTTTAAGTCTCTCAAAATACCCACTTATGGGGATATATCACTCCGTGGAAAGATCCGCCACAATTTTACGATACATAGTATACATACGGGTACGGCTGATATAGCCTATCAGCCTGCGATTAATGTCTACCACAGGCAACTGAGCCGCATCTGTCTTGTCGAATTTGGCCATAATCTCGTCCATGGGGTCATTCTCGCCGATGACGGCATCTGGTTCCTGCATCAATTGTCTAACGGTAAAACGCCTGTAAAACTCAGTGCGGAAGATAATATGCCTTATCTTGGTAATGTCAATAATACCCACCAAGGTACCGGCGTCATCGAGCACGGGCAGAAAGTTGTTATTGCTCCTGCTGATTTCCGCAACCAACTTACCCATTGGCAAGTCGGGGCTTATAGGGTGATAATCTTTCTCTATCACACTCTGCATGCTCATCAGGGTCAATGCCGACCTATCGGTATGGTGGGTCAGCAACTTTCCTTCACGAGCCAATCGCAGGGCATAAATGCTGTGACTCTCGAAGACGCTGATGGTAAGGAAACTGCAGATACATACTATCATGAGCGGCATAAACAGCTGATAGCCGCCTGTCAATTCCGCTATCAGGAAGATGCCTGTCAAGGGGGCATGCATCACGCCTGCCATCACACCAGCCATGCCTAAAAGGGTAAAATTCTGCTCTGGGACATAGACGCCAAACCCATAGTAATTCCATATGCGGGAGAAGAAGAAGCCAGCGAAACCGCCAATGAACAGGGAAGGAGCGAAAGTACCGCCACAACCACCACTGCCGTTAGTGGCGGAAGTAGCGAAGGTCTTGGTGAAAAGCACTAACCCCACGTACAAGATCAGTAAGTCGGAGTGACCATAAAAAATAGAATGCCCCATCACTTGTTCCCAGTCAGCCTCGGTCTTGCCGCTCAAAAGGATGTTCACGGCGGAATAGCCTTCCCCGTAAAGAGAGGGGAAGAGAAAGATGAGCACGCTCAACATGAGTCCGCCACAAAGCAACTTGAGATAAGGCTTGTGGCTCATCTTGGCGAAAAGTCCCTCACAGAACGACATGGAACGCATGAAATAAAGACTTACCAGACCGCAAAACACGCCCAGCAAAATACCCGCGGGAACCCGTTCCAGGCTCCAAGGGTTAGTCAGGGTGAAGGTAAAGAGAGAGTCATCACCCATCAAGATGTAGGTAACGCAAGTGGCAGTGACGCAGGATATCAATATGGGGAGCAATGAAGCCATGGAAAGATTGACCATCAACACCTCCAGCGTAAAGACCAGCCCCGCTATAGGAGCCTTGAAGACTCCCGCTATAGCCGCGCTCGCCCCGCATCCCACCAAAAGCATCAACGTCCGGCTATCCATGCGGAACAACTGTCCCAGATTACTTCCTATGGCAGAACCTGTCAGCACAATAGGTGCCTCCGCTCCCACCGAGCCTCCGAAGCCGATAGTGACACCAGAAGCCACCACGGAAGACCAGCAATTGTGTGCCCGCAATTTGGAGCGCTTGGTGGAAATGGCGTAAAGCACGCGAGTGATACCATGGGAAATATTGTCACGCACCACATAGCGGATAAACAGTGACGTGAGATAAATGCCCACGATGGGGAACAGCAAGAAGAGCCAATTGAAACCAGGCTTACGCAGGCCCAGGCTAAGAATCTGCTGTATCTCGTGAATGATGCCATGGAGCACATATCCCGCTATCGAGGCCAGCACGCCGATAAAGAAAGAGAGTATCAGCGTCATCTGGCGGTCTGAAAGATGCTTCAGTCGCCAATGGATAATCCTCTCCATCAGGCTTCCATGGTTTGCCTCGCCCATCTCCACTCCTCCTTTCCTAGAACTCACTGGTGAAATGGAACTTGATATGCTCGAAGTCTTGCTGCGCCATGCTCAGCACATAACCGGAGTCGGCCAGGAAAACATCCCTGCCCTCTATGTCCTTGGCCATATACTGGTACTTCCGCTTCTTGAAGTTCTCCAGCTCGGCGGGGTCATCGGCTTCTATCCAGCAGGCTTTGTGCAGGTGGACCGGCTCCCAGCGGCACTTGGCGCTATACTCATTCTCCAAGCGGTACTGGATGACCTCGAACTGCAGCTGGCCCACCGTGCCCACGATGCGGCGCCCGTTGAACTGGTTGACGAAAAGCTGGGCGACACCCTCGTTCATCAGCTGCTCCAATCCCTTCTGGAACTGCTTGCTCTTCATGGGGTCGTCGTTCTCTATATACTTGAACATCTCGGGGGAGAACGAGGGCAACCCGCGGAAATGCAATTGCTCTCCCTCCGTGAGCGTATCTCCTATCTTGAAGATGCCGTTGTCGGGCAGTCCCACGATGTCGCCAGGATAGGCCTCGTCGATGGTGCTCTTGCGCTGCGCCATGAACTGCGTGGGGCTGGAGAAGCGGACCGTCTTGCCCAGCCGCATGTGTTGATAGGGCTGGTTGCGCACGAACTTGCCGCTGCACACCTTGCAGAAGGCTATGCAAGAGCGGTGGTTTGGGTCTATGTTGGCGGTAATCTTGAAGATGAAGCCCGTGAACTTGTCCTCCGACGGCTCCACCACGCGCTCCTCCGCCTTGGTGGGACGGGGGCTGGGGGCTATGCGCACGAAGCAGTCGAGCAGCTCCTGCACGCCGAAGTTGTTCAGGGCAGAGCCGAAAAAGACTGGAGCGGTCTCGCCCGCCAGGTAGGCGTTCACGTCGAACTCCGGGTAAACGCCGTCCACCAGCTCCAGGTCATCGCGCAGCTGGGCGGCCTCGCGCTCCCCTACCCGCTCGTCCAGCTCAGCGGACTGTATGTCTACGGCCACCTTCTCCGTCACTCTCTGCTTGTTGGGGGTGAAGAGGTTGAGCTGCCGCTCGTAGATATTGTACACGCCCTTGAAGCGCAGCCCTTGGCCGATAGGCCAAGAGAGGGGGCGGACATGGATGTGGAGCTCCTCTTCCAGCTCGTCGAGCAGCTCGAAGGGGTCTCTTCCCTCGCGGTCCATCTTGTTGACGAAGATGATGACGGGGGTGTTCCTCATGCGGCACACCTCCATGAGCTTGCGGGTCTGCGTCTCCACGCCCTTGGCGGAGTCCACCACGATGATGGCGGAGTCCACGGCGGTAAGCGTGCGGTAGGTGTCCTCGGCGAAGTCCTGGTGGCCCGGGGTGTCCAGGATATTGACTTTGTATCCCTCGTAATCAAACTCCATCACGGAGGTGGAGACCGAGATGCCGCGTTGCTTCTCGATGTCCATCCAGTCGGAGGTGGCCGTCTTCCTTATCTTGTTGCTCTTCACGGCGCCCGCCACCTGTATCTGCCCGCCGAAGAGCAGGAACTTCTCGGTGAGCGTGGTCTTTCCAGCGTCGGGGTGGGATATGATGGCGAATGTCCTTCTTCTCTCTATCTCGTTCATGTCGTTTCTCTTGCTTGTCGTGTATATATATATATATATTAATAATGTATAGGGGGCGGGGTCAGTCCTCCCCGAAGTCGAGTCCCTCCGCGCGGTCCTTGACGTAGCAATCGCTCAGCATGCCCACGAAGGTGGATATCTCCTTGATGGCATGCTGGGTCTCCGGCGTGATGTCCTTGTGGCGCAGGCGCAGCAACATCACGCCATAGAGGGCGTCCAGGCAGGTCTCTATCTCGTTGACCTCCTTGTCTCCTTTCTGCCTCAGCTCCACGATGAAGGGCAGCACCTTGTAGTACTCGGCGCTGTAGAAGGGGAACTTGGCGGACTGCAGCAGTCGGTTGTGCAGGTCTACCACGTCGCGCAGCAACACCTCGTTCACCTGCAGGTGGCCGCCCTCGCGCTTGCCCTCGCTGTTCATCATGGTGATGAGGTTGCCGAACCAGTCGGTCTCCTCCTCCAGCTGCTCCTCGGTGTAGTCGAATTTGCTGATGTACTCGCGCTGTATCACGGGCAGCGAGCAGCCGTAGGCCCTGATGATGTCTTCCACCTGCCACATGTAGAGCAGGTATTCCGCGATGCTTTTCTTCCTGAGTTCTTGCGCTACGAACATGTCTATGGGTTCCTTTCTCTAGAATTCGGGCAGGTGGTAGAGGTTGAATATCGTGCCCACGAGGGCTATCAGCGAGAAGATGACGACCACGCTGCCTATGATCTTGTTGATGATGACGATGCCGCCCACGTCGAACCTTCCCCTCACCTTGTCTATCAGCCAGGAGAGGCCGTACCACCACAGCAGGGCGCCGAAGATGATGCTCAGGAAGCCCACGCACATCTGCAGCGGGGCCTGGGGCACGATGAAGGCGAACTGGGCGAAGGTGGCCATGAAGAGGAAGATGATGAGCGGGTTGCTGAGCGTGACCAGGAAGGCCGTGAGGCCGTTGTGCCACAGCGTGCCCCGGCGGTTGCTGCTGCGGTGCATCTTCTTCATGGGGTTGCTCAGGAAGCAATACACGCCGAAGACGAGCAGCATCACACCGCCGAAAATCTGCAGGTAGAACTTGTTCTGCGCGTTCTGGATGAAGTCCATCACGAAGCTCATGCCGAAGCCCGTCGCCAGGGCGTATATCAAGTCGCTGCAGGCCGCGCCCACTCCCGTGACGAAGCCATACCAGCGCCCCTTGTTCAGCGTGCGCTGTATGCACAGGATGCCCACCGGCCCCATGGGGGCGGAGGCTATCACGCCGATGACGATACCCTTGAAGATGAAGTCGAGGATATCCAGCTGGAAGGGGAAGAGTTGGTTCAATTCGTTCAACTGGTTCATACAGAACGCGAAGATAAGCATTTTTCCCCTAAAGAAGGCATACCGGGGGTATTTTTTTGGCATATTGCCTCCCGAGAGCCATCCGTGCGGGCGGCGCGGGAAAGACCGAGGGGTTTCGCGGGAAAGACCAAGGGGCGGCGCGAAAAAGAGGGCGAAAAAAAGGAAAAATAATTTTGCGGACTGCCCGAAACTCCCTATCTTCGCGAATACATATTCGTCTAGTATCAAAAACCAAACATACCATCATGACAGAGAATTTGCTGAAACCCTACGTCATCGGGTTGGACCTGGGAGGCACCAACTCCGTGTTCGGCATCGTGGATGCCCGTGGCGAAATCAAGGCCACCACCGCCATCAAGACCGGCGGCTACGACCGCGTGGAAGACTACGTGCGTGACGCCGTCAACGCCCTCATGCCCATCATCGAGACCGTGGGCGGACTCGACACCATCAAGGCCATGGGCATCGGCGCGCCCAACGCCAACTACTACCGGGGCACCATCGAGTACGCCCCCAACCTGCCCTGGGCGCACGACTGCGTGGTGCCGCTGGCCAAGCTCTTCAGCGACGCGCTGGGCGGGGTGCCCGTCGCCATCACCAACGACGCCAACGCCGCCGCCCTGGGCGAGATGACCTACGGCGTGGCCAGGGGCATGAAGAACTTCATCGACATCACCCTGGGCACGGGCGTGGGGTCTGGCATCGTGGCCAACGGGCAGATGGTCTACGGTTGCGACGGCTTCGCCGGCGAGCTGGGCCACACCACCATGGTGTGGGAGAACGGCCGCTCCTGCGGCTGCGGGCGGAAGGGCTGCCTGGAGGCCTACTGCTCCGCCACGGGCGTGGCACGCACCGCCCGAGAGTTCCTGCAGACCAGCGACGAGCCCTCCCTGCTGCGCGACTACAAGCCCAAGGACATCACCTCGCTGGAGGTGAGCCTCGCCGCCGCCAAGGGAGACGCGCTGGCCAAGCGCGTCTATGAGTTCACGGGCGACATGCTGGGCCGCGCCTGCGCCAACTTCACGGTCTTCTCCTCGCCCGAGGCCTTCGTCTTCTTCGGCGGACTCACCAAGGCGGGCGACCTGCTGATGGAACCCGTCAAGCGCTCCTACGACAAGCACGTGTTCCCCATCTTCCGCGGCAAGGCCAAGTTCCTCATCTCCAGCCTCGACGGCAGCTCCGCCGCCGTGCTGGGAGCCTCCGCCGTGGGCTGGGAACTGTAAAGCCGCGGGGTCTCGCGGGACACCCCTCCCGCCAGGCCGTTCCCTCCCGGGCGACATCCCGCGTTGTCGCCGAGACGCGTTCCCATGTCTCGCCCGTCGAAGGGCAAGCACTGCGTCGCCACGGACATATAGAAAAGCCCGCGCTACGGGGAATCCCCTTAGCGCGGGCTTTTCTATATGTCTCCGCCCTAGGCAGGCGGACCCGTCCCGTCCCGCGGACGCGGAGCAGGGAGAAACGTTACTTCAGCACCTTGGCGGCGCACTGCCCCATCACCTTGTAGCCCTCGGCGTTGGGGTGGAGCCAGTCAGACTGCAGGTCTTGGCGCAAGGCCTCGGGGTCGTTGGGATCCCGCGTGGCCTTGTCGAAGTCTATGTATCCGTCATAGTCAGCGGAGGCGCGCACCCACTCGTTCACCTTCTGGCGAGCCTTTTCCATGCTTTCGCCCTTCATGAAACTGTTCTTGAAAGGCATGATAGTAGCCCCCCACACCTTCATGCCCCTCTCCTTGGCCTTCTTGGCGAAGAGAGCGTAATACTCCGTCAGCTTGGCCATGGTCTTCGAGCCGTCGTCCCTGATGCCGCCAATGTCGTTCACGCCCTCGAAGATAACCACGTCGGTCACTCCCCGCTGGGCGAGTATGTCGCGGTCAAAGCGCTGGGAAGCGGGGGCGGACAGTCCGCCGGCTATCACGCAGTTGCCACCAATGCCCAGGTTGATGACCGCCACCTTGCCGCCAAGCTCCTCGGCCAGCACGTCCGTCCAGCGGTTCTGCGCGTCGGTGGTAGTGCCGCGGCCGTCGGTGATGCTGTTTCCCAGGCAGGCTATGCAGCGCGTAGAGGCGGGAGCCTCCACTTCCAGGGCGGCGATGCTGTACCAGTGCTCAAACGTCTCCACGGGGGTAAAGGCCGCGGTGGGCCGCGCCTCGCCCGCCATCAGGTAGGAAGTCGTGCGCGAGCCACGATGCGTGGTGGCCTTTTCGGGAGTCTTCCCGTAGTTGATGGTCACCGAGAGCCGCTGCAGGGGCTTCAGCTTGTAGGCGGCGATGTCCGTATACACCGCCTTGCCGGGCTCTATGGTCACCGAGCGTTTACCGCCGAAAGTGAGATACTTGGCCGTCTTCGCCTCGATGTCCTTGCCTCCATCGGTGTCGGCGATGTACACCGACTTGATTTCCACAGGCTGCGCGCTCTTCTCGTTAGACAATTGCAGGCGAAGCTTCTCGCCGCCAATGCTCACGTGGATGACTTGCCGCAGGGAGTGGTCCGTCATTGTCGTCTTGGGCATGTCGCTCTCCGCCAAGGGGGCTTCAATGGCCGTTGCCCATGTGGCCGTCCATTTGGTCTGCGCCTGGAGGCCAACCGCGGCCAGCAACGCGAGAGCGGATGTAAGGATGATCTTTTTCATAGTGTATGGATGTTAGTTAGATGTTTCCACGGGCAAAAATAATCATTTTTCACCAAAAACAAGGCTACTGACGGCAAAACATTCCATTCTCCCGCCAACACTGCCCCACGGGGCCGGAAGTATAAATAAGTTTAAAGACCGGGCGAAAACTTCGCCAAGAGAGAAGTTTCGAGTAACTTCGCGGCAGCGAATCGTAAAGGACTCCCAACGAAAAGGGAGCCGAGACGTATCCAGGAAAGCAAAAAACTTATGGAAACAAGAAAGAGAAGCAAGGAAGAGTGGACACGGCGATACGTAGCCTTCATATTCATACTGTTCGTGATAGCGTTCGGCACCTCGCTGTCCATCAGGGCCAATCTCGGTTCTTCCCCCATCTCCGCCCCGCCCTATATCCTGTCGCTGGTGCCAGGCGTGACGCTCACCATGGGGCAACTCACCATCTGCATGCACGTGTTCTTCATCGCCACGCAAGTGGCCTTGCTGCGCCGCGACTTCGAGCGCCGGCAGTGGTTGCAGATAGCCGTTTCGTTCCTCTTCGGCTTCTACACCGACCTCACGATGTGGCTCACGGGATTCCTGCAAGTGCCCGCCAGCCTCAGCCCCGCCATCGGCTACCCCTTGCGCTTCATTGAGCTATTGCTCGGCGGCGGCATTCTCGCCTTTGGCATAGCCCTTGAGGTGCGCTGCGATTCCCTTATGCTGGCGGGCGAGGGCTTCCCGCTTGCCATCGCCAGGTTTGCCCGCCGCGACTTCGGCAAGGTAAAGATATGCACCGACACGCTGCTCGTCACCATCGGGGCGGTGTTCATGTTCGTCAACTTCGGCCATTGGGACTGGTCCATGGTAGGCATCGGCACGCTCATCTCCATGTTCTACGTGGGCATGATGGTGCGTGTGCTCGCTCCCCATATCAAGTGGCTCGATCAGCTGCTGATACCGCGGGCCGAACGGGAGAAGGCCACCGTGGAGGAGAAAGACCAGTGGAGCGGGCACCACGTGATCACCATAGCCCGCGCTTACGGCAGCGGAGGCAACGACGTGGCGCATGCCGTGGCCGAGAAACTGGGATGGCCTTGCTACGACCGCCAACTGATAGACCTCACGGCGCGGCGCATGGGGTATTCCCCGGAGGTAGTGGAACGCAGCGAGCAAAACATCCCCACCTCGCGGCTCTGGGAGCTGGTGATGGAAGACAGCGGCATCCCCAGCTCCATGAACCCTTCCCGCGACGACGCCATCTTCGTCAGCCAGAGCCGCACCATACGTGAGCTGGCGCACGAGGGAGACTGTGTCATCGTGGGTCGACTAGCCAACTGGACACTGCGAGACCATCCCCACGCGTTGCGGGTATTCATCGCCTCCAGCCGCGACTCCGCCATCAAGCGCGTCGCCCAACGCCTCGGTGTCAGCGAGGAAGAGGCCACCCGCAAGCAGGCACGAGTCAACACGGGCAGGGCCAACCACTGCCGCCGCTACACGGGAAAGGCATGGACTTCCCCCGAAAGCTATGACCTCATGCTCAATACCGACAGGCTGGGCATCGACGAAACCGCCGCCCTCATCGCGCAAGCGGCCAAAACCATGGGACGAGCCTGACTTCCCGCCCATCCCCAAAGGGACACGGCACGGAGACTCTTCCCATGGCTTTCCGACGCGACTTGAATGCCGCGACCATTTATTTCAAGATATTGCTCTCGCTGCCTTTTGCCTCAAACCATGCATTACAGGATGTCCGCCAAGTCACCTAAGGTGCATTGCCCGAGTCACCTATATTGAAACCGGAATCAACCAAGGTGAGTCGGGCAAATAAGCAAGGATACTTTTTAGGGGCATTTGGATGCCCGGAGACGAGGGGTTATTGAGGGTTTTCAAAACAAGTTATTTCGCGTCGCGATTTAACTTATTTTGCTGACGAAAACAAGTTATTTTGCAAAGGAAATCAAGTTGTTTTCCCCGGCAAAACAACTTGATTTGAAAACAGCCTATAGCCCCTGTCAATCAAGACGTATCATCTCTGTAGCGACGCGCCGTGGCACGCAGCTTGTCCTTGATGACGTTCCAGTTCTTATCAACAAAGGCGGTATCTTGCCAATATCTTGACAAGGTCATAGTAAGCTCCTTTTCTCGCTATCAGTGTTTCATGATTTCCTGTCTCCACCACCTTGCCTTGATGAAGCACGATTATCTGGTCAGCATCACGAACAGTGCTCAACCTGTGGGCAACCACCACCACTGTTTTACCTTGATAGAACTTGGCTAGATTTTCCACGATAGCACGTTCGTTATTGGCATCAAGAGAATTGGTCGCCTCATCCAAGAATATATAATTGGGATCCTTGTAGACCGCTCTGGCTATCAAGATGCGTCACTTCTGTCCCAGGCTCAGCCCCACTCCATCTCTCCCTATCTTGGTATTGTACTTCAAAGGCAATGACATTACATAATCATGAATGCAGGCAATCCTTGCGGCTTGCGCCAATCTCTCCTTGTCTACCTCACTATCGTCTACGGCGATGTTCCTTGCGATACTCTCCGAGAATATCACGCCTTCTTGCATGACAACGCCACACTGTTGCCGCCACCAATCTTTGTTAACGTGAGTTCGATGAAATATAAGTGTTTGAATATTTGGTGATTAGCGAAAATTGCTGTAACTTTATAGTGCTAAAATACAAAGACTTACAAACAATAATCGCTATGATCACCGAGGACAAAGTTACAGAATTATTTTGTATGGCAGACGATTTCTGCAAGTTTTTTGATGCTATGATGAAGAAATACACATTGAAATCTGACAATAAGCGTGCTTATCACCGCAGACATTCCGCAGACCCCATGAGCGGCATGTCGGAAAGATTTCAGTCGGGCATCTTGAATCAAGTAGTTTTCCTGGGCGAAACAAGTGGAATCGCGGCGCGAGACAACTTGTCTTGGAAATGGCACCCAGCTCCCTTGGCAGGCGACTTGCATGAGAAGGGCAAGAGGAACATCCTTCGAGCGCGCGTGATATAATAATGTACGCGTGCGCGAGGGAGAACGTCCACCATGCCTCGCACAATATGTTACGAAAAGTTAAAAATTCGGGGGGGTGAGAAAAGGCAGCCATTTGACGAGGATTCTGAAAGAAATTCCGTACTTTCGCAACGGAAAAAGGCGGTTTAGTGGCAAAAGGCCATAACCGTCACTGGATTCTTCACGAGAATACCACAACTTTTCCGCATGATGAATCGTCTAAGAAACAGATAACAAACTAAACAATGAACAAGCGCAAACGACTTTCCGCCCTGTGCGGATGCTTGCTGGCACTGGCCCCGGTGGCAGCGCAAACCCTGAAAGGAAACGTGATGGATAACGAGGGGCAGCCCCTTTCTTTCGTCAATGTGGTGGCCTTGTCACTGCCCGACTCGACATTCGTGGCGGGCGTGACGACGGGCGAGGATGGTGCCTTCACCCTCGACACCAAGGGAACGGGCAAGCTATTGAGATTTTCCCTGGTGGGATACAAGACCCTCTACACCGCCGGCAACAATGACGTGAGCCAAGTGTGGCTGGAGCCCGTGGCGCAAACACTGGGTGAGGTGACAGTGAAAGGCGACCTGCCCCAGACCCGCATCAAGGGCGAAGGCATGGTGACGAGCGTGAGCGGCACCGTGCTGGAGCACGCTGGCACCATAGAACGACTGCTCGACCGCATACCCAATGTCTCCGCCGGGCGCGGCAAGATAGAGGTGTTTGGCAGGGGAACACCCGAAATATACATCAACGGACGCAAGATGAGAGACGACTCTGAGTTGCAACGCCTCAGCGCCGACAACATCAAGGACGTGGAAGTAATCACCAATCCCGGCGCGCGCTATGACGCCAACGTCACCGCCGTCATCCGCATCAGGACGAAGAAAGCCGTGGGAGAAGGGTTTGGCGTGGACAACCGCCTCTTTGGCGAGGTGAACGACTATGGCTACCTGGTAGGAGAAGACAACCTGAACATGAACTACCGCACGGGCGGACTGGACGTGGGAGCGACGCTGCGTGCCTCGAAGTGGGCCAGTCCCGACCCGAAGACCGTGGAGCAAATCACTTACCTGGAAGACACCTGGCGGCAACAGATGGCGATAGACCAAGTGTATAAGAGCGAAAACCTCTATGGCCGCCTGGCCGTAAGCTACATGTTCAACGACAACCACTCCATAGGCATCAGCGCCAGCTACAATCGCCAGCCCTGGAACAAGCCAAGGGGCTACATGGAGTCCACCCTGGAACAAGACGGCACGCTGACCGAACAGTTGCGCAGCGACTACACCACCTCCGTGCAGGCCACCTCGCTGCAGGGCAACGCCTACTACACGGGCAAGATAGGCCAATGGAGCATCGACTTCAACACCGACTGGATGTACACCAAGAGCAACTCGACGATGAACACCGTGGAGAATTATACCGAAGTGGGACAACAGACCGAGCACAACGACGTGACCACCAACAACACCCCGCGCAGCAACCTCATCGCCTCGAAGCTCGTCTTGACGGCACCGCTCCTCGGTGGCGAGCTGTCGTTTGGCGGTGAATACTCCTACTCCACCCGCAAGTCTGTCTACACGGTGCTGCCCAAAGGCATCATCGACGACGACCGCAGCCGAACGGAAGAGGGACTGGCCACGGCGTTCGTGGAATATGCCCGCCGGTTTGGCCCCGTCAACGCACAAGTGGGACTGCGCTACGAAGACGTGGACTTCAACTACTATGAGGACGGCATCTACATGGCGGAGCAGAGTCGCGCCTATGGTGACTGGTTCCCCTCGGTGGCTTTCTCGGCCATGCTGGGCAAGCTCGGGCTGCAGCTCGGCTACTCAGCCGACATAAGCCGCCCCTCTTACAGCCAGCTGCGCAGCAACATCAACTACGACAACCGCTATACCTACGAGGGCGGAAACCCCTTTCTCGTGCCCTCGAAGAGCCACAACGTGAACTTCGCCGCCTCATACCAATGGCTGACATTCAGCGCGGGCTACTCGCACATCATGGATCCCATCATACAGAACAGCGAGACCTACAACGATGACCCCGCCGTGGCCTTGCTCCGACAAGTGAACGGCGAGGCCTACAACAAGGTATATGCCACGCTCAACCTGCGCCCCACGGTGGGCTTCTGGCGACCGTCCGTCATGCTCGGCATACAGAAGCAGTGGTTCAAGATGACCGTCCACGGGCACAACCCGCTTGACAATCCGCTCGGGATGTTCCGCTTCGACAACACGTTTGACGTAAAGTGGTTTGAGATTTCCCTGAACACGAAGCTCAACACCACTGGCGCAGATGAGAACAACTACCTGCGCAAGCCGTCATTCCGCGCCGACCTGTCAATCTACAGGTCGTTCCTGAACGACAAGCTGACGCTCTCCTTCTACGCCGGCGACTTGTTCAAGACCGACAAAATCAGTGCCGTTACGTATTACGGCCCCATGCGCTCGACCATCTATGAGCCAAAAGCCTTGCGCGTCATGAACCTGACCGTGCGTTATAAGTTTAACGTAGGCCGCAGCAAATATAAAGGCACCGGTGCTGGCGCGGAACAGAAGAGCCGACTTTGACAGTTCGCTTTCCTTCTTGCTTGCCCCTTGCCCGGGAACGAACCTCGCAAAAGAAGCCAATTAGGGGCGTTCTCTTCAGGAAACGCCCCTAATTGTATATATGTAGTCGGATGATGGAAACCTCTTGGGAGAGGATATTATCAAACAGAGGTTAATAGACAAAAAAGTCCACCCGCCCGTGGAAACACGGAGCGGGTGGAAAGACCTATTACAACGAGCAAATATAAATTGCTCTCCTGATCTACTTCAGCTTGGTGTAGCCATACTTGGCGCAAGCACCCAGCTCCTCCTCGATACGGATCAACTGGTTGTACTTAGCCATACGGTCGGTGCGGCTCATACTACCAGTCTTAATCTGGCCAGAGTTGGTAGCCACGGCGATATCAGCGATAGTGGTATCCTCGGTCTCTCCGGAACGGTGAGAAGTAACGGTGGTGTAGCCATGACGATGAGCCATCTCGATAGCGTCGAGCGTCTCGGTCAAAGAGCCAATCTGGTTAACCTTGATCAGGATGGAGTTAGCGGCACCCATCTTGATACCCTTCTCCAGGAACTTCACGTTGGTAACGAACAGGTCATCACCTACCAACTGGCAACGGTCGCCAATCTTGGCGGTCAGCTTCACCCAGTTCTCCCAGTCGTTCTCGTCAAGGCCATCCTCGATAGAGTCTATAGGATACTTGGTAATCAACTCCTCCAGGTAAGCGATCTGCTCATCAGCGGTCAGCTTCTTGCCGTTAGGATCCTTGGGCATACCAGTCTTCAGCTGGCGATAGTCATAGAACCACTGGCCATTCTCCTGCACAGCGAACTCGGAAGCGGCGCAGTCCATGGCAATCTTCACGTCCTTGCCGGGCTCGTAGCCTGCGTCACGAATAGCTTGGCAGATGCTCTCCAAAGCATCCTCGATGCCATCGAGTGCGGGAGCGAAACCACCCTCGTCACCAACGGCGGTGGAAAGACCGCGCTTCTTGAGCAACTTCTGCAAAGCGTGGAACACCTCAGCGCCCATGCGGATAGCTTCCTTCTCGCTGGGAGCGCCTACTGGACGAATCATGAACTCCTGAAAAGCGATGGGAGCGTCAGAGTGGGCGCCACCATTGATGATATTCATCATAGGAACGGGCAAAGCGTAAGTGTTCGCGCCACCGATATAGCGATACAAGGGGATGTTGAGAGCCTTGGCAGCGGTCTGGGCAACAGCCAAGCTGACACCCAAGATGGCGTTAGCGCCCAATTTGCTCTTGGTGGGAGTACCATCCAACTCCAGCATCTTCATATCGATAGCACGCTGGTTGAGCACGCAATCACCCTTCAACGCGGGAGCGATGACGGTGTTTACGTTCTCCACAGCCTTCAGCACGCCCTTACCGCCATAGCGGTTCTTGTCGCCGTCACGAAGCTCCAAAGCCTCGTTCTCGCCAGTTGACGCACCTGAAGGAACGCTAGCGCGACCGATTACGCCATTGTCAAGCGTTACTTCCACTTCTACGGTAGGATTGCCTCTTGAGTCGAGGATTTCCCTTGCATGAACTTTTTCAATTACCATGTCTTTCTAATATTAATAAGTGAATAATCTCTTTCTTTATTCTTGCGCGAAGTTAGCTTGTTTTCCTCAAACGACAAAGACATTTGGCAAGTAATTTCAAGTCATTTTGTATTTTTTTATAATTCACTTTGCCCCCAAGGCCTAATGCCTCCGCAGATTAGCAAGTGGAGATGGCACAAGAAAGAAACAACAAGAAAAAAGCGTTGCGACTCTCAGCGAGCTGCAACGCTTCCGGAATTATGTTAAACGTTGAATTTCTTCTAAAGAAAGACAGTCTCGCGACTCTCTTTGCTATCTGTTTAACAATCTTACCTTAACCTAATAACTAAAAACCTAAATCTATATTACTACTAACCTAAACAATCTATCAACCTTTTGTTACCGCGAAGATAGGGCAAATCTATATACCCCGCAAACTTTTCCGCTTAATTTAGCGATATTTTCCCTATTTTTTGACTTAAATCAACCTGGAAGAGATAAGCGCAACGCGTTTTCACGTTTTCTCTATCAAAACAGTCGCATAGGCGGAAATGCCCTCCTGCCTTCCAGTGAAACCCAACTTCTCGGTCGTAGTGGCCTTGATAGAGATATTTTCCTCGTCTGTCCCCATCACTTGAGCCAAACAAGCCTTCATGGCGGGAATATGTGGGTTGAGCTTAGGCCGCTCCGCGCATATCGTGGCATCTATATTGCCCACTATATAACCCTTAGTGGCTATGAGGTCTATCACCTTGGCGAGAAGTATCTTGGAATCTATATCCTTGGTCTCGGCGGCATTGTCTGGAAAGTGGTAGCCTATGTCTCTCATGTTGGCGGCACCCAGCAACGCGTCGCAAATGGCATGTATCAGCACATCAGCGTCGCTGTGTCCCAGCAGTCCCAACGAATAATCCAGCTTGATGCCGCCAAGCCACAATTCCCTTCCTGACACCAAACGGTGCACGTCGTATCCAAAACCTACCCTGATTTTCATATCTCCAAGTTTTTCAATTAACGAAACAAGTCCTTGATGCCATCCATGTCGAAAGCCAAAGTGAAACGCAATGTCTGGTCAAGGGGATTACTTTTGCTGGTGGCAATCACATAGCCGGCATCGAGGGAAAACACATTCATCCGGAAGCCCGCGCCCGCCGTGAAATACTTGCGGTTGCCTTTGCTCATGCTCTCATGGTGATAACCCGCCCGCAGAGAGAACTTGTCGTTATAGACATACTCCGCGCCAATACCCCAATTGATTTCCTCCAGCTCCTCGGAGAAACCTCCCGGGGCATCGGTAAAGCTCTTGAATATACCACTGATGGCGCTCACGTTATCATACTCGCGATGCACACGTTCCTCGTAGACAGCGTTGTCTTCTCCTTCCTCCTGCACAGGAACCGTAGGTACCAGGTACTTGTTGAGGTCCACCGCCACGCTGAAACGGTTATATTCATCAATGGGCACCATCAAAGCGGCACCCAGTCTGAGATTTGCGGGCAGAAACTGGCTGTATTCATCACCATCGAAAGTAATCTTGCTACCTATGTTGGAGATGTTGAGACCTATACCAAGTTGACATTCGCGAGGTCCTATATTGACATAGTCTTGGTAATAAGTCGCGATGTCAGCGGCAAAGGCTGAAGCGGGAGAAGTATCCTCCGAGTAGTCAAAACGCATATCGGAATATATCCAGCGCACGGCGGCCGCCAAAGAGAATTTCTCGCTCAACATCAAAGAATAGGCCACGTCAAGCGACATCTCGTAGGGATTGACGGTCATGTCATCAGACGTAACCTCCCCCAAGGAGAAATACCGTAAAGAGCCAGACACGGCGCTATGGTCTCCAATGCGGCAATAACCCGCCATGTAAGCCAAGGCGATGTCGTTGACCAAAGAGCGAAGCCAAGGAGTATAATTGAGGGATATTCCCGCACGGGATATCGTAAAGGGATACTTGGCGGGGTTCCAATGCTGAGAGTTCACGTCTGGGTCTGTGGCGACACCGACATCGCCCATGGAACCTCCCCTGGCATCGGGAGCTATGGTTTGGGATATCACCGCGTACTCCACGGGATTAAAGACCGTCTTTTCTTGCGCCGATGCCACAAAGACAAGACACGATAACGCAAAAGCCAGTGTTATTCGCTTAAAGAAGGTTGTCATGCTCTTATATTATTATAATAGGTATAACATAGAAACGGCCACCCGCCTTAATTATTGCCGAGAATGATGAGTTTGCGCGCCTGCGAGGCAGGCTTACTGCCATCGGAAGAGACGAGCACTCGATAGATGTAGACACCAGTGCCCAGTTTACGGCCTCCATCTGCGGTCAGATCCCAGTCTACTGTATAGGCCCCATCTGTTGACACACCCTTCTCGCTATGCGTCCACAGCTTCCTGCCAGAGAAATCGTATAGCTCAATGGTGACATCCATTTGGCTGCTCATGCGGTCATGGCTGATGATAAAGGTAGTTCCCGTAGTGGCAGGATTATCTGTGACATCCACGCCGAAGAGCTGTGGCTGCAAAGAGCGCACCACGTTAAAAGACAACTCCGTGGTGGAGGAATTATTGAGGATATCCCAAGCACGGAACTTCAATTTGTGGGGACCTGGCTCCAATTCGGGAATGCTGAAATATGTAGAGCCTTTGGTATAGGAACCAAAATCGTAAGTGAAGTTATCATTCAAGTTGTATGTTTTCGACGGATCTCCGTCGATGACGAGTTGCAAGTCATGCCCAATACCGTTGCCCGTGGTGTTTATACCATCCTTGTCCGCTATTTCCGCCACGAAATAGGGAGTGGTATTCACGTTGCCCCCATCTACAAAAGAAGAGGAATTGAGATAGCAATAGATGGAAGGGCCGATAGAGTCCGTACCATTGATATCACTACCTCCTAACATGAAATCGTCACAGTATCCATTAGCGGTCACGCTCTTGTCGTCACTCACGGCATAAAGATTGAGCATGCCTCGTTCGTTAGCGTAATTAATGTCCTTGGCTACAGCGAAAGAAAAAGAAAATTCTCCGTTCTTCACATAATCGGAACCAGAAAACAATACTTTCACGCGGTCGCGATACTTGAATGCGGTATCCGCCTCCTCGGCATTGTTAAGTTTGCAAACCACTAGTTCCTCCGCGTCTCTTACCGTAGCTGTCACCATGCCATTAAAATCGGGATGACCCTCTATATGTCCCTTGACTGTCGCCGTACTGCCTGCCGAAAGCCATACAGGTTCAACAGACGAAACTGGAGCTCCATTGATAGAGTCTACCACAATTTTGGCGATAGGTAGTCTCAAAGCCAAGGCAGGATCGCCCAAAAGCGTATATTGCAATTTGTTGGTAGTTCGGTCGGCACCCGTCGTTATCACTTCGTTCTTTGCCAATCGTTGTGCCTCGCCAACAGTAATAGGCTTACCATTCCCGTCGCGGGAAAGCACATAACGCATGAAAGCACGGTTGATAGCCTTATTATATTGTATATATACCGTGCGAGTAGTGCCGAAAAAAGAAACGGCACCCCCTTTCTCGTTCAGTACCGCCGCCTCGCCAATGTTAGGCGACATACCATCAAACGGCATGATATCACATGAGGCGGTAATCCACAAGGGCAAATTCTCATTGGTAAAGCTGGAAAAATCCGAGATATTCACCACCATCTCATGAGATAAATGCGAATTGTCACCATGCCCCACGTAGTCCATAATCAAGGCTCCCGCCTCTTGCTGTCGCCTGATGGCTTTGCTTGCGTCGGGATAGGCGTTGCCCGTAGCCGAGCTCTCACGCCGATAGGCATCCCACATTACCTTCTTGACCACATAGCCTGGATACAATTCCTCTATATCATCGCATACCAAATTGGCGTCGTGCATATGGATGTTGTCATTGCCGTCATCAGCCATCACCATAATAGTATTCTGCCAATCACCTGCGCTGGACGCGTAAGCGATAACTTTATCAACCATGATTTGGGCATCACTGGCTGTAGAGACAGGAAATCTTCCTATCGCGATATCCGCCAACCCCAAAGCCAGTGCGGAGGAGCCATTGCCCGAAGTCAATCGCTCCTCATCATCCAACAGGGTATAGAAATCATCCGACACATAGCAATACACCCTGTTGAAGGAATTCTCACTCTCGTAACACAACAGATAATCGTCTGGATTCAGCTTCTCGCAGCTTGCGGTGAGCATGCGATTGTCCCACACGCCATCACCAAAGAGCAAAAGATACTTGGGCATTTCTTCCTCGGTGGTAGCCCTGTCATAGAGCATCTTCATATAACGGCGATATGCCGTGGCATCAGGTGTTCCACTGGAGAACTCATTGTAAAGTTCATCAGCGGGCACGATGCGCACGCTCAGCCCATCATGGTTTTCATGAAAAGTCTTTAGCCGCTGGGCTTGCGTCATCAACTTGCCCGAGGCAGGAATAATGATGACCATATCCACCGCGGTGTCTGCGTGGCGATCTTGGTTAGTGATATTGCAGACATACTCTGGCACGGCAGACACCCCGCTCAAATTGGGAGCGGGCATGGGCGTATCATAAGACATTGACACGTAATCCAAGCGCATCGGGCCACCTTGGGTTACCAACAAGGAAACCACATCTTTGTCACGCAGGGTATTCAAGACATAAGTACCGGCGCTTTCTCCTCCCTCATCATACGAGGACAAAGAGGTGCGGAGCGTGCCAACGATAGAATCATTGACACTAACCTGCACACTGCATGCGTTTCCTGCGGAGATATTGACAGAAAGCGTGCCACGTGTAGCTCCCTCATGATGGGTTAATACCACCTCTTGGGTATTGCCCAATGACACGCTAGTACCATCAAAAAGATTTCTGCCGCCGTTATACCAACTATAGGCATCGTGTTCATACAGTACATGGTAGTCATCAGGAGAGGGATAAAACGCGCTGACAAAAGTCACGCTGTCTTGTGTGAGTGGCTCGGCATCACCCTGGGTAATGAAATAATAACCATAATCAGAATAAGGATTACGAGTGCGGCGAACAGCGGTGGGACTTTCCCAGCTTACGCTACCCTTGGCGTAAAAAAGTCTTCGGTCGCCATCTACGTAGAGAGGCACTTCTCGCAAGTCGTCAGTTTCCTTCAAATATTGTTCAGAAAGCACTTCATCCTGCAGGGTGCCGCCATAGCCATAGACTCTCACCTTGGAAAGATCGGTAAAGCCCGCCTTCCGGATAAGACTTTCCGTCAATTGGTATACCCCCGTGGCAGGCACTCTGATTTTCGCCCAGTTACCTTGCGACAAGACAGAATGCTCTGCGTATCGATTGTCCCTATCCATTGAGGCGACTTCAGGAAGCGTTGCGGCAAGGGCTAAAGTTGCAGCTCTCGGCACAGCCGTGACACGCAACATGAAACTCACCAACCACTGCCACCTGTTGTCCCTATAGACCAAAGGGCAAAAATCGACAACCAGCGAGGCTTTTCTCCTGTTCAACGATATTCCTTGCCGCACCTCGGGAAGGCTGGGCAAAATATCTCCTGAGACTCGGTGATACGCGGCGACATCGGAAGCCGAGGCGCCAATAAACTCAGGATAGGTGATTTCCACGACATATGTAGAATCTTCATAGCCTTCTTCCAAGGGAATGGCGTAAGTGAAGTTTGGCAACAAGGAGTCTATCTTCACCTCACCTGCGGTAAGATTGAAGAAGCGCGTTTGCGCGTTTGCCGCCATGGGCAGCAAGCAAAGCAATACAGCGACAATATGTCCCAGCGCACCTTTCATGCGATTATTTACAGTTAAACTCCAGTACCTTACGGTCTTCCAAATAGCCCTCCAAATGATCATTGACATGCACAGGCCCCACTCCTGCGGGTGTACCTGTGTAAAGAATATCCCCGGTTTTGAGCGTAAAATACTGACTGATATAGGAGATAATCTCATCTACCCGATACAGCATGTCGCTCGTACAACCTTCCTGCACGGTATTGCCATTGATATCCAAATGGAAATGGATAGCCTGTATGTCACGGAACTTGGCTATGTCAACCCATTCTCCCAAAGCCGCCGAGCCGTCAAAGCCCTTGCACAGCTCCCACGGGTTGCCCTCCTGTCGGAGTTTGGCTTGCAGTTCCCTGGCGGTGAAATCAATGCCCACGGTCACCGCGTCATAATAGCGATGGGCAAAACGCGGGGAAATGGTTTTCCCCAGCCTGCAAATGCGCACCACCACCTCTGTCTCATAGTCTATCCGCCCCATATGGTCGGGTATGAAAAAAGGCTTGTGGTCCTTGAGCAACGCCGAGTCCGCCTTAGTGAAGATGACGGGGTTCTCTGGTTTAGATAACGTGCCGTGCAACTCTTTATTGTGCAAGGCATAATTCATTCCAATGGCGAAAATCTTCATTTCTTTCTCCTTTCCATTCTTGAAAATAAAAAAGGAGTTAGGGAGCAAGCTTTCGCTCAAACTCCTTAACTCCCGTTTATCCTAATTCCCGTAAAAGGGAACGCTTACTCAGCTACCAAGGTAAAACGCTTGAAAGCGATTACCTTCAGGTCTTTGTTCTGCTTGGCGAGATACTCGGAAACGCTCTCCTTGTCGCCATCGCCAAATTGGAACTCCTGGTCTACGAGACAGCTTTCCTTGAAGAACTTTGCCATACGGCCCTTGGCGATGTTCTGCACCATCTGCTCGGGCAAGTTGGCGGCTTTCTGCTCAGCGGTCTCCTTCTTCAACTGACGAATCTTGTCAGCGTCCTCAGCGGTGATGTTACCCTTGCGGATACCTTCCTCCAGGTGCTCCTCGCTCTCGCAGATATAAGCGTTATAGCCAGCTTTCTTGATGGCGGCGGCTACAGCCTTCTCTATCTGCTCTTCCTTGGTCTTCTGGACAGCCAACTCAAACTCCTTGGCTTTCAACTCCTCGGATACGGAAGCCTCATCAAGCGCGATGGGCTTCATGGCAGCCACCTGCATGGCCACCTTGTGAGCGGGCTCCACTGCTTCGATATTGGTCTGCACCATGGTACAAAGAGTGTGCTTGCCCATGTGGTCATATACCTCGATGTTGTCACCCTCCAGGAAGTTGTAGCCGTCCAGCTCCATCTTCTCGCCAGTAACACCAGAGCGATGCTTTACGGTAGTCTCCGCGTCCTCACCATTAGCGAGCTTCAACGCTTTCACCTCGTCCAGGCTCTGAGCCTTGGCGGCGATAGCGGCATCAAGAATCTCTTCGGTCATCTTGATGAAGTCCGCGCCATTGGCCACGAAGTCGGTCTCGCACTTCACTGCCACCATAGCGGCAAAGCCGTCTACCTTCTTCACGAGCACACAACCATTGGAAGTCTCGCGGTCAGAGCGCTTGGCGGCAATGGCAAGGCCACGCTCACGCACCAGCTCTATCGCTCTCTCTATATTGCCATCAGCCTCGGTCAAAGCCTTCTTGCAGTCTGCCAGACCAGCGCCGGTCATCTTGCGAAGCTTTTGGATATCAGCTATTGTAACAGCCATAATCTTTGATATTAGTTTTAATTAATAAATGTATTGGGACATTATTACTCGGCCGCGGGTGCCTCTGCGGCAGGAGCCTCAGCGACGGGAGCCGCTTCTTTTGCGGGCTCATCCTTACGAGCCTTGCGGGCACGCTTGGGTCTGTCAGCCACTTCCTCTGCTTGCTCAGCAGCTGCCTTCTCGTCCGCACGCTCCACCTTGCGCTCCTCCAAGCCCTCTGCGATAGCGCCACATATGGCGTTGAGCACTGTCTCGATGCTGTCTTTTGCGTCATCGTTAGCGGGAATCATGTAGTCAATGCCACGAGGGTCAGAGTTGGTGTCCACCATAGCGAACACGGGAATACCCAGGCGATTGGCCTCTTTCACGGCGATATGCTCCTTGAGCACGTCTACCACGAAAAGTGCGCTAGGCAGGCGAGACAAGTCAGCGATAGAACCCAGGTTCTTCTCCAACTTCGCGCGCTGGCGGCTAATCTGCAACAGCTCGCGCTTAGACAGGTTAGAGAAAGTACCATCGTTCATCAGCTTATCTATGTTTGCCATTTTCTTCACGGCCTTACGGATGGTGGGGAAGTTAGTGAGCATACCACCTGGCCAACGCTCTATTACGTAAGGCATGTTTACAGACGCGGCTTTCTCGGCCACGATGTCCTTAGCTTGTTTTTTAGTAGCGACAAACAAGATTTTCTTGCCAGACTTGGCGATGCCCTTCAAAGCCTCTGCGGCCTCGTCTATCTTGGCTACGGTCTTGTTGAGATCGATGATGTGTATGCCATTGCGCTCCATGAAGATATAAGGAGCCATGGCGGGGTTCCACTTACGACGCAGGTGACCGAAATGGCAACCAGCCTGCAGTAATTGGTCGAATGTTGTTCTAGACATTGTTCTTTGTTTTTTGTGTTATTGTTTACTTTCCTTTTAATTCTTGTTAGAACCAGCCCCTGGGTAGTTCCTGGGAAAGGAAATCCCACAGGCTTGGATGCTAAACGTAGTCCAGCGCAGATTAACGCTTGCTGAACTGGAAGCGGCGGCGAGCTTTTGGACGTCCTGGCTTCTTACGCTCAACGGCACGGCTGTCACGGGTCAGGAAGCCCTGGTCCTTGAGAGCCTTCTTGTCATCGGCGTTGATCTTCACCAGCGCGCGGGCGATAGCCAAACGCAGAGCCTGGCTCTGTCCCGTGAAACCGCCACCATCCAAGTTGGCCTTGATATCATATTTTCCCTCTGCTTCCAGCAAAGCCAAAGGCTGCTTTACGACATAGCGCAGAATAGCTGAGGGGAAGTAGGTCTCGATGTCTTTCTTGTTGATTATGATCTTACCGGTACCCTCGGTGAGGTATACACGAGCGACAGCACTCTTGCGGCGACCTATAGCGTTTATCATTTCCATCTTCTTCCGATTTATTTATACTGGTTAATATCTATGGCCTTGGGCTTTTGGGCCTGCATGTTGTGCTCCGTGCCTTCGAAAATGTAGAGATTACCCAAGATAGCACGTCCCAGGCGACCCTTGGGAAGCATACCCTTAACGGCATGGCGGATGATTCTTTCAGAACCGCCTTCACGCTTGCGCAGTTCCGCGGGCGTATTGAAACGCTGTCCTCCGGGATAACCAGTATAACGGGTGTAGACCTTGTCGGTCTCCTTGTTGCCAGTGAAAATCACTTTCTTGGCATTGATGATGATAACATTGTCTCCACAATCCACGTGGGGAGTGAAGTTGGGTTTGTACTTTCCACGCAACAACTTGGCTACTTTAGAGCAAAGACGGCCAACCACCTGGTCGCTTGCGTCAATAACAACCCATTCCTTACGAGCTGTTTCCTTGTTCGCGGAAATAGTCTTGTAACTTAATGTGTCCATTTTAATCTTTAAATTTACTACTAAAAAACAATTTTCTCTTCACAGAGCTGGAATTCACGGTTCCCCGTCTAAAAAGGAAGGCGTGACACTCTGCCGCCCAGCTGATTCACTAACCGCGACATCGGCCAAAATGCCGCTATTAACACAACAAGGCATGGGGATTCTAAGAGCGTCCCCGAATAATCGGACTGCAAAAGTAATCATTTTCCGCCAATCGCGCCATTCAACGTAGTTGTCAAGGCCTATCGTTTATGATTAATTAACAATTTTAACAAGATTTACCCGTTAGTATAGACAAGAACATCCACAAACCCTGTGTGACAAAATATCTCCCATCCCTACACCTTATATATAATTAACGCGGGTTCGGCGAATCTCAGCTTGTGCACATAATCTGTCATTGCCAAAACGTAGAGACGCTTTCTCGCGGCTCTACAACTTTTCGTCGAATTCACGTTAATATTTATATGTATTCACCAAAAACCGCAGAGATGGATATAATGCAGACACTGCATAATAGTTCATCTCTACAGTTTGGCAATGGCAATGTTACGCGCACAAGCCGAGACTCGGCGGCGTTAAATTTGGGATAAGCCGTCAGCGTTTGTCTGAGCTGTCCCTGATGCGCAATATCATGGGCACCACCTCTTTATAATGCTTGGGGTCTCCATTGATGCTCCGCAGGAGCAGTTCGCACGCTTTCATGCCCTGCACGTATGACTGGTCTTCTATGGCCGAAAGCTTAGGCGTGACAAAATTGACGGAACTGTTGTCCGTGAAACCGATGATGGCCACGTCCTTGGGGATGCTCAGTCCCAAGGACTTAATGGCGTCAAAGGCCGCATAGGTCAATATGTCATTGAAAGCGAGGATGGCATCCGGCTTCTTCTCACGCAGCAGCTTGATGGTGGCCCTCCTTCCCACCTGGAAGTCTATGCGGTCGCATATCACCAAGTCCTTGTCTATAGGGATATTGTTTTCCCTCAACGCCTGCAGATACCCATGCTTCCTGCGCTTCACCATATCCAAGTGGTTAGGCCCGCCTATAAAGGCGATACGCCTGGAGCCCGTGTCTATCATGTGCTGCGTGGCTTCCTGCGCCGCCACATCGCCATTGGCCACCACCTGCGAGAACTTGTCCTCCATGCAACAACGGGCAAAAAACACCACAGGCATGCCCATGTCGTAAAGCTCCTCGAAATGGGAATAGTCCGTAGTCTCTTGGGAAAGGCAGGCGATGATACCCTCCACGTGCATATCCAGGAAATTGCTCACCGCCTTTACCTCACGCTCGCAACTCTCACGGCTATTGGCGCTTATCACGGAATAGCCCTGCCGCATGGCATAATCCTCTATACCATCCAGCACCGAGGCATAATAATGGGTCACCAGATTGGGAACAATAACGCCTATCACTTTTGGAGAATCCTTGCGCAAGCTCTGGGCAAAGGGATTGGGACGATAGTTCATCTCCTTGGCCAGGGCTTGCACCTTGCGCGTCATGTCCTCCCCCACCTCATGGCTGTTGCGCAAGGCGCGGGAAATCGTGGCAATGCTCACTCCCAGCTTGTCTGCCAGGTCTTTCAACGAGGTGCGTCTAGGTCTATTTGGCATAGTGATTTGGCTTAAATGGTCAACCACTCCGTGGTCTCTGATTGCAAAGATATGTTTTTTTATCAATCCACGCAAACGTTTGCGCAACTTTTTCGCCTCAAAACAGCACTACATGCGAAATTTTCGAGTAATTTCGCGGTGTACAAAGCAATGAATAGTTGATAATAAGTTAGTTAGGATGTCCAAGCCTGTTGTGAAACAGGTTTGGATTTTTCTTTACACAAAGCCTTCCCCCTCTCTTGCCACCTTCAGCCAAGCCTCCTATCATGGCCACCTGTTTGCCTCTTGGTTTCCAATACCAGTTGTTTCGCGCCGCGAATCAACTGGTCTCGCTGGGGAAAACAACTTGATTTCCCTCACAAGATAAGTTGTTTTCCCCAGCGAGACAACTTGATTTGACAAGAGGAGACATGGAGCGCACGCAATGGGAGACCGTTCATGCGATTCACGATGCAGCGACCCACATGGAAGGCAAGGAAGATTTTCGGCGAAAGACAATCCGCGATACAAAATAATTTCGTAACTTCGCGTTAGATGGCAGGGTACCGTTCACGACTTTTCATGGCTGAACGCCATAAAGCCACGGTCACTTCCCGCCAATCACCCAATTGACAGTCAAACAATCAAGATGAAAAAAGAGTTCGTGACATATTGCCTGCTCCTCTTGGCTTGGTGCGGTACCGCTTCCGGACAAAAGTTAAGTCCCGCCCAGCAACTTGCGGATTTTGACACACTATGCTCAAGGCTGGAGCGCGTACACCCGAATCCTTATCTCTATCAGTCAAGAAAACAGTACGAGAAGCATAAGAACATGACAAGGGCGTCGTTGACGGACACCGTAAGCGCATCTGGTTTTTACCTGAGAATCGCCCCTTTCATGGCCAAGATGAAGGACGGGCACAGCATGATGTTGCCACCTCTTTCCGACTACATCACTTCCCACTCGGGAAAAGACGGTAAAGCCATGCCGTTGAGACTCAAAGCCGCCGGAAACGTCTTTGTCGTGGATTATCCTGTAACCGCTCATTCCAAGATTGGCGAAGGAGACACCATCCTCAGTATAAATGGCATCAACTCAAAAGACATACTCAAACGGATGTATCGCCTTTGGGGAGCGGAAAAAGATAACGGCATCAAAGAGTCCAGCGTAAGTTCCTGTTTACCTTCGCTGTTTTGGTATATGTACAAATGGAGTGGTTCGTATGTCTTCAAGGTAAAACACGGTGACAAGACAGAGGAGATACGCATGGAAGAAGTGCCGCAAGGCATGGCCCAGAAAGTCTTGAAGGAAAGGTTATCCATGAAAAAGCCCGAGAGTTTCAGTTGCGAGTTTTCTCCCGATTACGCGAAGGCGACCCTCACTATCCGCAATGTCTATCAGGAAAAAGAGCTAACGGAATTCTGCGATTCAGTGTTCGGGGAAATCAATCGCAGGAAAATACCGGAAATCATCATCGACATGCGTAACAACTCAGGCGGTTCAAGCCAGTGTGTGGAAAAGCTGATTTCCTATTTCCCGCATCCAGCTTATACGCTGTATGCAAAAAGCGAGATAAAGGTAAGTCCATATTCCAAGGCCTACAACAAAGAGCGTCATCCAGAGATATACAGCCAGATCCGTGACCTGCCGGATGGAGAACTTTTCACGATAAAAGGCACTCCCACCAAAGCCAACAAGGATGACGCGGACCTATACCACGGCAAGACAACCATTCTCGTGAACAACAAAACCTATTCCGGCGCCTCCACTTTCGCGCATACTATGGAGAAGCTGGGCATTGCGCATGTAGAAGGAGAAACAGGTTGCCCGGATGTATATTTCGGCAACTACCTGCGATTCACGTTACCCAACTCTAAGATAGATTATTATATCACCTTCGCCCAATTTCATGAATAACAAACGACTTACGACATGAAAAAACTGATGACTCTTTTAGCCCTGTTCGCCGCGTGTCTTTGCGCGACGGCACGCCCATTGACACCACAAGTAAACGAGAACGTGGAACTCATGAGCATCCTGTCCCGCATGGCAGGATACCCGGAATACCACATGGACATGGCAGGGCAATACATCAAGGACATGGACAGCTACTTCAAGGACAACGCCAATCACCCGGCCGTGCGATACATGAAGGAAATCAGGGAAAGCCACGGCATCGCCTTTGACGCCGTCATGTCGATGGCCATACACCTAGACAACCAAGACGGCACCCTTTCATTGCTCAAGGAAGCCACTCCCTCCTTGGACGCGAGATGGAAGAAAGTGGACACGGACGAATTCCTTTCCCGTCTCAACAGCTTCTACAGGGACACGAGATTCCATGAGTTTTTCAAAGCCCATCAAGACCTTTACGAAAAGGGAATCGAGGCTTACGAGGACAGCGTGAGCAGCCATTTTGACACAGACTGGTACCCCTCGTTCTATGGGCATGAACCGCAAGAGACCTACTCGGTCATCATCGGCTTCTGCAATGGTGGCGGCAACTATGGCGTAAACCGGCAAACGGAAGAAAACAAGAAGGAGGTGTTCGCCATCGTGGGTTACTCCGTGGACAAGGAAGGCAAGCCCATGTATGGCAAGGCATACTTGCCTACCTTGATTCACGAGTTCAACCACTCGTTTATCAACCATCTACTGGACGAGGGCAAACATCCTGAATACATGAAAAGGCTCGCGCCTGCCGCGACAGCGTTGTACGCGTCCTCGCGATGGAGCATGGCGAATCAGGCATACGGCACCTGGAACACCATGATCAACGAGTCACTTGTACGCGCGGCGGTCGTTTGCTACATGTTGGACAAGGGATACAAGGCGGAAGAAGTAAGGAGCGAGCTGTCTGAACAGGTGCAGCGGAATTTCAGGTGGATGCCGGAGCTGGTGATTCTGCTGAGAAAATATGAAAGGGAACGGGACAGGTATAAAACCTTTGAAAGCTTTTATCCCAACATTATTTCATTCTTCACTGACTACGCGCGGGAAGAAGCCAAGCGGTTTGACGCGGTCAAATAGCGGGTCGCCAGATACCCTTACATGAGTGTTCCCAGATACCCTTACATGGGTGTTCCCAGATACCCTTACATGGGTGTTCCCAGATACCCTTGTAAGGGCAAGGAAAGCGGGGGCGGCAGAAAAACGATACTAGTCTCGAAGGCCTGTGAAACTAGTTTCATCGGCCTTCGAGACTAGTATCTCAGCCCAACGAGACCATAAGCGTCTCAGAACGACATGTCGAATCCGAAGCGGATGCCCCACTTGTCTGCCCCGTAGTTTTCCAGGTAAGTGATACGCCTTACGTACTCCACGGAGAAGAAGTTGAAGATGTTGTGCACGCCGGCCACTATCTCCCAATAGGGTTGGTTGCTCATCACGTGACCCGCGGAGGGGAACTGGTAGAGCGCCGCGTCTCCCTGGTTTTGCGGCAAGAAGGGGTTGTTCTTGTCGGTGAGCGTGCCCCAAAGCCCCTTCACGGCTATATACTCGCGCCAGTGCAAGTGCTTGAGCAGGGGAACGCGGTTGAAAAGCTTGCCGTTCAGGTCCCACGCCACGCTCCAGAACACCTGCCTGTCGTTGAGGAACTCCCAGTCCCTGAGCAGGTTGAAAGAGTTATCGTGCTCGAAGTAAGACAGGTTGATGGGCGGCAGGAGCAGCATGGGGAAAGGCACCTTGTTCCACTGCGCCTGGCCATAGACATTGATGTCCAGGTAGCCGAAACTGCCCAGCCACTGGCGCTTGTAGAAGCCCAGCGTGGTGGTATTGCTCTCAAACTCACCGCCCAAGAAGCGATTCAATCCCATGGTGTGGCTGACATAGTATTCCGGGCTGTCGAGATTGACGGGTATCCTTTGCTGCTTGGTGTTGACATAGGTCACGCCCGGATTATAGGTAATGCCCGCGCTGGCCTCCGTGCGGCGTATCTTCTTCACCTCCACGCCATCCAGCCTGATGTAGTGCAGGTTGCCTGCCGTCTCGTTGCTCTCCGTCTGCAGCCCGGCGTTGAAGCGCAGTCCCCAGTCAGTCTCGTAGATGAAGGAGAGTTTCTGGCGGTTGTAGAAATACATCTCGTCTTGCGTGGAGGAGCGCAGGGTCATGAAGATGTTGTCCTTGTTGTGCATCAAGTTCACGTCGGAGGGAGAGCCCACGTCGTAAGTGCTCTCGAACACGATGTTCCGCTGCGGGAACTCGAAGGGGCTGTTCTTTTTCTTGTTCAGCGAATAAGTAAGCTGGCCGCCATAATACCAGTTGTCGCTCTTGGTGCCATAGCCCACGAAGCCGTCCAGGAAGAGGTGGGGATTGAGCGCGGCCATGGTGCGTCCCGCCAAGCGCAGGCGTATGCCGTCCACATAGTTCTTGGAGAGAAACGTGTTCACGGGACCGAAGTCAAACTTGCTGGGGTTGCCGGGCTTGCTGGTCTCCACGTAGTTCTCCATCAGCACCTTGACGCCCGTGATGATCCAGCCGAAGCCTTTTGAGCTTTCCAGGCGGTGGATGAACTGATCCATGGAAGACTCGCTCTCGGTCAGGCGCACCGCCCGGTACTGGTTCCAGAAATCGTTGTCGCGGTTCATCGCGTCGACGTCATGCTTCACCTTGGCCTTTCCCCGGAAGTAGGCCTTGGGTATTTCCTCAAAGGAATAGTTGCTCATGCGGGTGCTCCTCACCACCAAGAGGTCTTGCAAGAGATCCACGGCATGCAGCTCGGCCACCATATCGTCCTTGGTCAGCACCCACTCGCCGTTGTCCAGCTTAGTGTACTCCAACTCTATACGCATGTTGTCCACCCAATTCACGTCAGAGTTGTGGGGCATATATAGGTCACACTTCTTCACATGTAAAGTGCTGTCGGCCAAAACATACAATTCTCCCCGGAAACCGAAGTCTTGCGAATTGGCGGGGATGAACTGCAAATGGTAACAGAGGTCACGATCCACATAGACAGTATCCTCTATATAGAAATGGTAGAAAGAGATGGCCGTGCGGCCAATAGGCGAAACGAAAGGATATTGCAACAGGCGGACGTAATCATCATAAATATCCACGTCGGTGAACACCTCCTTGAGCATGGTGTTGAGCATCTCACCCGTCTGTATCACCTTGCCGATGCCCGAGCTTTGCTGCCCCTTGATGATGTCTTTCTCGGAGCGCGGCTCCTTGCGGTATACATGCTGGGTCACCGTCTCGTCCACCGAGAGCGGCAGGGTCAGCTTATTGTTCCAGGGAGAAAGTTCCACCTGGTCACGCATGTAATCCCTCTTGCGAAAGAACTTATTGTCTAGCTGCTCGGGCCTGATATCATTTAAGGCAAGCGTCAGCTTCTGGTATTTGTCGTATTGATAGTAATCGTAGTTCTCCAGCTTCGTGCGCTTCTTGGCGGCTATCACCCTTCGCATCAGCTCCACGGCGGGATTGTTCTTGCGGCTATACTTACCCCGTTTCGACCGCACCACAACCTCCTTGAGCGACTTGCTGTCTTCCCGCAACTTCACTACTAAGTCTTGCGCGTCGGCCGTTACTTTTACCACCTTGGACTTATAGCCCACGGCACTCACCGTCACAGACCACCCATTGTAGCGATCGATGCTGAAACGTCCCATGCCATCCGCCGAGACCGCGACGTGATTTCCCTTGTAAGAAACGCTAGCGTTAGGTATAGCTATCCCGTCATAATCTATTACCCTTCCCCTCAGCTTTTCTTGGGCCAAGGAGGGCAAAACAGAAATCAATAACAGCGCTATTGAGATGAACGTTATTCTTAAGAATCTATCCATTTTACCTTGAAGTTGGACGCGAAGATAATACAATAACCGCAAATTAAGAGAAAACTCTTTGGAAATTTGCGTTTTTTCTCTTAATTTTGCAGACTGTTATGAATAACAAGGAGAATTTGAGTAATGAGCGGCCACCGCTCTTACCCGCGCTGATCGGCTCAGGCTTTGGCAGTGGTTTCTTCCCTTGGGGGCCAGGAACGGCAGGCTCCCTGCTGGCCGTCATCTTGTGGTGGATGATGGGACAATGGCTCTTCACCGACACGGAGTCTCTCTCGATGGCCACCACGGCCTGCGTTATCGGCTTCACCATCTTGGGCGTTTGGGCCACCGCCCAACTGCGTCCCTATTGGGGAGAAGATCCCTCGAAGGTTGTAGTGGACGAGATGGTGGGCATGTGGATACCCCTCTCCTTGTTTTCGCCCGCCGAACATCCCCTGTGGATACTGGCCGCGCTGATACTGTTTCGTTTCTTCGATATCGTAAAGCCCTTAGGCATCAAATGGCTAGACCGCAAGCAGGGACCATTCTGGGTCATGGCCGACGACATCTTGGGCGGAGTCTATGCCGCCGCATCGCTCATCGCGTTACGCATCATTCTCGCCCTCTCTCTCGGACAATAATGGCTATGGGAAAAATAAAGAAAGAGCTTTATACCTTTGGCAAAGCGGAATGCACGGCATCAGCGGCATCGGTAGTGGATTTCGGCCTGGCGTTCCTGCTCTCCGACGTGCTGATGGTTTGGTATGCCTTAGCCAATGCCATCGGGGTAGTGGCAGGCGGAGTGACCAACTGCTGCCTAAACTATCGCTATGTATTCCAGCATGGACAAAGAAAAAAAAGAAGCATCGCCTGGAGATACTTCGTGGTATGGGGCGTGAGTTGGGCTCTCAACACCTTTGGCACTTTCGCCTTGACGGAATTCATCCGCCACTCCATGCACGAGAACCTGCATTACTTCATCCCCAAATGTGTCGTGGCATTCCTCGTGGCCGTGCTCTTCAACTATCCCGCCCAACACCATTTCGTCTTCAAATAAACCAAACATGAATTACAGGGACTACTTACAGAAAATCATTTACCATGTCATCAATCCCCTCATAAGGGGCATGATCAAAATGGGCGTCACGCCCAACATCGTCACAGCCATAGGCTTCCTGGGGAACTGCATAGCCACGGGCTTCTTCCTTTACGCGGCTCTCCACGTGGAGGAAACAAGCTACGTGGGCTGGGGAGGAGTTATCATCCTGGCGGCAGGCTTGTTTGACATGATGGACGGGCGACTTGCCCGCCTGGGTAATATGTCGAGCACTTTTGGCGCTTTATGGGATTCCACCCTCGACCGCTATAGCGAACTGGTGACACTTTTCGGTATCGCCATATACTTCTCGCAGGCAGGATGGTTCTGGATGGGCGTTATCACCTTTGCCGCAATGGTTGGCTCGGTCATGGTAAGCTATGTACGCGCCCGGGCTGAAGGACTGGACATAGAATGCAAAGTAGGCGTGATGCAACGTCCCGAAAGAGTCGTCGTAACAGCCCTGGGCACTATCATCGCCGGCTTTGGCGGAAATTTATGGTGGCTGGCCGGTGCCATGATTCTCATCGCCATACTGGCGAATCTCACAGCCTTCTGGCGCATCGCCCACTGCTATCAAGTTCTGAAAGGACGCAAATGACAAGCTTATACCTGATAGTTGCGTTCCTGGCATTGGCCGTTTGGCCCAAATCCAGGAAACTGGCATTACACTTCCTGCCCTGGGTTCTTTTTGCCGTCTGCTATGACTGCATGAGATTTTATCCCAATTACCTGGTAAACGACATTGACATTCAAGGGCTCTACGAAGCGGAAAAGTCTCTTTTCGGTATCACGGCGCAAAGCGCGCAAGAATTGGCCGCAGTAGCGGATGGATCTCACACCATGACACCATGCGAGTACTTCAGCGTACACCATTGCCCCGCGGCAGATTTCATGGCCGGCGTATTCTACCTCTGTTGGGTACCTGTGCCCATCGGTTTCGCCTTATACCTATATATATATAAGGAGTATGAGTGGTTCAAACGCTTCTCCTGGGCATTTTTAATCGTCAACCTCCTGGGGTTCGTTGGCTACTACATCCATCCGGCCTCCCCGCCCTGGTATGTGGCACAACACGGATTCACCCCCATTTTCAACACCCCGGGCAACACGGCCGCCTTGGGAAGGTGGGATGCCATGACAGGGCTGCCCATCTTCCATGCCCTCTATGGGAAAAACGCCAACGTGTTCGCCGCCGTGCCTAGCCTGCACGCCGCCTACATGCTTATCACCACCTTTTACGCCATTGCCAGTCGCAGAAAGATATCAATGGTTTTCATCTTCTCGATTATCTGCCTGGGCATTTGGTGGACCGCGGTCTATACTGGGCACCATTACATCATCGACGTTTTGTTGGGCATCCTCACGGCGTTGGCAGGCGTTGCCTTATGGGAAATCGTCTATCGCACGACGAGAAACAAGCAGTTGAGAAAGATCCACAAGCACGATTAGCCTCAAATCATTAGGCTTTGGTGAGATTGCCAAAGAGCTGCCATCAGGAAAGGGAAAGAAACCTAGGAGTGAACCAACTAACCGATTTGGATTTAAGGTTTTGGAGCCAAGTCGAAAAGGGCCAGCTGAAGCCCTTCCACCATTTCCACTGAATCGGTGACCTTGAGTCAGTAGATTCTCAGTGGGGGTAATTCCTCTTTGCTCCGCTAATTTATGCTTCCAAAAAGTATTGCTTGCTGTCGCCAAAAAGTATCCTTACTTATTTGGGCAACGCACCTATATTGAAATCGAAATTCACCAAGGAGACTCGGGCAAGTCACCTTACTTGCTTTTGCGGGCATCTGGCAATGCCTTCTCCGGACACCATGCGGGAGGGGCGGAAAACCCTGACATTACTTATAAATTTAGTTGCCTTTCAGATGGAGTCCTGTCAATATGCTCTCAGCATAGTTTTAGTATAACATAAAACAAAAGTCTTTATTTTAACGTGAGTTCGATGAATTTAGAATAAGGCAAGCTGTGTATCCAATGTGCGTTGTACATGGATGCAAGGCTTTTTAGGGAACACGCAATAAGCGGCAATTG
>OIAL01000088.1_pt1 | contig 70405 bp, 53 predicted proteins | sample 1580691 | NCBI WGS metagenome assembly OIAL01 (sample SAMEA3882530, study PRJEB24775) | human gut metagenome | biome: human-associated habitat; feature: intestine environment; material: feces | place: Netherlands | collected 2009/2010
CTGTCTCGACAATGCATCCGGTGAAATTGAAGTACCAGTGAAGATGCTGGTTACCCGCGCCAGGACGGAAAGACCCCATGGAGCTTTACTCCAGTTTGATACTGGGATTCGGTACTGCATGTACAGGATAGGTGGGAGACGAAGAAGGATGGACGCCAGTCTGTCCGGAGTCGCTGTTGGGATACCACCCCTGTAGTACTGGGTTTCTAACCAGTTGCCATGATCTGGTAATGGGACAATGTCAGGCGGGGAGTTTGACTGGGGCGGTCGCCTCCGAAAGGGTATCGGAGGCGCTCAAAGGTTCCCTCAGAATGGTTGGAAACCATTTGAAGAGTGCAAAGGCAGAAGGGAGCTTGACTGCGACACCGACGGGTGGAGCAGGTACGAAAGTAGGACTTAGTGATCCGGTGGTATAAAGTGGGATTGCCATCGCTCAACGGATAAAAGCTACCCTGGGGATAACAGGCTTATCACTCCCAAGAGTTCACATCGACGGAGTGGTTTGGCACCTCGATGTCGGCTCATCGCATCCTGGGGCTGTAGTAGGTCCCAAGGGTTGGGCTGTTCGCCCATTAAAGCGGTACGCGAGCTGGGTTCAGAACGTCGTGAGACAGTTCGGTCCCTATCCGGCGCGGGCGGAGGATATTTGAGAGGAGCTGTCCTTAGTACGAGAGGACCGGGATGGACGGACCACTGGTGTATCTGTTGTCGACCAACGGCATGGCAGAGTAGCCAAGTCTGGAAGGGATAAACGCTGAAGGCATCTAAGCGTGAAGCCCCCCTCAAGATGAGATATCCCTCCTTCGGGAGTAAGACCCCTTGAAGACTACAAGGTAGATAGGGCAGAGGTGGAAGCATGGCAACATGTGGAGCTGACTGTTACTAATAGGTCGAGGGCTTAATCTGGTTAATAACGGAATAAAACAGATCGGATTTGTATGAAGTTTTGAAGGTACAAACCTTAATAATCCTCGATAGCTCAATGGTAGAGCACTCGGCTGTTAACCGAGTTGTTGTAGGTTCGAGCCCTACTCGGGGAGTTTTTTAGTATAATATATGGTGACATAGCCAAGTGGTAAGGCCCCGGTCTGCAACACCGTCATCGCCGGTTCAAATCCGGCTGTCACCTCTCTTAAAAGGACTACATCAGTTTATGATGTGGTCTTTCTTTTATATAATTTGCAAATAAAATATATTGTGAATTTTATTTAATATACGTAATATGTGTTGCAAAGATTTCATTATTTTTAAATTTTCTACATTACTTTTCAGAATGCTACACTAAATTAATAAAGAGAAATATAAGTCTGATAAACAGAATTATATTTCTCTTTTTTAACAACTCTTATCCTTTTTTGAATAGTTGTAGTAGTATTATTATTCCTCTTCAGGATATTTCATACCCCATTCGGTTCTTATATCAGACATGATTTTCATAACATCATATGTATACTGACTGTGAATGAGGTTTTCTATTTCATCGGATGATGCAGAGTTTATGGCTTTTTCCATATCACATACTTCGTAATAAAGTGCATCTGATGTATCACCTGCATCAATTACTTCTTTATGACCATTCTCTGTGTATGTAATAGTTGCCTGCATTCCTCTTGGATAATCAAAGATTTCCACATATGCTTTGTCAAAAGATAGTGTAGCGCGTTTTGGTTGCTTGGAATGTAGAGATAATGTGACAGTTGCCATCTCGGCAGCATCATTCATAAGCAGAATGCCTGCCTGTTCATCAACACCGGTCGGAGCATATCTAACCTGTGACAATACATGCGACGGTGTTTCCTTGAAGAACCAGCGGATGAGAGAAAGTGAGTAAACACCAATATCAAGCAGTGCACCTCCTGCAAGCTTACGGCTGAAAAACCTATTTGTCATATTGTAATCTTTGTAGCTTCCAAAATTGACCTGAATTAAATTGAGTCTGCCGAGTTGTCCACTTGAAATTATTTTATTTAGCTTTTTATAAACAGGCATATGATATATAGTCATGGCTTCAGCAAGAATTACGTTATTTGCTTTGGCCAATGAGATTGCCTCATCGAGCTCTGTAATATTTAATGTGATAGATTTCTCACAGAGTACATGCTTTCCATTAGAAAGGGCTTTTCTTAAATAATTAATGTGAGTATTGTGTGGAGTGGAGATGTAAATGATATCCACATCAGGATCATAAAAGACGTCATCAATGTTGTCATATACCTTTGAAATGCCATATTTTTGTGCAAAAGATTGAGCCTTTTCATGAGTCCTGTTGGCAACTGAATAAAGAGTGCGCCCTTCCTTTGAGAGAGCCTGCGCGAGCTCATTAGCTATTACGCCGCAGCCGAGTGTGGCCCAATTAAGCTGTTTCATATGAATTCCTCCTTTTTTAATAAGGTACTGTAGCTGTGAAGGTATATAAATTATTACAAATTCAGTTAAATTACAAAATATCAACTTAAATCATAAAATATAATTAAATCAAAAATATATTCAAATCAAAAATATATTTAAATAATAAAATATGCACCGAAATCACAATATATGTACCTTAATGAAGATATTCTAGCATGATGATTTATGAATTACAATATATTTAGAAATGAAACAGTCAAAATCAGTCAAAGTTAGATTGATGCAAAATCTAAATTAGTCAATTTGAACTATTAATATTAATTATAAATTAGTAATAGAAAAGATACTAAAATTAGTAATTAGGCAAGTATTAATGATATATATGTTATATTCTGCACTAAAATCAATGTTGTATTTGCATATAGTGCACAATTTTAAAACTTGCTTTATATATTTTCAACAATTTTTAGTGTGATTATTTGTGAATATAAATGACGGATTATGATTGACAATGACGGATTATGAAAATATAATTATACTACAAGTTAAATGAATGTTGAAATGTTTAATACAGTAATTTGAAAATAAGCATTGAATAAATGGCTTATAAAATAAGTCTTTGAATAATTTGATAAACTGGGGTGATTAGATGCTGGCAGAAGATAGATGCAAAAAAATACTCGATATATTAGATTCGATGGGAAGTGTGACTGTTCAGCAGCTTATGGATGAGCTTGATACATCCGAGTCAACAATCAGACGTGATCTGGTTGCAATGGACAAGAAGGGTTATCTCACCAAGGTACATGGTGGTGCGATTGTAAATAATACGAATATCCATACTCAGGATGAGAAGGTTATCAACAGGCTTAAGCAGAATCGCAACGAAAAGGAACAGATTGCCAGATATGCGGCATCACTTATTGTGGATAATGATTTTGTTTATATAGATGCCGGTACTACAACAGCAGTCATGATTGATTATATTACTGCAAAGAATGTGGTTTTTGTTACAAACTCTCTGACTAATGCCAAGAGAATTTCCGATAGGGGATATACAGTATATATTCTGGGTGGCGAGTTCAAGTCTACTACCGAGGCTATTGTCGGAGATGAGGCCGTTGTGACGCTCGATAAATATAATTTTACGAAGGGCTTCTGGGGAACCAACGGAATTACTGTGAAGAATGGATTTACGACTCCGGAGATAAAGGAGGCCATGGTTAAAAAGAAATCCATGGAGAATAGCAAGGAGAAATACATTCTTGCGGATGACAGTAAGTTTTCACAGGTATCAAGCATCAAGTTTGCTGATTTTGAAGATGCTGTAATTATTACAAATGCACTAAGTAATGACAACTATAAGAAATACAAAAATATTAAGGAGGTCTAACATGATTTACACAGTTACTTTTAATCCATCATTAGATTATATTGTTGATGTAACAGATTTTAAGACAGGAGTAGTCAATAGAACGACTGGAGAGAAGATTTTTGCAGGTGGTAAGGGCATCAATGTTTCCATGGTTCTTAAGAATCTTGGAATGAGCAATACTTCACTTGGTTTTACAGCGGGTTTTACAGGAAATGAAATTAAAAGACTTCTAGCAAAAAAAGGTGTTGATACTGATTTTATAGAGGTGGAGGATGGTATTTCACGTATCAACGTGAAGCTTCGCTCAAATGAGGAATCTGAGATTAATGGTCAGGGACCGGTAATCACTGAGGACAACATTAAAAAGCTTTATGAGAAGCTAGACTGCTTAAAGGAGTCTGATGTGCTTGTGCTCGCAGGAAGTATTCCTGATGTTATGCCTTCATCAATGTATATGGATATCATGAAGCATCTTGAGGGCCGCGGAATAAATATCGTGGTTGATGCGACAAGAAATCTGCTCACAAACGTGCTTGCATATAAGCCGTTCCTCATTAAGCCAAACAATCATGAGCTCGGTGAGATATTCGGGGTTGAGATTACAGACAAGGACGATGTGATAAAGTATGCAAAGAAGCTTCAGGAGCAGGGCGCAAGAAACGTGCTTGTTTCAATGGCAGGCGACGGAGCAGTGCTTGTGACCGAGGATGGACAGGAGTTTAAGGCAAATGCACCTAAAGGAAAGCTCAAAAACTCTGTAGGAGCAGGTGATTCGATGGTAGCCGGATTTGTTTACGGATATCTCAAATCAAATGATTATAAGCAGGCATTTATTTATGGAGTATGTACAGGAAGTGCAAGTGCATTTTCTGAGGAGCTTGCTACAAAGCCTGAGGTTGAAGCGCTTATTGATAAATGGGAGAGTGCTTCCAATTAAACAACGGTATCAAAAAGGTTGATATAAATAATTAAATTAATACATTCTATTAGGAGGAATGATGTATGACAATCAGGGATTTATTGGCAGCTGAGAGTATCAATTTAAATGGTACGCCTGCCGGAAAAACCGAAGCATTGAATCAGTGTATTGATTTGATGGCAAAAAGTGGCAAAATAGCCGATGTGGAGAAGTATCGCAAGGGTGTTTTTGCAAGAGAGGAGGAAGGCACAACAGGAATTGGAATGGGTATAGCAATTCCTCATTGTAAGTCTGATGCTGTTACTAAAGCAGGTCTTGCGGCAATGGTTGTAAAGGATGGGGTTGACTTTGAATCACTCGATGGTACACCTGCAAAGATTATTTTCCTTATAGCTGCACCAAACACAGAGGATAATGTGCATCTTCAGGTGCTTAGCAAGCTCTCTGTTATGCTGATGGACGAGCAGTTTACAAATTCTCTTATCAATGCCGGTTCAGTTGATGAGTTTTTAAATATCATCGATAGCGCTGAAAAAGCAAAGGATGAGAAAGAGGCTGCCAAAGAGGCAAAGGCTAAAGAGCCTGTTGAGGTGAAGAAGGACGATGTATTTATCGTTGCAGTTACAGCCTGTCCTACAGGAATTGCCCATACTTATATGGCTGCTGAGGCTATCGAGAAAAAAGCCAAGGAGCTTGGATATCAGGTAAAGGTTGAGACAAGAGGCTCAGGCGGAGCCAAAAATGTGCTCACAGATGATGAAATCGCAAAGGCTGCAGGTGTTATAGTTGCCTGTGATACAAATGTACCTACAGACCGCTTTGACGGAAAGAAGGTTATTGAGTGTCAGGTTTCTGACGGAATCAATAAGGCAGAAGAGCTCATAAAGAGAATTGCTGCCGGTGATGCTCCTGTATTTAAGGCATCAGGTAAAAAAGAGGCTTCACATTCATCAGTTGGTGGAAAAGAGAGCATTGGACATCAGATTTACAAGCATCTGATGAATGGTGTTTCACATATGCTTCCATTCGTAGTTGGTGGTGGTATTCTTATCGCAATCGCATTCCTTATCGATGGATTCAGTGTTGACCTTAATTCACTGCCGGCTGACCAGAGAGCAAATTTCGGTACTATTACACAGGCCGCAGCAATGTTTAAGGGAATCGGTGGAACAGCATTTGGATTTATGCTTCCAATTCTTGCAGGTTTTATCGCTATGAGTATTGCTGACCGTCCGGGTCTTGCAGTTGGTTTTGTAGGCGGTTCAATCGCAGCAAACGGTACATCAGGCTTCCTTGGAGCACTTGTAGCAGGTTTCGTAGCAGGATATATTGTGCTCCTCTTAAAGAAGGTATTTTCTAAACTTCCGGAGAGTCTTGATGGTATGAAGCCGGTTCTGCTTTATCCGCTGCTTGGTATATTCCTGGTAGGCGTTATAATGCAGTTTGTAGTTGAGCCTCCAATCGGAGCTTTAAATACAGCTATCAACAATGGTCTTAATGGACTTAACGGTGCAAGCGCAGTAGTGCTCGGAGTACTTCTCGGAGGAATGATGTCAGTAGATATGGGTGGCCCTGTAAACAAAGCCGCTTATGTATTTGGTACAGCTTCAATCGCTGCCGGAAACTACAATATCATGGCAGCAGTTATGATTGGCGGTATGGTTCCACCAATCGCAATCGCTCTTGCAACAATCTTCTTCAAGAACAAGTTCACAGCAGATGAGAGAAAGGCAGGACCTACAAACTTTATCATGGGATTATCATTTATCACAGAGGGTGCAATCCCATTCGCAGCATCTGATCCGCTTCATGTCCTTCCGGCATGTGTAGTCGGTTCAGCAGTGGCAGGTGGACTTTCAATGGCATTTGGATGTACACTCATGGCACCTCACGGAGGAATCTTCGTAGTTCCTACAATCGGAAATCCGTTAATGTATCTTGTTGCATTAGTAATCGGATCTTTCATTGCATGTGGATTACTCGGATTACTCAAAAAGAAAGTAAGTGAATAAGCAATCCTCAATTATCATTTAATCCAACCTATAAACTAATCAACAAAGGCACTGCTTCGGCGGTGCCTTTGTTGTTATGTTGTGATATAAAAATTAAAAGTATAAACATTCTCTGAAATAACAGCCTCATGCCTTGACGAGTGAATTTTCCAAGCTTAAAGTAGTATTAGGATGAAATAGTAAGTCAAAAAAATCAATTATTTATGAGACTTAAATAAAAAAACAGTGAGGCATAAAATGGGCAAGGTTATAGGTATAGATTTAGGAACAACAAACAGCTGTGTGGCAGTATTGGAGAACAATCAGCCGGTAGTCATAACTAACAGCGAGGGTCAGAGAACAACTCCGTCTGTAGTGGCTTTTACAAAGAATGGAGAGCGACTGGTTGGCGAGGCTGCAAAGAGGCAGGCAGCAGTCAATGTGGACAGGACATTTTTCTCAATAAAGAGACAGATGGGAAGCGATTTCAGGGCAAAAGTGGACGGAAAGCTGTATTCAGCTCCTGAGATTTCTTCTATGATTCTCAGAAAGCTGAAAAAGGATGCAGAGGACTATATTGGTGAGGCAGTGACAGACGCTGTAATCACAGTTCCTGCATATTTTTCGGATGCGCAGAGGCAGGCAACTAAGGATGCAGGAAGGATTGCGGGTCTTAATGTGCTTCGAATCATAAATGAGCCAACCTCTGCGGCACTCGCATACGGACTGGACCACGGACAGCAGCAGAAAATTCTTGTCTACGACCTCGGAGGAGGAACCTTCGATGTGTCTGTTATCGAAATAGGGGACAATCTGATAGAGGTGCTTGCCACAGCCGGTGATAATCATCTGGGTGGAGATGATTTTGATGAGAGAATCACGAATTATCTTGTCACAGAGTTTTACAGACAGCAGAATGTGGATCTGAGAAAGGATAATACTGCTATGCAGCGTGTCAGGGAGGAGGCTGAGAAGGCAAAAAAGGTGCTTTCATCATCATCCTCAACCACTATCAACCTGCCATTTATCACCACTGTAAAGGGACAGCCGGTTCACATGGAGATGAACCTCACAAGGGCTGAATTTAATGAGATAACAAAGGATCTGGTGGAGAGAACTGCTATTCCTGTCAATCAGGCACTTTCAGATGCGGGGATTTGTGCAGCAGAGCTTGGAATGGTGCTGTTGGTAGGAGGCTCGACACGTGTGCCGGCTGTTGTTGAGGAGGTCAGAAGAATTACAGGAAAAGAGCCTTCACACAACCTGAATCCTGACGAGTGCGTGGCACTCGGTGCAGCAGTACAGGGTGGCAAGCTCGGTGGAGCAATTGTCGCAGGCAGCAGTGCGGCAGAGATTATACTGATGGATGTCACACCGCTTTCACTCGGAATTGAGACAGTTGGTGGTGTCTCAACCAAAATTATTGACAGAAATACGACTATTCCTACGAGATACAGCCAGATTTTTACAACTGCAGGAAGCTTCCAGACCTCTGTGGATATAAAGGTACTGCAGGGTGAGAGGCAGTTTGCAAGGGACAATAAGCTGATTGGAAACTTCAGGCTAAAGGGCATCAAGCCGGCTCCGGCAGGTGTGCCGCAGATAGAGGTGACGTTTGATATAGATGCAAACGGCATTGTGCAGGTTTCTGCAAAGGACCTGGGCACAGGAAAGCATCAGGAGATTACGATTACCGCAAGCTCAAATTTGTCTGATTCTGAGATTGAGCAGGCAATCCGCGAGGCACAGGAGTATGAGGCAACAGATGGACAGAGAAAGGCTTATATTGATGCAAGAAGTGAGGCTGATACGCTTGTGCGACAGGTGGAAAATGTCATGGCTGACAAGGAAAAAAGAAAGGCTATGGACAGCGCACAGAAAAAGAGTGTGAAATCGTCACTTTCATATGTGAAGAAGCTTATTTCAAGGACAAAGCCCGGAAATGTGAGCGAAGAGCAGGCTGCCGAGATAAAGCATGCGGCAGATGAACTGAGAAATGCGGCAGCGGGATTGATTTAATTATAGTAACTATTATTATTCATTTGGCTATTTACGAGAAGCGGATTTTCATATAAAATATGGGTAAGTGGTGAGTATTCATAACCACCCTGAATAGTTATAATGTTAATTTAAATCCGAGGAAATAGAAAATGAATGCGAACGATAAAACAGAAAAGGTACTAAGAGAAATTCATATCATGCTCTCAAAGGCGGAGCCGTATAAGCCGGAGCCGAGCAGGGTGATCATAAACAAGCAGCAAATGATAGATTTACTTGCTGAGCTGAATAAGTGTATATATGCAATACAGGATGAGTATGAGCTTACTGAACAGAGTCGCAATCACGCAGAGAGAGAGTTCAGAAAGAAGGGGGATCAGATAGTCTGGGATGCAAGCAGAAAGGCTGAGGATGTGTATGCAGCATCGGTTATCTATACGGATGAGGCGCTTTCAAGAGTGCGTGATATCATCAATGATACCAACGAGTCACTTGAAAAGCTGTGCAAGAATATGAAGGATAAGATTGCAGAGCAGGAGAAGATAGTTAAAACTAACCAGTATGAGCTCAAGGGACAGCTTCAGGATTTGTCCGATACGGAGAAGTATCTTAAGATTATCGATGACAGAAATAAGGAGATAGAACGTCAGAAAAATGCAGGTAAACCTGTAGAGGAGCGTACTATTGACAATGAAGAGAAGTCCATCTATGCAAACAGACAGACTGAAATCAAGGTAAATATGGATTATATCAGAAAACTGGGACTTGCTGAGGGCGAGGACCTGGGAGATGGTGTAGTGGGTGAAGTGAAGCTTGCAGACGATACACCTGATGCCGGATTAAATCATAGCAATGATAAGGATGAAGCCAAGGCTGCCGGCTCAAAATCGTCTGTTGATGAGGATTATAAGGCAATAAGCAGAAAAGCCGGCAATCCACCTGTTATCAACACAAAGGAAGGGAAGGAGCTCACAGACGGTATCCACAGAATGTGGCAGAGCATCACCAGAAATAAAGGGAAATGAAACACACCTATGTAATATAAAGCAGCAGTTCAAAACAGAACGGCTGCTTTTTGGCTTATATTTAAAAGTGGGTAATATTAAGCAGATTTTAAGAAAAACAAAGTGGATAATCTGATAAAATATAGCTGACTAACGGCAGGAGAAGGTTTCTGTTCAAAATTCATAGAAGGAGGATAATATGACAATATTAGTTTGTGATGACGACAAGGAAATAGTTGAGGCAATTGAGATTTACCTGATGCAGGAGGGCTACGACGTGGAGAAGGCATACGACGGCATACAGGCGGTTGAAATTATGAAGAATAAAAAAATAGACCTCATGATAATAGATGTCATGATGCCAAAGCTCGACGGAATAAGAGCTACTCTGCAGATACGAAAGGAAAGCAGGGTGCCGATAATCATTCTATCGGCAAAGACAGAGGATGCTGACAAGATTTTAGGCCTCAATGTGGGAGCTGATGATTATGTCACAAAGCCTTTTAATCCGCTTGAGCTTGTGGCAAGGGTAAAGTCACAGCTTCGCAGATATACCACTCTGTCAAGCAATGATGCAGCCGGAGACAAGGTTTATGAGGCCGGAGGCCTTTTGGTAAATGATGATTTAAAAAAGGTGACTGTGGATGGCGAGGAGGTAAAGCTCACACCGATTGAATACAATATACTGCTTTTACTCCTTAAAAATAAGGGAAAGGTCTACTCAATAAACGAAATATATGAGAGCATATGGAACGAGGAGGCGATAGGCGCCGACAATACAGTTGCTGTGCACATCAGACATATCAGGGAAAAAATAGAGATAAATCCTAAGGAGCCACGCTATCTGAAGGTGGTCTGGGGAGTAGGCTATAAGATAGAGGACAACAAATGAAGCAGTATACGATAGGAAAAAAAGCAGCGGTCATAGTCTTACATCAGCTATGCATGATACTTATGGTAACAGGAGTGTTTGCCACAGGCTATGCATTCAGGCACGATGCGCATGAAAATATTGATATATATACACTAATATCGCTGGCGGGCCTGGTAGGCAGCTTTGTGAGCCTGGCATATATGGCAAACGTGGCAGGCAGAAAATCAGAGGATGATTACACAATATACTATTTACCGATTGACAAGGTATACTCTGATGTGATTCTAGTGATATTTACACTGCTCATGGTATTTATGGGAAAAGTGATTTCAGGCGTAAAAAACCAGCATTTTGACTATGCATCACTCATTATGACGGCCGGCACATTTACTTTTTTGTTTGATCTGGCTTTTATTATTTTATACCAGAGCATTGTAAGGAAGATAAAAGGCAATATACTTTACACACACAGCCTGATGTACAAGGGCTATGAGCTTATAAAGAGGGTTATTGAAAAAAAGGATATCCACACACAAAAAAATAAAGAGATAATGCGCATACAGGAGGCACTTGAAGCTATCTCGGAAGGAGCGCTTGACACTACACTCAATGTCAATGAGTTTCATGGGCAGCAGAAAAAGGTGGCGGAGGCTGTCAACCATATACGCCAGGGTCTTATGAGCTCGGTGAATGAGAGCCTTAAGAATGAAAAATTAAAGGCAGACCTAATAACAAACGTATCACATGATATAAAGACACCTCTGACTTCAATAGTCAACTATGTTGACCTGCTTAAGAGGGAAAATCTGGAAAATGAAAATGCCAAATACTATATACATGTGCTGGAGGAAAAGTCACAGCGCTTAAAGCAGCTTACAGAGGATTTGGTAGAGACATCAAAGATTACCTCGGGAAATGTGAAGCTCAATATGCAAAAGCTTGATCTGGTTGAGCTTTTATACCAGACCGGAGGTGAATTCAATGAGCGATTTGAGTCGAGAAATCTGACAATAGTTACAAAAATTCCATCAGAACAGATATTTATCTATGCGGATGGGCGTCAGCTTTACCGCTCTATTGAAAATCTGTATACTAATGCCGCAAAATATGCACTGGAAAATACCAGAGTATATGTAGAGCTTGAAAAGGCAGATAAAAAGGCAGTTTTTACAATAAAGAATGTGTCTAAGAACGAGCTTGACATAGTAAGCAACGGAAATGTGGACCTGACAGAGCGTTTTGTGAGGGGAGAGAGGTCGAGAACCACTGAAGGAAGTGGACTTGGACTTTCGATTGCAAAGAATCTGACCCATTTGATGGGAGGAAAATTCGAAATTAAGGTAGATGGTGATTTATTTATTGCCACAATTACCTATAATATTATATAATAGTAAATAAAAGAATTTTGAAATACACATACGGAGGTAGAATAAGTGAAATTATATGAAAACGGTGCTTACCTTTTAAACGGTAAGGAAGTAATAATTGATGAACCGGAGGCTCAGGCAGCTGTCAAAAGCAAGACCGGCATGGACATCGATAAACAGACAGCTAAGCAGGAGACAATTGCTTACGGTATTTTAAAGGAGCACAATACATCCGGCAATATGGACAAGCTTCAGATTAAGTTTGATAAGCTTACATCGCATGATATCACATTTGTAGGTATCATCCAGACAGCACGAGCGTCAGGACTTGAGAAATTCCCTATCCCGTATGTACTTACAAACTGTCACAACAGCCTTTGTGCAGTTGGTGGAACAATCAATGAGGATGACCACATGTTTGGTCTCACATGTGCAAAGAAGTACGGTGGAATCTATGTACCACCTCATCAGGCAGTTATCCATCAGTTTGCACGAGAGATGCTTGCCGGCGGCGGAAAAATGATACTTGGTTCTGATTCACATACGCGCTATGGTGCACTTGGTACTATGGCAGTCGGCGAGGGTGGACCTGAGCTTGTTAAGCAGCTTCTTGAACAGACATATGATATTGATATGCCTGAGGTAGTAGGCATTTACCTGACAGGAGAGCCAATCAAGGGCGTTGGACCACAGGATGTCGCACTTGCAATTATCGGAGAGGTATTCGGAAACGGATTTGTAAAGAACAAAGTTATGGAGTTTGTAGGACCGGGTGTGTCTAATCTGAGCGTTGACTTCCGTATAGGTGTCGATGTTATGACAACAGAGACTACATGTCTTTCTTCTATCTGGAGAACAGATGACCAGGTTAAGGAATTCTTTGAGATTCACGGTAGGGCTGAGGACCACAAGGAGCTTAATCCGGGTGAGGTGGCTTACTACGACAGATTTATTGAGATTGATTTAAGCCAGATCCGCCCAATGATAGCTATGCCATTCCACCCAAGCAATACCTATACTATCGATGAGCTCAATGCAAACCTCATGGATATTCTCGATGACTGTGAGAAGAGAGCTGAGGTAAGCTTTGACGGCAAGGTGAAGCTTGATTTAAAGAGTAAGGTAAGAGACGGAAAACTGTATGTAGACCAGGGAATCATCGCAGGCTGTGCAGGCGGTGGATTTGAGAATATCTGCGATGCGGCTGACATATTAAACGGACATTCAATCGGAGCAGACGAGTTTACACTGAGTGTTTACCCGGCATCTACTCCAATATACATGGAGCTTGTGAAAAACGGAGCTGTAGCAAAGCTTCTTGAGACAGGTGCAATCGTAAAGACTGCTTTCTGCGGACCTTGCTTTGGTGCAGGAGATACACCTGCCAACAACGCATTCTCTATCCGTCATTCAACAAGAAACTTCCCTAACAGAGAGGGTTCTAAGGTACAGAACGGACAGATCAGCTCAGTGGCACTCATGGATGCACGTTCAATCGCTGCAACAGCAGCAAACAAGGGCTTCCTTACATCAGCAGCGGATATTGATGTCAACTTTACAAAGCCAAAATATTTCTTTGACAAGACTATATATGAGAACCGTGTATTTGACAGCCATGGAGTGGCAGATCCTTCAGTTGAAATCCAGTTCGGACCAAACATTAAGGACTGGCCGGCAATGAGTGCGCTTCCGGAGAATATGCTCCTTAAGGTGGTTTCAGAGATTCATGATCCTGTTACTACAACAGATGAGCTCATTCCTTCAGGAGAGACATCTTCATATCGTTCAAACCCTCTTGGACTTGCAGAGTTCGCACTTTCAAGAAAGGATCCTGAGTATGTAGGCAGAGCAAAGGAAATCCAGAAGGCCCAGAAGGCTATAGAGAGTGGTGAGTGCGCAGGAAAGGCTGTTCCTGAGGTTGCTGAAATCATGGGAGTAGTAAAGAAAAAATTCCCTGAGGCAAGCCATGAGAATATGGGCTTCGGAAGCACAATTTTTGCTGTTAAGCCGGGTGACGGCTCAGCAAGAGAGCAGGCTGCCAGCTGCCAGAAGGTACTCGGAGGCTGGGCAAATATCGCAAACGAGTATGCCACAAAGAGATACCGTTCAAACCTTATCAACTGGGGAATGCTTCCATTCATCATCGATGAGGGAGAGCTTCCGTTCCACAACCTCGACTATATCTTCCTTCCGGGAATCAAGAAGGAAATCGAGGATGCAAAGACGGAGTTTGAGGCATATGTTGTCAAGGATGGTGAATTAAAGCCATTTACACTGAAGATGGGTGAGCTCACAGATGATGAAAGAGAGATAATATTAAAGGGATGTCTCATCAACTATAATCGTAAATAAGGAGAGTTTAATCCGATGGAAGAAACCGGAAAAGCTGGTAAAAAATCAAACATTGAGATAAATGCAGATAAGGGTGCGAAGCAGAATTCGCACCCGGGGCGTGAGGAATGGCCACATCTGATCAGAATAGGTGTCATGGTATTTGTCACGTTTGCAGTCAGTATACTGTTTTTCTTTGCACTGTACAGATTTGAGGGCTTTGCAGGCATATGGAGCAAGCTGCTTGCGGCAGCAATGCCTATTATAATGGGACTTGTGCTTGCATACCTGATGAATCCTGTCATGCTGTGGCTGGAAAGATGCTTTAAAAAGCTTCTTTCCAAAAAGATGAAAAGCGAAAGCAAGCTGCGAAAGGTTTCAAGAGCTCTTGCAATCACAGGCTCGGTTATTATTCTGGTAGCGATTATTTCGCTCCTCATTGCGGCTATTGTGCCTTCTGTCATAGCAAGTATATCAGGACTTATGAAGACACTGCCAAATGATGTTGCGGCATTCATCAACATGATAAAGAACGGCAATTTCGGGGACAGCAAAATTGCTGAGCTCGCGAGCACAGGTTTACAGAATGCAACCGACTACATTGAGGATTATGCCACAGAAAAGCTGATTCCTGAGGCACAGAAGTATGTTGCACAGATTACAACCGGTGTGATTTCGGTAGTCAGAGGCTTATTTAATTTTATTATCGGAATAATCGTGATGGTCTATGTGATGAGTATTCAGGAGACTCTCGCAGGACAGAGCAAAAAGATAATATATGCTGTCTGCAAGCCAAAGACAGGCAATATCATCATTGAGACGATCAGAAAGACAAATGAGATTTTTGGAGGCTTCATAAGCGGTAAGATTATAGATTCACTGATTATAGGTGTGATTGCATATTTCGGATGTCTGATTTTAAGGATTCCATCATCGGTGCTCGTTGCAGTGATTATCGGCGTCACAAATGTGATTCCGGTATTCGGACCGTTTATCGGTGCAATTCCATCGTTACTCATAGTAGTAATTCAGAGTCCGTGGCATGCGCTTTATCTTCTGATATTTATTGTCGTGCTGCAGCAGGTGGATGGCAATATAATAGGGCCTAAGATACTTGGCTCATCTACCGGTCTTTCGACCTTCTGGGTTATGTTTGCCATACTAATCGGCGGAGGAATGTTTGGTTTTCTTGGAATGTTACTTGGTGTTCCAACCTTTGCTGTGATATACTATATTGTGAAAAGAGTTGTTAATTATGCTCTCAGGAAAAAGAAGCTTCCTGAGGACACAATGGATTATACAAAGACAACAGGCGTAGATACAAAAAATAATAAGCTTAAATACGAGTAGGTGAAATAAGTGGATAAATACGAATACAATCTCAAGCTGGATCAGATAAAAGCCCTAAGCGCCGAGGAGGGCTATATGAGCGCAGCAGAGATTGCAGATAGCATAAATTGGAACAAAATTAAAAATGTAAATACACTCGTTAAAATCGGTGAAATCTACGAGAAGGCCGAAAGATACCAGGATGCAAGGGATATACTTTTAATGGCCTATGACCGTTCACCAATCGGCAGGATGATTATATACAGACTGGCTGAGGTCGCCATCAAGATGGGTGATTATGATGCTGCTACAGAGTATTATGATGAGTTTGTTGAGATAGCGCCTCATGATGATATGAAGTATGTATTAAGATATGCCATCAAAAAAGGGCAGGGAGCTTCATTTGATGAGCTTATCACTATTCTTGAAGAGTACAAGGATGAAGAATACACTGAGGAGTGGGCATATGAGCTTGCATATCTATACCACAAGGCCGGAAAAGCCGATAAGTGTATAGATGCCTGCGATGAGCTCATTCTGTGGTTCGGAGACGGACCATATGTGGAGCGTGCGCTGGAGCTTAAGATGCTTTATCAGCCACTTACCAAGGATCAGGAGGAAAAGTACAGACGATTCAAGGCAGAGAAGGAAAAGCCGGCTAAGATAAAGGATGAGGCTGAGGTCACTGAGATAGGTGCCATGGAGATGGTAAAGGGCGGAGAGATAGTGCATGATGACGTAACTATTCCGCAGATTACTGTAAATCAGGAGAAGTTCAATACTGTAAATTTACAGCAGGAGATTGCCAAGGGTATGCAGCAGATCATTGAGGCCAAGGGCAAGAATGAAGTTGCTGATACGATGGATACCATCAAAAAGATAGTTGAGGATATTCCTTATCTTAAGCTCGAAAAGGAGCAGGAAGAGTATGTACAGCAGCCGGAAGAGACAGAACATATCGCTACAGATGAAGAGATAGATGGTTCACTTAAGTTGAATTTCAAGGAGCTTTTGGGTGAAGACGCTGACGGACAGATGTCTATGGTCATGAGTGAAAAGACTCAGCTTGAGCATCAGATTACAGGACAGATGTCTATACATGATGTGCTTGAAGAATGGGAAAAGACCAGACATGCGGCTGAAATTGCACTTAAAGAGGCTGAGCAGCAGAAGCTTGAGTCAGCTAAGGCAAGAGCACTTCAGGAGGCAGGAGACATCATGGAGAGACTAAATGATGTCATTCCAAAGCTGGATGCAGGTGTCACTCCGAAGGAACTTCTTGAGGAGGAGTATTTGAAGGTGCCGGTTGATATTATAGAGCAGAAAGCTGCCGTGAAGGAGCCTGAAGAAGGGCAGAAACCGGATATGCAGGAGCTTTATGCAGATGAGACTGTGGATGAAGTACAGGAGCCGCAGGAAGCACCGGAAGATACTATAGACGAAGCACCGGAGCCGCAGGAAGAACCGGAGGATACTATAGACGAAGCACCGGAAGAGGCTGCATATGAAGCCAAGGAACCGGTTGGAGAGCCGGAGGATATAATTGTGGCAGAGGAGTCTGAGAAAGACGAGATATTCACGCAGCCGACTACCATGATGCCTGAAATAACAGATGATATGTTAAATGTCGATGATGATACATCAGATGATGAGACTTCACAGGAGAAAGAAAACGTTTCTGAGAAAAGAGATTTTGATCATGTGACATCATTTATCGAGCAGGAAATAGCCAAGATGACAGCAAAAAATCCGGGACTGGAGAAGAAGCTGGATATGGCTAAGACAAGAAAAATGCCGGATATTTCATTGCCGGAGGATTTAGACAGCGAAGAAGATGACTCGAAATTGAAAGAAACAAAACATATAAAAGAGCTTACAAGCGAACAGAAAGCTATATTTTCATATTTCATACCGGTAAAGGGTATGGAGGATCAGATCTGCAAGGCATATAATGCAGTGCTTGATCATTTCAACAGGAAAGAAAATGCATCCACAGGCAACCTCATTATACAGGGAGAGCAGGGTTGCGGAAAGACAATGCTTGCTACAAGCTTTATAAAGGTATTACAAAAAGATGGTGAACAGCTTACAGGAAAGATGGGCAAGATTGATGCTGCCGCACTCAATAAAAAGGATGTGCAGCAGGTAGTCAGAAAGATAACAGGAGGCTGTCTCATCATAGAAAGAGCCGGTGATATCGACCGCAGCATAGCTGCCCAGCTATCATTTTTGATGGAGCATGATATTACAGGAACACTCTATATACTTGAGGATACATCAAAGGGTATAAAGAAGGCTCTCTCAATGGATGAGGGCTTTGCATCCAAGTTCACGGAAAAGATATCGGTTCCTATTTTTACAAATGATGAACTCGTATTGTTTGCCAAATCGTACTCTGCAGAGCTTGGGTACAAGATAGATGAGATGGCTATTCTGGCATTGCATAACAGAATCAGCAATATTGAGAGGATAGACCAGGCTACCACTCTGACAGAGGTCAAGGATATAATTGACGAGGCCATAGACAGGGAGGCTCACAGCGGACTTAAGAAGGCTATAAGTATTCTGACAGCCAGGCGATATACAGATGATGACCGAATTGTACTCAAAGAGGATCATTTCAGGGAAAAATAAATACTTATGGGGGGTATATATATGTGTAATTTTACAGCAATGGATTGTTACCTGTTTGGTCAGGCAACACACTATGATATCTACAAGAAGATGGGTGCTCACTTAGCTGAGCGCAAAGGAAAAAAAGGAGTGTGCTTTGACGTCTGGGCGCCACATGCGAGGGAAGTATACGTGTTTGGTGAGTTTAACGACTGGAATGAGACCAGTCATGAGATGAAGCGTGTAGAGCCGGAAACCATGGGAGTGTATGAGCTTTTTGTACCGGGAGCGCAAAAGGGTCAGATGTATAAGTTTATTATAGTCACTGAACAGGGTGATAAGCTGTACAAGGCGGATCCATACGCAAACTACGCAGAGCTTCGTCCGGGAACAGCGTCAATCATCACAGATATCGAGCACTTCACATGGACTGACAAAGAGTGGATGGATAAGAGAGCAGCAAAGTCAGATGCTGATGTATATTCTTCACCTATGGCTATATATGAGTGTCATCCGGGCTCATGGATGAGACATCCGGGCAGGGATGATGAGGGCTTTTATACATACAGGGAGCTTGCAAAATCACTCATATCCTATGTGAAAACTATGGGATATACACATATTGAGCTTATGGGTATTTCAGAGTATCCGTTTGATGGCTCATGGGGATATCAGGTGACAGGCTACTATGCACCTACATCGAGGTATGGAGAGCCTGAGGATTTTGCATACTTTGTTGATCAGTGCCATAAAAATAATATCGGAGTAATCCTCGACTGGGTACCTGCACATTTCCCAAAGGATGCGCATGGACTTGCCAATTTCGACGGAACAGCCACATATGAGTATGCAGACCCAAGAAAGGGAGAGCATCCCGACTGGGGCACAAAGATATTTGACTACGGCAAGAATGAAGTAAAGAACTTCCTTATCGGAAGTGCACTTATGTGGATAGAAAATTACCACGTAGACGGACTCCGTGTGGATGCAGTTGCGTCAATGCTTTATCTTGACTATGGAAAGAACGACGGACAGTGGGTGCCAAACAAGTTTGGAGGAAATAAGAACCTCGAGGCAGTAGAGTTTTTCAAGCATATCAATACACTCATACTTGGAAGAAATCACGGAACTGTAATGATAGCCGAAGAGTCTACCGCATGGCCAAAGGTAACAGGCAAGGTAGAGGAAGACGGACTGAACTTCAGCTACAAATGGAACATGGGATGGATGCATGACTTCCTTGATTATATGAAGCTGGATCCATATTTCCGTAAAAATAACCACAACAAGATGACATTTGCGATGAGCTATAATGAGAGTGAGAAATATATTCTGGTACTGTCACATGATGAGGTGGTACATCTGAAGTGTTCTATGCTCAACAAAATGCCGGGCTTAGAAGGGGATAAATTCAAGAACCTCATGGCAGGATATGCATTTATGATGGGACACTGTGGAAAGAAGCTTCTTTTCATGGGACAGGAGTTTGCACAGAAGCAGGAGTGGAGTGAGGAAAGAGAACTCGACTGGTATCTGCTTGAGAATCCGGAGCATAAAAAGATCCAGAACTGGGTAAAGGAGCTGCTTCACCTCTATAGGAGAAACCGCTGTCTGTATGAGCTGGATTCAAGCTGGGAAGGCTTTGAATGGATAAATGCAAACGATGCAGACAGAAGCATCTTCAGCTTTATCAGAAAGAGCAAGGATGGCAAGAATAATATGCTCTTTGTCATCAATTTCACACCGGTAGAGAGACCTGATTACAGAGTCGGAGTGCCAAAGCGCAAGACATATCAGCTTGTTTTAGATAGTGAGGATCCTAAGTTTACAGGCAAAACGGTACAAGAGCCTGTAAAGAAGGCTGCAAAGGGCAGAGGCAAGGCAGCAAAACAGTCATATAAGAAGCTGGACTATAAGGCAGTCAAATCAGAGTGTGACGGCAGACCATTTTCATTTGCTTATCCACTTGCGCCTTACGGAGTTGCTGTATTTAAATACTAATATACCGGTAAATAGCAGGGTAAAGGACCGCGCCAATTTAGGGCGCGGTCTTTATTTTTGAGTATTATATGTCGATATATAATAAAAAGATAACTATTCAGAACCACCCCCTCACATATGAGAAAAAAATATCCATAAATAAAGGCTGCAGAGATGGTATATATGCAGGGCACGGAGCAGGAAATATGCAGATAGAGAATTTGATTAATAAAAGCACAGATACGAAAAATACGGACACAAAAACCATAAATGACATGACAGCGGGTATGCGTGTGTCAGACTACATAAAGACAGACAGCAGTGACAATATGTCAAAAAAGGCGGCTGTTGTCGGTTCGTCAAATTCTGTTGATATGTCGGATACGATATATGCAAGACCACAGGCGAAAAACGAAGCCGGGAACAACGATGGCACAGATATGGCAGAAAATCTGCTAAATGATATGAATCAGACCTCAGAAAACAGGCGAAATGATATGATTGTCACTGCAAGCACTACCACGAGTGATGATTACAAAGCTGCAAAGGATGACGGCTACGATGTCATTGTCACTGAGACCGATAAGATAAAAGCAGTGCTGGCAAAGGCAGGTGTAGATATATCCATATATGGAGATGATCTGAGCATGGAGCAGCTTACAGACATCACGGGAAGCCAGACTGAAGCGGCCATGCTTGTCAATCAGATGAAAGCATATGATATTCCTGCTACAGATGACAATATAAAGGCAGGTACAGATGCCATAGACCGGGCAAAGAGCCTTACAAATATATCCAATGAGACAAAGGCATATTTGGTCAGAAATAACATGAATCCGACGGTTTCCAATGTATACAAGGCTACGTACAGCAGCAGTCAGGTACAAGATTACAGGCAGAAAACCAAAATGACGGAGATATCAGATGAGCTGTTTGAGGAGCTTAAGCCACAGCTTAAACAGATATTAGAGGAAGCTCATATAGACAGTAGTGATGAGAATCTGAATCAGTGCAGATGGCTGATAGATGAAGATATAGCCGTTACACCTGATAATGTGCTGCTTGCGAATCAGGTAGACTGCATCAACGCAGCAGAAGAAAATGTGAGCAGTGATTTTTATGCAAGGGCAGTGACAGAAGCACTGGCAATGGGAAAAAAGGCTACAGAAGCCACTATGTCACAAGATGGCCTGACATTTGACATGGCAAAGAAAGCATGTGATGTATTAGGTGAGGCGACTGCAGATGACATTGTCACATTAGAGTCAGATAACATACCTGTCACGATAGAGAATCTGTCAAAGCTTATAGCTGCAAGGGGCAAGGATAGTGCAGCATCGCAAGCCTCAGCAAATAAAGCTGCGGATAATTCGATTACAGACAGCCGGGAAGCAAGGCTTGTGACAGCTCAAAGAAAGCTTGAGGAAGCGAGACTTTCCATGACAGCAGAAGCTAACCTTTCACTCATAAAAAAAGGAGTTTCAATAGACACAGAGCCTATTGAACGTGTAGTGGAGCTGCTTAAGCAGCAGGAAAATAAATACTACGGAGCGCTGTTTGGTGAGAGCAGTGTAGAGGCATCTGATGATAGGGTACGTATGTACAATAATGTCTGTGATATTTTCAATCAGATGAAGCAGCAGCCGGCGTATGTACTGACCCTGGAATCCGCTGATGACACTGTGTATGAGCTGTATACAGCAGGCAAAGCAATGAAGCAGTCATTAGAAGCAGCAGCCTCAGGATATGAGACTCTTATGACATCACCGCGGGCAGATATGGGAGATAGTATGTCAAAAGCATTTCAGAATGTGGATGATATACTTAAAGAACTTCAGATAGATACATCTGAAAGCAATCGCAGGGCTGTGCGGATACTTGCGTACAATAGTACCGACATCACAGAGGACAATATAAAGCAGATAAAGTCTGTAGATGAGCAGGTGCAGAGAGCATTCAGCGATATGACACCGGCGGTGACGATTGAGATGATAAAAAGAGGCATATCACCGCTTGATATGAGCATGAGTGACATAAGTGACACTGCCAGACGGATAAAATCAGAAAATCCTGACGAAAGGGATGAGAAATTCAGCGAGTTTCTCTGGAAGCTTGAAAAGAAAAATGAAATCTCAGAGGAGGAAAGAGACTCATATATAGGCATATACAGGCTTATTTCACAGGTGGAGCAGTCAGATGGTGCTGTGATAGGCTCACTTGTTAATCAGGGAGCAGATATTACAATGAAAAATCTGCTTACAGCGGTCCGGGTACGAGGAAAGAGTGCCATGGACTATAAGGTGGACGATACCTTTGCCGGAGTGGACAGTGTAAGCAGTGGCATTAAAATTGACTCACAGATAGAAAGCGCATATCATACAAACTGCCTAAGGGATGTGCTTGATACACTTTCACCTGAGAAAATGGAGTTTGTGCAGTATGACAGCTGGCTTGATATGACTCCGGAGCAGTTAAGGCAGGCTGTATATGAGGCCAACGAGGATAACGCACTGTCAGAGCAATATGCCACAGAACAGCTAAGACAGTTCAATCAGGCAGTTTCGGTGCCTGAGAACGTATATGCTTTTCTGGAGAAATATGATGTAAAAACAACCGCAGTAAACCTCATGGCTGCGTCACGGCTAATGAAAAATCCGTCAGAGGCAGTAAGAAATCTCTGGGAGCGTGGAGACAGTGCTACGGCAAGGGCTCTTTTGGATGAGACTCTCAGACGGTTTTCTGAGTCGGTCAAAAATCCAAAGGAGCTTGCGCAGGCGCAGGAAACGCTGGCTGATACAGCAGAGCATGTTATGGATTCGATGATTATAGAGGATAGGCACACCGGTTCAATAGACCTCAGACAGATGAAGCTATTATGCAGTCAGCTAAGGATAGCTTCAAATATGTCGAGACAGGAAAACTATATTGTACCAATAGAGACTGCAGACGGGGTCACAGGTATGAAGCTTCGCATAGTAAGAGGTGAAGATAAAAAGGGACTGGTTGACATATTCCTTGAGGATAAAAAATGCGGCAGGGTAGCTGCATATTTTGAGGCAAAGGAAAACTCAGTATCTGCTATGATAGTCACAGACGATGAGCAGACTAAAAAGCTGTTTGAAGACAATATCACTATGTTTGAGGCCGGAATAAGTGATGGTGAACAGCGTGTGCGCATAGATGTGGCACTGGAGCATGATATATCTGCAAAAGAGTCTAAGATGTCAGATATGAAATCGAATACTGAGTCAGATAATGAGACAAAAAAGCAGCTTGATGGCGGTGAAAGTGTCCAGACAACCAGACTATATCACATCGCAGAGCAGTTTATTGTAAATGTCCAGAGGGTGATTGCGCAAGATAGTCTGTAACACCGATATATATTGCATGTGCCAGGTCATCCTGATAGTTTTTGTCAGTAAGAAGAAGTGTCTCAGCAGGATTACTCAAGAATCCACATTCTACGATTACGGTCGGGGATGTGGATTTTTTTAGTATAAAGTATTCTTTATTGGGCTTAATGCTTCGTGGCTTTGCGACACAAAGAGAAGTGTTTAAAGCTCCAAGAACAGAGGATGCGAGCTCTTTTCCTGCATCAGAGGCTTCATAATAGAATACCTGTGGACCGCTGCTTGAACTGTCCTCAAAGCTGTTTTGATGGATACTGATGCTGACTGCCACATTGCTTTTAGACATCAGGGCAGTTCTCTTTGTCAGATCATCTGTCTTTGGATGCTTGGAATTATCCGGGGCGAGGTCGCAGTCGGTGGTTCTGGTCATGACAACAGTAAAGCCTCTGTTTTCAAACAGCTGTTTAAGCGCCATTGCAATACTCAGGTTGACATCCTTTTCCATGACGCCGGAGGTGGAAATCTTACCGGGATCACTTCCACCATGTGTTGATTGTAGTTTACGCAAATTGTGATATGTATTGAGATTAGATAGCCTTTTTCTATAAGTCCTCACAGTAAACGCTTGAAAATAAATGTTCCAGTTCATTTCCGAAGTTGTATGAGATTTTAAGTTTGCGGTTTTCATAAACTGTTATCTGGTCTATCATTTCCACAATAATATCTCTGTCTAATTCTTCAATGTCTTTCAGTTCCAACAACCGCCTTAACCACGGTGTTTCAAAAACATCTTCTGTTACACTTTCTTTTTTCTTTTCTTCCAGCGTTTCAATCTGTTTGGAGTAAAGCGTTTCTTTTTGTTGATAGTCCTCTCGATAAGAAAGAAATTCTTCTTTAGAAATCAGTTCGTCTTTGTAATCTTCATAAATTGACTTTTTCAGTTTCTTTACTCTTTCAAGTTCTGTTTTTAACTTTGTCAGTTCTATGTCAGTTGATTTTCTGATTTTTGTTGCTGTGAAAGATTGTGATTTTACAAGCTCCTGCAAATTCTCTACATTGCGGATAATCTGCTTTAAATCGCCCAGCACAATATCATTCAATACTTGAAATGGGAGAGTATGCGGAGTGCAATAGTCCTTTCCACTTCTTTTGTAAGTTCCACAATAGAATGAATAAGACCTGCTTCCGTCTGCACGTCGCCAGAAATTTTTCATCATTGCCCGACCACAATCGCCACACTTTATAAAGCCTGCAAAGATATTTTTATTTGTTTCCAAGTCAATATCCCTATGCTTCTTTGTCAGCAGTTTTTGTACCTTATCCCACAGTTGACGGTCTATAATCGGTTCATGCGTATTTTCAACTCTTATCCAGTTTTCTTTCTCAACTGGTCGCTGTTTGCTTCTCATACGCTGATGTTTCTTCCCTTGTATCATGTTGCCGATATACATTTCATTTTTCAACATGATATTTACTGTTGAATACGTCCAATAGGAAGTTTTCTTCAAACGGTTGCAATTTTTATAATTTTCACCGTTGAGCTTTTTATATTCCGACGGACAAAGGATACCCTCTGCATTTAGTATTTTTGCAATGCTTTGTTTTCCTATTCCTTGTGCATACATAGTAAATACCCGTTTTACAACTTCGGACGCATATTCATCAATCACAAGTTTATTCTTATTTGCAGGAGATTTCTTATAGCCATAGCTTGTAAATGCTCCGATAAATTCTCCTGCTTTCTGCTTTGATTTTACAGTCGCTTGAACTTTATTAGAAATATCTCTGGCATACTGTTCGTTAAATATATTTTTAATAGGAAGTAACATATCGTATGCCTGCTTCATACTATCAATATTATCTGTTACAGAAATAAAACGAACATTAAGCTCTGGAAATATTCTTTCCAAATATCGCCCCGTATCAATGTAATCTCGTCCAAAACGGGAAAGGTCTTTTACAACAACACAATTTACCTTGTTATCTTCAATGTCAGCAATCATTCTATGAAAGTCTGGTCTATCGAAATTCGTTCCCGTAAAACCGTCATCAATATAAACATCATATAAGATAAAGTCATCATGCTTATTCACATATTCTGTTAAAAGTTTTCTCTGATTTCCTACACTATCGCTTTCTTCCTTATCTCCGTCCTCTCGTGATAATCTGATATAAATAGCTACGTTAAATAAGCTTGAACCTTTTTGATAAATCATTTTTCCACCTATTCAACTGCCGTACCTATAATAATATCATACAATAAAGTACGGCTTCTTTCCATGATTTTCAAAGGTTTTCCCCTCTTGATATGCGTTTTTAATATGAGATTTCACGATACGGATAAGTAATTCTTCTACAGAAAATTTACATAAAAATTCTCGTTCTACAATATATTGTGCAGGTTTTTTTTTAGTCAATGTATCAGCTCCCTTAATCAACTATCTATTCTCAACATACGCACATAGGCTTATCCAATATGCGTATTTTTCACAATGTTACAGAAGCAAACAGATGGTATTGGAAAGCTTTGTTAGTATCTCAACTATTCCCATTCTTGTGGGCAGAACTGCACCATATCGGTACGGAAAGGTGTGATTTGTTGCAGGAATTTGAAAAGATTTGAAAAAATTTTCGGATACAAAAAAGCCCGCACAAAACATGAATTTTGTGCGAGCTACTGGGATAGTGTATTTAATTGTAGATAGTATGCTGTTAAATCAGATTTGAATATATCGAATTGTACTTAAAGCTTAAAGGCACATTCATCACTCCATTTTTGGTTTGGATGTTTCAATGTAATAAATATGTTCCTTGTTCCACTGTTTTAAACAAAAACAAAATTCGATAACAGCCAAAGCAATATTATATGTATGGGATAGAAAATATAAAAGAGATATTTACACTTTTTTCCTCGTTGATGATTGTATGATAGTATTAGCGGAAGAGCAAGAACCATAATCCACTGATACTGAATTGTAAATATATTCCCTCCTACATCCATAGGAGAAATTCCACCTATTATAGACAATAGATATTCCATACCATGGGAAAGCCCTGTTCCTATTATCGGAATTAATTCCTTGATTTTCCATAAAATAATGGGAACAATATTAGTGGACATAAAAAACATATACACAACAACAAATATCATATACGACAGAATAAGTCTTTTCTTGTTGTCATAAGCTAAATACATTATAATTCCTAAAACAACAAAAATAAGTCCCCCTTCCGTTGTAAACACACTTCCCAAAAGAGCTGGTATCAAATAGAAGCATATTGTTTCCGTATACATATTACTAATTGAACTCAGATAACCACATACTATACATACAATAACTTGATAAGCAATATATAAACTTAGTACTTTTATCCAGGAAACAGCCTTTTGGTTTTTTCTTATTTCTAAGATTTCACATATGCATGCAACGATAAATAATGTTCTAAAGAAATTTAATTCAATTTGTGTACTCATTTGAATAACAGCCATCACAATACTTGCTAAATATAGCCTCAATATATACATCCGCTTAGAACTAGTATACTTTACGCCATTAACAACACCAAAAATAAAAATAGGTGCAGCGATTCGTCCTATCCAATGTAACGGCAAAGACATTGGCAAATCAGGAAAGAAATAAGCTATATGGTCTAAAAACATAGCAATCATAGCTATTATTTTTAACTGAAATATATTCATTAACAATACTCCTTGATTTTATTTTAAAAATATAATATTATAAATTAATCAAAAAAACAAGGTGAAAGGAGAAATTTCATGTGTAAGATATCCAAAAAAAATATTTTCGCTTCTTTATTGGCAGTGTCTATGATTTTCACAATGATGTCGACAACTGTTGTTCATGCTCAGTCAGTTAAAGATGGAAGTAATGAGGTAACCGTTACACCAAATGTTGGAGTTTCTTATGTTTCTCCAGAAGAAACTATTGAAACAAGAGGTACATCAAGACCTAGTAAGGTATGGAACATCAAGAGTAAAGGGCAATACGATTTTGCTGGTTCCTCTCATTATCAAAACTTGTATACTAATTATAAGTTTACAGGAAAAACGAGTTATAAGGTTTATGTAGAGAACACCGGAGATAATCCAATTACTGTGACAGCTAAAAGGCTTACTAAGACTTATGGCTCTACAAAAATTAGTGCTGGTAAAACTGGTTCTTTTGAGTTTTCTAATATTAAAAGCGATACTGAGTTTTATATTGTTTTTGAAGGAAATGGATACTCATTTAGCGGATATGTAAAATAACTTAAATACAGAAGAGAGTAAACGTTATGCTTGCTCTCTTTTTATATTAGAATCCTCCAGCTGCTACCCCTATGTAGAACAAGCTCATACTGCGATACCTGAGTCGCCTTTGTCTGATTATTAAGAAATTATACGGCAACGCGTGCTTTCACATTGCTTGTCTGTTCTCTCTTAAATTTCTTCTTTTTCTTATATTTTCGTTGTTTTCATCACTTGCGTTATCTACAACCTCCATGCCCCGGGTCAATTACAATAACGGTGGAATTAGTGTTTTTGCCGGTATTTTTTGCAAGAGCACAGACACCTCTTCCGAGGTAGAAGGACAGAATAAAGAGAGCTAAAATAAGACAGTATTTGTTTTTCTTAATAATGTACATATATTTTTTCATATAAGATACCTATAAAAAACCCGATGCACATAGAAGGCATCGGGTGTGTTTGTATATTATATGATTGGCTGATATCATTTATAACCTATAAAAGGTACTGAGTTAGACTGTAGCTGTAAAGGTACGGCCTCTTTCAGTAAGCCTTAAGCAATCAGTTCAGATATTTGATAACAGTATCCCAGACAGATGAATTCTCAAAGCCAAGCTTCCAGAATGCTGCACCGGCGAGCTTATTGTCGTCGACGAGCTTGAGCCTTTTCTCTAAAGATGTATTGTCCTCGAGCCATACCTTGTACAGCTTGTTGGATACAGACCACTCAGCGTAGTTCTGACCGGATTCCTCATCAAGAGCAGCAGTGGCATTGTTTGTGGCAAGCTGTGCTGCAGCTGCGTCCATACTATATACCTGTGAGGCAACAGTGTACTTTGACTGATCCTCGGTATCGGTTACGGCATCATCGTCCTCCTTTGGAGTGAGCTCCCATATTCTGGTATAAAAAGGCATGCCGAGAATAATCTGGTCAGCGGGAACCTCCTTCAGAGTGGATTCAACACCCTCAGTTACCCACGGAATGGAAGAAACTGAGCCGGCATCAGAGCCCTTATAGTGTTCATCGTATCCCATAATCACAATATAATCGGCAAAGTTTGCCATATCAGAGCGATTGAAGAACTTGTTGAAGCTGGCAGGTACTGTGACATCAACTGAAAGTGATATACCGTTATTGTGACACTTTATGGCGAGCTCTCTGATAAACTCGATGTAAGAGTCTCCATATGCTGCTTCTGTGATATTTTCAAAGTCAATATTTACACCATCAAGCTCATAGTTAAATGCAGCCGACATAATCTGATTGATCAGGGTAGTTCTCGTGGATGTATGTGTGAGCACATATGCTGCATCTACATCAGTATTTTCAAAGTTGCTGAACAGTCCCCATACCTCGATGCCCTGGGAATGGCAGTAGCTGACATAATCCTTGCTTGCTATATCTGCCAGATTACCATTGTTGTCATTTAAATAAAACCAAGTTGGTGACATTACATTTATGCCCTTGGTTGATGAAATTACCTGGGGCACTTTACTGTTTGCTGACTGGCTTGTTACCTGATTCCAGGCAAGACAGATATCCTTATCCTTCTTGATATGCGTAAAGGTCTCTTCTTCATAGTCAGGATTCGTAAGCTTAGTTTTTTTGCTCTCGGACAGAGCCTTGCCCTTTATATATCCAATAACACCATCCTCAGTGGAAATCTTATCCCATTTGTCACCGGAATCAAGAATAGTAATCTTGTCATCCTTTTTCACCTCTTTTAGAATAGGGCTCTTTATGCCGCCCTTTACGCGGACCTGGGTAGACTTGCTGACAGTGGCACTGTCTATTTCATCCCATTTGCTTGTGATGACGATGCGTGCCGGGTCATCATATGACTTAAAGGTGATATTGGAGTACTGTTTTACATAGTCTAAAGCGATAAGCGCAGAGTCAGAGGTGGCTTTCACAATCGGATAGCCAAAGTCATTTGTCTGCTTGGTGACACTGTAGCTATTGCTGTCAGCCGCAGCTGAGATGATATCAGATGCGGTTGTGTAAAGAAGCACATTCTCATTTGCATCCCAGTAAAATCTGGAATTTAATGAGTCGTGAACAAATTTGTAATCAACGTATATTTTTTTATCTATTATTTTAGCCTTGTAATCGGATAGCTCATTATCTACAATGAGAGCAGCCTCATCATCAGAAGAGATATTGAAATACTCTTTAAGATCCTCTGTCTTTTTCGTAGGGGTGTATTTATTGATAAGAGCAGTTATACCCATTATTATTACAACGAGGATAATAAGTCCGGTTACTATAAGTGCAGGCAATAATTTCTTTTTCATGTGTAAAAATCCTTTCCTATTATTTGGTGTCGAAATTGCTTAAGCTAATTATACCATTGTGAAAAAGCATATTCAAATAATATGAAATAAATTTGTAATAAATTAAGAAATTTGTTTATGCATTTTGGCGCGGAAGGAGCAAAAGCTTCCCCCGCGCACATAGCTTTCTTTTTAAAATATGTCTTTTGGTTGTCTTTTTGCATTTAAACGGGGTAAAGAACCAAAAATATGCTGACATCGATTTCTTGTATAATTGAGAAAAAATGATATTAATCATTAATTATTGACAGTTTATAGAAATTGATATTTCCGGAGCTTTCCACACCCAATTTAATTGCTGATTTTTAGTTTCGTTTAATTTGATAAAATATCTGTAAAAATTCCAATATATAAATATAGTTTATTCTTCTATAAAAATACCTCCGTCTATATATAATGATTATGAGTAAAAACTGATAAGTAACAAATGGCCCTATGTCATGAAGCGCTCTGTGGCATTAAAAGTATAAGCCCTCCGAAGGCTTCGGACATAAAATTGATAAACAGCTGGTTAAAGATGTCATTTTGCATCGTGATATTAATTCCTTTCTGATATCTTATCCAGAGTGCCAAACAGGCTGGTATTGATGAGGAACGGGTCCTCTAAGTAAGGAAAGTCTACCACCGGATACTTAAAATGTTTATGGTTAATTGTCTTTTTCTTTTCCACGAGATTAAACAATATTTTTACGCTTTCTGAATCAGTTATTTTGTTTGAATTGAATAGCTCGATAATTCTGTTCAAAGCGCCCCGGTTCCATTTACTTATTGTACACACAGCGATTCTTACGTCACACCTCATAAATTCCTTTAAGGTGTTTGGATTAAGTATGCCGAAATCAATAATCACACGCTCGTATCTCATGTTTAAAATCTCAGTTAGTGTGGACATGACTGCGTGAGGAAAGAAATCTACATTCTTATAAGTAAAAACCTTTTCGTCTGCTGTCTTTGACAGTGAAAGAATTTCGTGTGTACCATTCAGCTCAACATAGGCGGTTCTATACATGCATTTATTGCTCATATAATTACAAAGAGCAAGGCTTATATGTGTTGTGCCTACATTGTGAACGCTGCCACAGACCCCAACTAACTGTGGTGCAGAATGGACTTTCTTAAATATCCTTTTAAAGTGTCTGATAGTGATGCTCCTCCCTTTAGTTCTAACAGCTTTTGAATCAGCGTTTCCTTTTGAACTGAGCTCTTAAACATATCGCTGTCATAAGGAAAGTGATAAACACTGCAATTAAGTAGTGCCGCAATCGCGGAGGCATCCTGTCTGCTGCACATATTACATATAACACTCAGGGAAGCTGTCATTTTTTTGAGAATAGAATGATTCCTGTAGATATCATTCAGATGCCAAAAGCCGCCGTTACATACATATAATACGAGATCCATGTCATATATTTTCTCGTTGCACACATCAGTGCCAAGGTCGTATATCTGTATAGCATCCTTTGGAATATTAAACTGTATACCGTCACTGTAGTCGGGTATGCCCTGAAAGCTTTTGTAATAATAATATCCGTTTTTCTGCTTAAAAATCTGCAGTCCGTCGTGATTACCATGGCAAAGTACGCTTTTTGCTGAGTCTATGTAGATACCATGATATCCAAGGATATTGAGTTCGCAGGTGAGTGAAACGGCCACGTGGGTGGAGCCGCAGCCTCTGTGACTGCCTAAAACTGCTATTTTGTGTATGAGATGTGGCTGACCGGTTAATTTTTGAATTTCCTGTATTTCCTGATATAGCTCTGCGACAGTCACGTAACGCAGTGATGCATCAGATGTTGTTGCTTTTTGGATAATATGCTGAAACTTATGGGAAAAGCTGTCTGGGGTAAAGGTCAGTATATACTGCAGAAGCTGACCTAAGCTGTAAATGTCTGCCGCCGGTGTAATTGTATCCTCGGTAAAGCATTCGGGGGCAGAGAATTCTATATTCCCATAGTGATTGAAGTTATTTCCATCCTGGATAACATATGCCGATACGCCAAAATCGATAAGCTTAAGCTTATTGTGGCATACTATAATATGCTCCGGTTTAAGGTCCCTGTAAATAATGGGAGTAGATATCTGTGTATGCAGATAGATAAAAACATTGCATAATTGTTCATAAATATTAAAAAATAAACCTGGGGAAATTAACTGCTGATGAAGCAAAAATGAATCTAATGTCTCGCCGTCGATATATTCCTCGACGATATAATAAAAAGCATTGTCCTCTTCGAAGTCAAATATACGTGGTATAGACGGATGCTCAAGAGACTTGAGTAGTCTTGCTTCTGATAATGCGGATTCGGCGAAAGCAGAAGCTTTAGGAACTTTCTTTAGAGCTCTCTCCTGATCCATAGATATGTGTCTGACAAGTGTAACGCTACCGGAGCTGCCGGTTCCGAGATCTTTAATCATCTCATATTTGTCAAACAAAGAATGATTTGTATTTTTCATACGCTCCTTTTGGGTCGAGCGCACATCTCATGGATAACTTATAACATACCTGTAAAATAATTGCAACACTTTTTTTATTTTTTTTTAATAGGCCTCGCGCTTTACAATATGACCGGTGTTTATTATAATAGTTTTACGATTTACACGGATATTTTCGGAAAAGGATGTGAAAAATATGAAAATTGAGAAGGTAAATGATAATCAGATCCGCTGTACTCTTACCAGAGAGGATCTTGAGGACAGACATATAAAAATAAGCGAACTGGCATATGGATCAGCGAAGGCGAAAAGCCTTTTTAAAGATATGGTAGAGCAGGCCAATTACGAGTTTGGCTTTGAAACAAATGATATTCCACTCATGGTGGAGGCAATTCCACTGCCATCAGAGTCTATAGTGCTTATCATCACAAAGGTTGAATATCCGGATGAGCTTGACACCAGATTTTCAAAGTTTTCAGAGGCAGATGACGACTTTACGGACTTAGGAAATGCAGGACAGCCTCCGGTGATAAAGGGAGCTGCTGATATTTTGGAGCTGTTTGAGCGTATCAAGAAGGAAAATGAGAAGACAGCTGACAGTGAGCAGAGCACTGATGATATTACAGAAGAACAGGCTGAGGCTGACGTAGTCAAGCTGTTTGTTTTTGATAAATTTGATGATGTGCGCAGGATTTCGCATGTGCTTGACGGCTTTTACAGCGGCAGAAATGACTTATACAGGGATGCTTCAAGCAATAAGTACTATCTTGTGGCTCACAAGAGTGAGCATACTCCGAAGGAATTCAACAAAGTGTGCAATATTATTTCAGAGTACGCATATCAGAAGAACTATGTGCCTGCCAATGAAGCATTTTTCAAGGAGCATGGTAATGTGATTATTGAAGAAGCTGCCATCCAGACGCTGGCAGTACTTTAACAGAATATTGATTGCAAATAAAAGACGGCCTGCATAAGCAAGCCGTCTTTTCGTAAATTAACCGAGGTCGTGATCGATGAATGTGTTGATTTCAACGACAAGATCATCCGGGTCAAGTCCGTGAACCATAGCAGCCTCTTCGATTGTCTCCATCTGTGATGATGGGCATCCGAGACAGTGCATGCCGATATTTAAAAGTAATGGTGCCACGTTCTGGTCAATCTGAAGAAGATCACCAATCATAGTGTCCTTAGTAACTCTAGCCATTATTGTTTCCTCCTATTAGTCTTTTAATGTGCCTATTATAATACGATTTGCATTTAATTGCAAATTATACTATAAAGATTTTTTTTGAGAAGGTACTTTCACTATTGTCGAGGTAATAAGCAATGAAAAATGAATTGAAGAAAACTGCCCTCGTGTCAGAGGACAGGGAAGCCTTGAGAAAGGGAGTGTCGGATGTACAGGCGGCACTTGATGAGCTGATGGGGGCACTTGACTTTAAGTATCATCTGCAGGACAGCTTTATCCACTGTACTCATACTGCAAGAGGCCTCTTTTTTAGTTCATTAAGCCTCATTAAACCTCATTAAGCCGCTTGGCACAGTTTAATAGAAATTTATACCGCATGGAAACAGCCTTGGCCTGATAGATGTAGTAGTCAATTAAATCGGGCTCAACCACATTTTCCAGGTTAGTGTATACAATTTGAAGTTCATCTGTTGTTTTCTTGATGTCATCCTGCAAGGTCTTGTAACCGTCATTTACAGGCGTTTCTTTAAATAATTTCATGAATTCCTCCAACAAAATAAGTCTTAATACAAGTATAAGCAAAAGAGTTTCTTCTATTCACAGATTTTGTAAAAAGTGCTTTTGACATGTGAAAAACCAGTAAAATCAAGGTTTTGACTGTGGATTAATGTGTTGGGTTTAGCTGCATTTTGTGGATAACTAACAAAAAGTATTTATTTTAAAAAAAGCTATAGACAAAATCGGGATTGCGTTGTTATAATTCGTCTCACGAAAGGAGAGGTGATGAAAATACAGTGATTGTGAAATTAATATCACACCTCATGCTGTATATACTGCTTACAGTAGCAGCAATTGGGGATTTAAAAAATTATAGAATCAGTAACCGGCTGATTCTGACGGGACTTGGTTGTGCGTTTCTATTTCGCTTAGTGGGGGGCAAGGTAGCGAGCATCATATGGTTTCTTCCAGATATAGTTTTTCCGGTTGTCATTTTATATTTCTTATATCTTTCAGGCATTTTAGGAGCCGGGGATATCAAGTTATTTTCAGTAGTATGTGCATTTACAAATTTAAGATTTACCGCCTTGTGCATGGCAGCCGCTTTTGTGGCGGCAGCGGGATATGGTCTCATAAGTATGGTGCTTAAAAAGGAGCTCTTTGTGCGTATGAGGGATGGATTTTTATACTTAAACGGTATACTGTGTGGCAGATTTATGCGGTACCGCGGACAGGGGAAAGCTGTTAGTTTCGCGGTATACGTGCTTTTGGGAACAGCCATGGCAGATATCTGGTTTTACGGCATGAGGTGATGGAAGGAGGGTTAAAGTACCATAGATGAAAAAAATCAGACTAGGAATTTATATTGAGGATTCAGAATATGGCGACAGACTGACATGCTATTTCATGAATCATTATAAGGATCAGCTGGAGATACATATGTATACCATGAGAGAGCAGCTGGAACACTTAGAGGGCGAGATAGATATCATGCTTTCAAGTGAGCTTGACCAGTGGAATAACAAGTATATCCCACTGATACAGATTGTTGAGGAAACACCTATTGAGAGTGAGGAGGGTATATACTTTGTGGAAAAATATCAGGAAGTAAACCGCATAGTGGAAGAGATTTTAAAGCATGTGGGCGGTGAGGTGAGAGACCTTAAGAGTGAGGGCTCTTTGATAGGTCAGACGAGGCTTATAAGCGTGTATTCACTTGCTGATAATCAGTACCAGATGCCTTTTGCGATGACTTTGTCTTCTATTTTGAGTGAGAATGAAAAGGTACTGCTTATGGATTTTCAGGAGAATAGTGGATTATCGCGGATGCTTGAGCAGAGTGTGGAGCATAATCTGGACGAGCTATTGGTGATGGCCGAATCCGGACGATACTCGACCAACAGGATAAACAGCTGTATCGGAAGAAAGCATAAGCTGGATTATGTATATCCGATTGAAAATACAGAGTGTCTGTGTGAAATAAATACGGTAATATGCAACAATCTGCTTCAGATGCTTGGCAAGGAAATGCACTATGACTGCATAGTTCTCAATATGGGAACAAGATTTAAGGGCTTTTTTGATATTCTTGACAGATGCAGTGATATCTACCTGGTACAGAAAAAAGGCGGAATCAGCCAGTGGAGAGAGTACGAGTTTACAGAGGAGCTGATTGAAAGAGGCTTAAGCAATGTAGTTGAGAGGATTAAGCTGATTGAGCCTCCGGTCATCACGACACCGGTATCTACATGTGATAAGCTTGTAGAGCTGTGGAAGTGGAATGAGTTTGGAGATGTCATAAGAAACATGACTCGGGGTATTTCGTGTGCTGGATGATTTTGGACATAGAATAAGAGATATTATACTTTCTGAAATGGATTTGTCCAGAGAGCTGAGTGATGAGGAAATATGTGATTTAATCGGAAGCGTGGTTTCAAGAGAGGCACGCGACAGACCAATGACTATAAAGGATAGAGCGGAGCTTGAGCGCACCATATTCAACTCTCTTCGTAAGCTTGATGTGCTGCAGGAGCTGGTGGATGACAGGGATGTGACTGAAATTATGGTAAACGGTCCCAATGATATATTCTATGAAAAAGCCGGAAGAATCCAAAGGTTCAAGGGTCATTTTTCATCGGAAGAGAAGCTGGAGGATGTGATACAGCAGATTGTGGGACGCCATAACAGGGTTGTAAATCAGGCATCACCGATAGTTGATACCAGGCTTAGTGACGGCTCCAGGGTAAATATAGTGCTAAACCCCATATCTATAGGCGGCTCGGCTGTATCAATCAGAAAGTTTCCGGAGCATCCTATGAGCATGGAGAGGCTTGTTGAGATAGAAGCTCTCTCGCCGGAGGTGGCAAGGCTTCTACAGATACTGACGCAGGCCAAATACAATATATTTATTTCAGGTGGTACAGGCTCCGGGAAAACGACCTTCCTGAATGCTCTGTCACAATATATTCCTGATGATGAGAGAATTATTACAATTGAAGACTCAGCGGAGCTGCAGCTTCTGGGAGCTAAAAATATAGTAAGGCTTGAGACCAGAAATGCAAATACCGATGGGGTTACTCCAATTACAATAAGAGATCTTATCAGGACGGCTCTTCGTATGAGACCGGACAGGATAATAGTGGGCGAGTGCAGAGGTGCAGAGGCGCTTGACATGCTTCAGGCTATGAATACAGGACATGACGGCTCGTTGTCCACCGGCCATGCCAATTCACCACATGATATCATTTCAAGAATTGAGACTATGGTGCTTCAAGGTCAGGATTTCCCACTCAATGCGATACGGCAGCAGATAGCATCCGGAATAGATATTATTGTCCAGCTTGGCAGGCTGAGGGATAAAAGCAGGAGAGTCCTTGAGATATCAGAGGTGGATGGATTTATGGATGGTGAAATTGTGCTGCATACGCTGTATCGTTTTGAGGAAACCGCTGTTTTGGACAGTGGGAGGATACAGGGCTTTTTAAAGAAAGCAGGGACACTTTGTCACACCGACAAGCTTATGGCAGCAGGGCTTAGTGTATAGGCTGTTATGTGGCATTTAAAGTAAGAAAGGCTGTAGCTGTCAGTATAGGAATATATGTTACTGAACAGTTATGAAGGGTTTGATTATATGGATTACAGCAGATATTCCATGTCCACAAAGGATTGGGGGATTGTTTTCATAAAAAGTATGGCTGCCACAGTGATTATCGCATATTTGTTTTATGACAGTCCTATTGTTGTTATTGCTTTTCCGGCGGTGTTTGCGTATTGTGCAAAGCTGTGCAGGCAGGAGGGTGTCAGAAGACAAAAGGAAAAACTAAATGAAGAGTTTATGAATGTACTTAAGGTATTGAGCTCGAATATGCTGGCCGGATACTCTGTGGAGAATGCATGGCAGGAGGCTGAAAAAGAGATGGAGCTCATGTATGGGAATGATTCGCTTATGCTGTCTGAGATACAGGAGATGAACAGGCAGATAAAGATGAATCAGACATTTGAGGCGGTGCTGTCAGAATTTGCTCATAGAAGCGGTCTGGAGGATATAGTCAATTTTTCTGATATTTTCTCATTTGCAAAGAGAAGCGGCGGCAGATTTGTGGATATCATAGAGTCTACCACTTACAGGATGTGGACAAAGTATGATACCAACCGACAGATAGAGGTTGCGGTTTCTGCCAAAAGACTTGAGCAAAAGACTATGAACTATATTCCGATATTTCTTTTGGCATTTTTAAAGCTGTCTTCAAGAGATTATATGTCTGCACTATATGGAAACCTGATCGGGGTAATCTTTATGAGTACCTGTCTTTTAGCCTATGCAGGGGCAATTAAACTGGCAAAGAAATTTTTACAGGTAGGAATAGGCATATGACGGGAGGAAAGAGGCTTAGAATAGCAGCATTATTTGTTATAGTTTTAGTTTTTGCTTTTATTATGGACATGTCGTCAAATGCTATAACTGATAATACACTTATACGCAATGATACAGGTGACGGAGATGCAGTATATGACCTGGTGCTAAATGCGGATGGACTCGATGAGGATTACAGCTATCAGCTGAAGGTTATGGAGGAGCAGCCTTCGGATAAACAGGCGAATGAGCTGTTTACACAGGCAAAAAAAGAGATAGACGACAGCTTTTGTGAAGAGAATCAGAGTGTGGAACAGGTCAGAGGACATATAAATATGAAGGAAGCATATGCCCAAGGAGCTGTGGAGGCAGAGTGGATACTGAGTGACTATGATTTGGTTGATATTGATGGAGATGTGAACCAGGATGCATTTGAGGAGACTGATGATGAACAGGGAAAGCTGATTAGCGCAAGTGTTGAGCTTTCCTGTGGCGAACACAGACAGCTGTATGATTTCTCATTTGTGGTATTTCCGGATGAACTGGACGCGGGCGAGCGCCTCATAAAGGGTATCAACAGACATATTGACAGTGAGATGTCAAAGACAGGCACTAAAAAGCTCACACTGCCGGATGAGGTAGATGGAGTAAAGCTTAGCTGGTCGCAGGAAAAAAGCAATACTGCAGCTAAAGTAGCCATGCTTGAAGTTGTTGTTATAGTTCTTCTGGTGCTTGAGAAAAAGGAAAAAAAGAAGACGGCGCAGAAGGAGAGAAATATACAACTGCAGCTCGAATATCCGGAGATAGTCAGCAAAATGGCTGTTTTGATGGGTTCAGGAATGACTGTGGAGCAGGTATGGAATAGGATTACCGCCCGTTATCTTGATGAGCGGAAAAATAATGATAAGAATATTATGCCCGCTTACGAGGAAATGCTTGTGACGGAGAGAGAAATCTCAGATGGCGTGACAGGCAGAAAAGCATACGCAGGTTTTGCTGAAAGAGTAAAGCTGCCATGCTATCAGAAGCTTGTACGCATTATTTTACAGAGTATTCACAAAGGAAGTAAGGGTGTATGTGAAATGCTCGAGAAGGAATCGGAGGATGCATTTGATGAGAGGAGGCTTTTAGCCTTAAAGTTAGGTGAAGAGGCCGGCACTAAAATGCTTATGCCGATGATGATTATGATGGCTATAGTCATAGCAATAGTAATAGCACCCGCAATCATTGATTTTAAGATATAGAAAGGAAAAATTATGTTAGGATTTAAGAATTTTTTATTAGATGAGGATGGCGCAGGAGTAGTGGAAATGATACTGATAATTGTCGTGTTAATCGGTCTGGTGCTGATTTTTAAGAAGCAGCTTACAACACTTGTAAACAATATCTTTCAGACAATCTCAAGAGAGGCTGGTAAAGTGTGAGAGGCAGTATAACGATATTTGCCACAATGCTTCTCATGCTGGTGTCACAGTTTCTGTTTACTGTACTGGAAGCCGGCAGGAATCTGACACTTACCAATATAGCATGCATGAATTCAGAAGCTGTAGCAGAGTCAGTTTTTGCACAGTATTGCAGACCATTGTGGGATGAATACCATCTGTTAGCGTATGACGCCGGAAGTGACGCAATGGGCAATGTGGATATCGAAAATGTCAAGTCGTATATGAAGCAGCTTACGACTGACAATTTTAAGATAAGCGATTCAGGAGCTTTTGCCGGGGGTACTATTGTAAACGGCACCAGTATGCTAAGGTTGTCAATGGACGAGCTCGAATCCATGAAATATGTGCTCATGACGGATGATGGTGGTGATGTGTATACAAATGCGGTTGTCTCATATATGAAGAAAAATATTGGTTATGAAACAGTCAAAAATCTTTACAGTCAGTATAGCTCATTGAATGAAAACAAGTCTGCGGGTGAGTATGATGACAGTAAAATAGATAGTGCATTAAAAGCCTTAAAGGATAATGCAGCTCATGAAGGCGGAGGCAAAAGCATAGCGAGGTCGTCACCGCCAAGAGCTTACAGTGCTCCTTCATCGGTTTCGAAAGCAAAGCAGACGTCAGAAAGTAAGGCAGAAAGCACAGAAGGCGGCAATGCAATAGAAAATCCGCTGGTCAAGGTGCAGAAAGTAAAGGCATCAGGCATATTATCGCAGGTGGTTGATGAGAGCACGGTGTCAGGAAACAGTATTGATACATCAGCCAGAGTGTCCGGGCGAAGTCTGCATAAAGGAACAGGGGGCTGGTCCGAAAGTGGTGATGACTGGTATGCGAAAGTACTTATGCAGCAGTATATTCTGACATATATGAGTTGTTACACTGATACAAATCCCAATCATGCCCTTAACTATGAGGTGGAGTACATCATAGGAGGCAGAGCGAGTGATAAGGATAATCTGAAGATCGTTATAGCAGAAATACTGGCTCTGCGTGCGGCTGCCAATATGGCATACCTGGCAGGAAGCGCATCAAAGCAGGCACAGGCGATGGCTCTTGCTGCAATTATCGGTGGAATTACTCTGACACCGGAGGTAATTGAAGGGGTGGAAAAGGGAATTCTGGCGGCCTGGGCATTCTGTGAAAGTGTGCTGGATTTAAGGGCACTTTTGGATGGGGATAAGATTCCACTGATAAAAAGTGATACGTCATGGACATCGAGTCTGTATGGCATGACAAGCATGCTCACAGGGCAGGTGAAGGCAAAAAGCTCAAATGAAGGAATAGGCTACAAATCATATCTGGGTATGCTGCTTTTTACAAAGAGCATGAAAAATATAGCGTATCGCTCGATGGATGTGCAGGAGGCTACAGTGCGTATGACCGGTGCGCATGAAAGCTTTAGGATGGACAATGCAATCTGTGAGCTTAGTGCAGATGTAAGGTACAAATATCATGGCATATTTTTATGCTTTGTGAATCTTTTAGATGGGGCAGATAACGAGTATACCATTAAAAATAAGGCAAAGTATTCCTATTATGGACGCTGACTAAATAAGAAGGAAAATAAGAAAGGCAGGTGTATGAAGGTGTCTTTTGTTAATAAAGTAAAGTTCCACATAAAAAAACTTTATAGAAAGGCCAAACTCCCAGGCGATGATAGTTCTCAAAAGATGCCCTCATGCACCTGCCTGAAAGCGTCATATACACTTGAGGCCGCGGTAATATTTCCGCTTGTAGCAGGCTTTTTTGTATTTATACTTTTTTTCTTCAGGGTGGTTCAGGTGGAGTCGCAGGTGAAGGCTGCTCTGTATTATTCATCCAGGATGAGTGCATTAGCGAGCAGTGCAAATGATTCGTCCGTTGTCTCAGTGGCGACAGCAGAGGTACTATTCAGGAGCCAAATATCTGACTCGAAGCACATTGATACATACGTGAGCGGTGGAAGGTATGGAGTGTCACTGCTTGGCTCAAGTATGGATGGTGATGATGTCTCGCTTAAGGCAAAGTACAAGGTTAAGCTTCCGGTGAGCTTTTTTACGGTAGATGGAATATGGATAGAGGATTATAGCAACAGCAGAAAATGGACAGGCAAAAATCCCGGTGAAAAGACGGACCCATATGTGTTCTATACTGACTATGGTAGTGTTTATCACCTGTCCGAGCAGTGCAACTACCTGGATTTAAGTATAAAGAGCATTAAATGGTCACAGGTGGGGGCAAGCAGAAACAAAGATGGTAGGAAATACCACGCATGCTACTGTGCAGCGGATAAAAAAACAAAAACCTCGACGGTATTTATAACAGACTATGGCACGAGCTATCACGGAAAGCTTGGATGTAGTAAGCTTAAGCGGACAGTACACAAGGTGCACAAATCGGAGGTAAATGGCAAAAATCTGTGCAGTAAATGTAAAGGAGAAGGAACATGATACAGCTTATCATTTTACTTGGAATAATCAGTATAATTGACTTTTCAACCAAAAAGATACCGGTAGTTGTATTGGTAGTAATGGGGATTGTAGGTATTGCAAGCTCTTTTTATGCGAAGCAGTCAATTATATCAGTGGCTGTTGCCCTGATTCCCGGTATAGTGCTTATGGCAGCTGCGTTTCTTACAGGAGAGCAGATAGGCTATGGAGATGCAGTTGTTGTGACGCTTATGGGATTGTTTGTGACTGCTGACATAGTGTGCAGCACTATGGTGATGGGACTGACAATAGCGGGAACAATCTCTGTTATTTTAATTGCATCAGGCAGGGCTGGAAGAAAGAAGCAGATTGCATTTACACCATTCCTACTGCTTGGATATGGACTGACGGAGGTGTTTATGTGACAGGAAATAAATTAAATGTAGATTTATCTTATGGACTAAAAGGCAGTTATACAGTGGAAGGTGCGATTATTATACCTATATTTATTGTTATGCTTGCGATAGCGATGAAGATGGGGCTTGTGCTGTATAACGAAATGAAAGCAGACAGCTCTTATGAGTATGCTACTGATATGTGGCTGGTGGATGATTTCTATAATTATCAGGTTTTGAAAGAGGTTGTAAATGAATTCTAATGAAATAGTATATGAAAGAAAGATGACAGGCAGCTTTATGAAGCTGCGTTGTGACGAGGTGAAGCCGTTAGATGAAAAGATATTGTTGAAAAACAATATTCCGGGCTTTCTGAAGATGGAGAAGTGTTATGTGAATAATGAAGGGCAGTACTGGTATGATATATCCGGAGTTCAGTCTTTGGAAATGCGCTGCCAGTATAATGATATAAAGCTTGAGTTTCTTGAAAAGCTTGTGGTGAGTATCTGTAACAAGATGGAGCTTTTGGAGAATCATCTTGTTAGCACAGAATCTCTGGTGCTTGATCCTCAGCTAATACACATAAAAGGGGTAAATCAGGATGAGGAAATATATTTTACAGCATACCCGGCACAGATGAAAACCATTTGCAATACATTCCAACATTTGATGGAGTATATGCTCACAAAGCTTGATCATAGTGATGCTGAAGCGATACATATAGCATATGGCATATACGAGAAAACCATAAATGGCAATTACAGTATCGCTGATATTCGAAATGCCATAATCGAGGAGAGGCAGAAAAAGGTGGCAGAAAAGCCGGTGGAGGAGGTGATTGCGCCAATTTCACAGCCGCAGGTCAGAGCAGAGGAGCCGAAAGAGCAGATAAAGCCTACACTGTACGATAAGCTTCGGGTGTATCTGCTGGAGCAGCTGGATATCAGGCTGCCGGAGCGAAAGAAGCAGGCGTCAGTGATAGAAAAGCCTAAAAAACCGGACATAAACAGAAAATGGTTTAAAAAAGAAAAACGAAAAGAAAATCGTGAAAAGGTAGACGACACCATGCTTATACACCCAAGCCCAGAGGCTGCACCGGAGCCTGTACCGCGTCAGATACACCCCACAGTATGTCTGAGCGATTACAGGGAGCACCCACAGGGCATGCTTTTGTATGAGGGCATGGAAAACCGCAGTAATATAATAATAGACAAAGATTGTACGCGTATTGGTCAGGGCGATGAGGCCGATGCAGTAATAGGCAAGGATACAATAAGTCATTTTCATGCAGTTATAAACAGGGAAAACCAGGAATTTTATCTGGAGGATTTAAACTCCACAAATGGAACCTTTGTGAATAATGAGGTGCTTGCGTACAAGCAGAAGAAGCAGCTCAAGTCAAATGATATCATTAGATTTGCCGATGTTAAGTACCGGTTTGTATAATTGTTGCAAATAAGCTCCTTAAAATTTATAATAAGAAAAAAGTATTTAACAGGAAAATTAAGGAGACCCCACAGATTTGCAGAATATAAAAAGATTTGATGATAAACCATATATGACAATTGGCATAATAGTGGTAAATATAATAGTTTTTGTGCTGATGAGTTTATCTGGCAGCACACTTGATGCACAGTATATGGCTGCCCACGGAGCCATGTACCCTGAGTATATAAAGGATGGTCAGTATTGGAGGCTGCTCACTTCTATGTTTATGCATTTTGGATTGATGCATATACTTAACAATATGGTGGTTTTAGGCGCTGTCGGTCAGATAGTCGAGAAGGCTATGGGGCATGTGAAGCTTCTGATTACATTTCTTGTGTCAGGCATGTGTGGAAGTGTATTATCGTACATCGTTATGCTTTATAATAATGACTTTGCGGTATCGGCAGGCGCCTCCGGGGCGATATTTGGTCTGGTGGGAGCACTTGTGTGGATAGTTATAGCAAACAGAGGCTTTTATGAGGGCATCAGCAGACAGCAGGCTGTATTTATGGTTATACTGATGATATACTATGGAGTTTCAACGCAGGGAGTGGACAATTGGGCTCATGGAGGCGGACTCGCAGGCGGATTTGTTATTTCAATTGTTTTATATCGCAAAAAGAGATATAATAAATATAGTATCAACTAGAAATTAATTGTAAGAGAAGCTGCATGAAGATAAATATTTATTATGATGGAAGATGCATGCTTGATCAGATATTTCCGTTTTAATGGGCTTTTTGATTCTGAACAGTTACAAAATAATTATATATGAGGTGACAAAGATGAAAGATGACAACTGTATTTTCTGTAAACTGGCAAATGGGGATATCCCGACTAATTCAATCTACGAGGATGATGATTTCAAGGTAATACTCGATGCAAGTCCTGCTACAAAGGGACATGCACTTATCCTTCCAAAGCAGCATTATGCAAATATTTTCGAGATTGAGGATGAGACACTTGCCAAGGCAGCAAAGCTTGCAAAGAAGATTATGACACACGAGAAAGATGTGCTTGGCTGTGAAGGCTACAACCTGGTACAGAACAATGGAGAGGTGGCCGGTCAGACAGTATTCCATTTCCATATGCACCTGATTCCAAGATATGAGTCAGATGACAACAAAAATGTCATAGAGTGGAATCACAAGGAGTTCACTGATGATGAGATGAAGACAATCTGTGATGAGATGAGCATGTAATAGCTGCTAATAGTTACACTTTATTAAAAAACAAAAAGCCCGGATATGCAAATGTAGTTCATATCCGGGCTTTTTCTTTTTTATGATATGCAATGACGCTTTAAACAGACTCTGACCCTATGACGATTTCTTCACCTGAGAGTTAATCAAATCAATGATAGTAGCGATGGAATCCATCTGACCGCTTTTTGCCATGGCATCCTTATATTTATCTCTGTTGCCGTACACCTCTTTTACTGCGCTAAGCAGAGAATCCTTTGTGAGCTCCTCCTCCTCGATGACATATGAAAAGCCCTGCTTTTTGAAGGATTTTGCATTTAATACCTGGTCTCCGCGGCTGGCAGCAGCAGAAAGAGGAATCAGGATGTTTGGCTTGTGCAGAGCAAGTAGCTCGCAGATGGAGTTGGCTCCGGCTCTTGAAATAGCCATGTCAGCCAGAGCAAACATGTCGGTGAGCTCAGCATTGGCGTACTCAAACTGTGCATAGCCTGTGATTCCGGCAAGCTTGTTGTCCAGATTGCCCTTTCCGCAGAGGTGAATCACATAGAAATCCTTTAGTAGTTCAGGAAGAATCTCACGGACAGCTTCATTAACCTTTTTAGAGCCGAGGCTTCCTCCGATGATGAGGATGACAGGCTTATTGTGGTCAGGAAAATTACAAAGCTTTATGGCATTTTCGGCAACGCCGTTAAAAAGCTCGCGTCTGATAGGTGATCCGGTGAGCACAGCCTTGTCTGCAGGCAGATATTTCATGGTCTCAGGGAAATTGCAGCAGACCTTTTTGGCACCCTTTATGGCGATTTTATTGGCAAGTCCCGGGGTGATATCCGACTCGTGGATGATGGCAGGCACATGGCAGTGCTTTGCGGCAAGCACGACAGGTACGGAAACGAAGCCACCCTTAGAAAATACTACATCAGGCTTGAGTTTTTTCATGAGGCTTACAGCCTGACCGTAGCCCTTTAACACGCGGAACGGGTCTGTAAAGTTCTTCCAGTCAAAGTATCGGCGCAGCTTTCCTGATGAAATGCCGTGGTAAGGAATCTTTTGGGCTTCGATCAGCCCCTTCTCCATTCCGTTGACTGAGCCAATGTATTCGATATCGTATCCGGCCTCCTTAAGTGCCGGCATAAGAGCTATATTTGGAGTGACATGACCTGCAGTACCGCCGCCTGTCATAACTATTTTCTTCATATATATGTATCCTTTCTTGCATTCCTGTTTGTCTCATATTTATATTATACTCAACACAATAAAAGTCAATACCAAGTTACCGGTGAAAGTTTGCCCTGCAATACCAAACAAATGTCGAAACTTGCGACCGATAGGAACTGTTAAGTTCAAGTGAATTGGTTATAATAATCAATAGTACATCATCCTGCGTTATAGGTTAAGTTAAATTTTGAATGATGTATCGGAAAAAGAATAGTAGGGAGGACACATTAATATGGAATTATCAATGGACAATATGGACATCATAGCGGGAGGCATACTTGCGATAATGCTTGCACTTTTCATGCTGACAGTCATTGTGACCTTGATTGCACTCTCACACAGGATAAGACTTTTGAGCAACGAGATTTATAGAATAGAAAAACAGGTGAGCGACTACATAGACGAGCTGTCGAGAAGCGAAAGCGACAAGCTGGAGATAGAGCATAAGGTACATCAGGATGGGGTGATTTCATCGGTGCTTCAGGAGATTTTTCCATGAAATTTGACAAAATGCTATTACTGTGATATTATACCGATTGTAACAAAGTTGTAACAAATGCAACATAGGTGTAATAAACTTAACAAAAACAACATATACTACACCATATGGAGGATTATATGAAGCTAAACAAAAAAGTAATCGAGAGCATTACGGTCTGTGGATTGTGCGCTATGCTGACGGTTACCGCGGTTACTAACAGCGGACGCTCTGAGGTCAAAGCAGAGGATAAGGTGCTAGCAAACACTGGTTTAGAGCATACTGGTTATAATAGTTATGCCGGCGTAGCAGCGACTCTTTTTGATTATGAGAAGAGCCTCACAGCAGAGAATGCTGTTACAGTAGAAAAAGAAAATGTTGAGATGGTGGCAGCAGCACAGGATGCACAGCCACAGCTCACACAGGAGCAGCAGGAATGGCAGACAAAGCTTATGCCAAACGTTGAAGAATCACTCAACGTAAGAGCACAGGCCAATGAACAGTCAGATATTGTTGGAAAATTATATAAAGGAAGTGTGGCAGACATCGTAGAAAACGATGGCACATGGGCTCACATCAAGTCAGGAAATGTAGACGGATACGTTAATGTTTCTTACTGTGTGACCGGAACTGACGCACTAAGCTATGCTTACGACACATGCGGAGAAATCGCCACAGTAAATACAGACGGACTTCGTGTGAGAGAGGCAGCAGATACAAACAGCAAGGCCTTAGAGGTAGCTGACCAGGGCAAGACCTATCAGGTGGACCGCGCAGCACAGGCACAGGATGGCTGGATCGCAGTAGTAAGCGATTCACAGACAGGATATATCGCAGCAGATTATGCGACACGTTCCCTCAACACAAGAGTGGGTATCACAATTGAAGAGGAACAGGCTCAGATAGCTGCACAGAAAGAGGCAGAGAGAAAGGCCGCAGAAGAAAAGGTAGCCGCAGAGGCAGCCAAAGCAGCACAGAAAAATACATCAGAAAATACTTCATCAAAGAAGGCTGAGACCACACAGGGCGAGGCGGTAAGTGCAGGAGCAGATGACCTGACACTGCTTGCAGCAATCATCGAGTGCGAGGCAGGCGGAGAGAGCTATGAATGTCAGCTTGCAGTAGGAGCGGCAGTCATCAACAGAGTAAAGAGCAGCTCATATCCAAACAGCATCTCAGGTGTTATTTACCAGAAAGGCCAGTTTGGACCGGCATCATCAGGAAAGCTCGCAAGAAAGCTTAGCGGAAGCATTTCTTCTTCATGCTACAGTGCAGCACAGGAGGCAATGTCCGGAGTGGACAACACAGGAGGATGCACATCCTTCAATGACCACGGCTCAGGAATATCAATCGGAAATATGAAGTTCAGATAATATACAGCCGATATAAAGAAATAACAAAGAGGCTGCAAATCAACAAAGCTTGTTGGTTTGCAGCCTCTTTAATTATTTGTACGGCGTAGTTTTACAGTCAGAGCGTCAATGCTTCAAACCTCTTGCAACATACCACAAAATAGAGTAAAATGACATCATTATAGCAACCTACAGATATAAATTATAGCAACCTGCATCTATAAACGATGCAAATAAAACCCAGGAGGCAAGAGCAATGCAGTTAAAGGGACGAAACTTTTTAAAACTTATGGATTACACTCCGGAAGAGATTACTTATCTGATTGACCTCTCACAGGAGCTGAAGGAAAAGAAGAAAAAAGGCATCAGACATGATGACCTCACAGGCAAGAATATAGCGCTGATTTTTGAAAAGACCAGTACCAGAACTCGCTGCTCTTTTGAGGTAGCGGCACATGACCTTGGAATGCATGTCACATACCTTGACCCGAGCGGTTCACAGATAGGCAAAAAGGAGAGCATCGCCGATACAGCGCGCGTGCTCGGCAGAATGTTTGACGGAATCGAGTACCGTGGATACGGACAGGAAATCGTGGAGGAGCTGGCTAAATACGCAGGCGTACCGGTATGGAACGGCCTGACAAATGAGTTCCACCCGACACAGATGATAGCAGATATGCTTACAATCCGTGAGCACCTCGGCAGACTCAAGGGCGTGAAATTTGTATACATGGGCGATGCAAGATACAACATGGGCAATTCACTCATGGTCACATGTGCAAAGCTTGGCATGGACTTCGTGGCATGCACAAACAAGAAATATTTCCCAAATGATGAGCTTGTAAAATACTGTAAGGACGTTGCAGAAACAACCGGCGCATCAATCACACTCACAGAGGATGTGGCAGAGGGCACAAAGGACGCAGATGTCATCTACACAGATGTGTGGGTATCAATGGGCGAGCCGGAAGAGGTATGGGCAGAGCGAATTAACGACTTAAAGCCATATCAGGTAAATGCAAAAGCATTTGAAAATGCAAAGGATAGCGCAATCTTTATGCACTGTCTGCCTGCATTCCATGATTTAAAGACCACTATCGGCAAGCAGGTCTATGAGAAGTTTGGACTGAGCGAGCTTGAGGTGACAGACGAGGTATTTGAGTCAGAGCGCTCAGTGGTATTTGATGAGGCAGAGAACCGTATGCACTCAATCAAGGCTATCATGCGTGCAACACTTGCTGATTAGTACATCGAATAATAAGTAACCAGCCATATGACTTGCCTGATTTCCCATCTGCGGCGTTGTAGTCAATCGACGTAGCCACCGCTACGCCTCATTCCTCCGCCTTGCAGATGAAAATTCATTCTGCGTCATATAGCCAGAAACTTATTTTTCGATGTACTAGTACGGCAAGCAATGACCGCAACAAAAGATTGACGGAAAGCTAAGGAATAAAGTATGAAGGAAGAAATACTTAGACTTCTACGCAGCGCTGACGGCTATATTTCAGGGCAGGAGCTATGCAACCGGTTCGGAGTATCGCGCACAGCCGTGTGGAAGGCCATAAACCAGCTAAAGGAAGCCGGATATGAGATAGAGGCACAACAGAATAAGGGCTACAGGCTCATGGCAGCGCCGGATTTGATGACAGAGGCGGAGATAAAAAGCCTAATGCACACAGAATGGGTGGCAAAGGAAGTGTTGTATTTTGATACAATAGATTCCACCAACACCAAGGCTCAGGAGCTTGCCGAAAAAGGCTATCCGAGCGGCACCTTAGTTGTAGCGGACAAACAGGAGTCAGGCAAGGGGCGCCGCGGCCGCAGCTGGGTATCGCCGTCCGGCACAGGTATTTTCATGACACTTATGATAAAGCCTGATATCAATCCCAACAATGCATCCATGCTCACGCTTGTGGCAGCGCTTGCTGTCGCAAAGGCAATAACAAGCGTTACAGGCGAGGAAGCCATGATAAAGTGGCCAAACGACATTGTGGTAAACAGCAAAAAGGTGTGCGGCATACTCACAGAGATGAATGCGCAGTTTGACTACATCAACCATATTGTTGTAGGTATCGGTATCAACGTGCATAATGAGAGCTTTCCGGAGGAAATCAGTCAGATGGCGAGCTCACTCATGATAGAAGCAGGTGGCAAAAGATTCCACCGTGCGCAGATAATCGCAGAGACCATGTCATACTTTGAGCAGTATTATGACACATTTTTAAAGACGCAGGACCTTTCAGCCCTCGTCAGGGAGTATGATGAGCTGTTGGTCAACAGGAACAAATCAGTAAGGGTACTGGATCCGAAGGAGCCGTTTGACGGAAAAGCGATGGGCATCACGCCTAAGGGCGAGCTGATCGTGGACACATGGGAATCGCGTAAGCTGGTTTCAAGCGGAGAAGTATCAGTGAGAGGAATATACGGATATGTCTAAAGAGGTAGTACTTTGCGTGTCAAACGCATATCAGAAAAAATATTATCTGAACGAGAATTTTAACGGACTTCCACAGACAATAAGGGACGAGCTCAAAATCATGTGCGTCCTGTATACAGAGGATGTGGGAGGCATACTGGAGCTGGTGTTTGATGAGGACGGAAACCTCGATTTCAGAACATCCTGCAAGGAAAACGACTTTTTTTATGATGAGATAGGAAGCGTGCTAAAGATAAAGCAGTACCGCAACGAGCGAAGAGAACTGCTCGAGTCGATAGAGACGTATTATCGCATAGTATTTTTGGGAGAAGGACTCGAGGAGGAATAACAGATGATCTTAGCACTGGACGTAGGAAATACAAACATAACATGCGGCGTGTTTGATGGTGACAGGATAAAAGCGAGCTTTAGAATTACAACCAAAATGCCACGTACATCGGATGAATACGGCATGCTTCTGAGTACTCTGCTTGAAAGAAATCAGGTAGGCATGGACGACATACATGATGCAATCATCTGCTCCGTCGTACCGAATATCATGCATTCACTGCAGAATGGCCTTATAAAATACTTCAATATCAGGCCGATAATCGTGGAGGCGGGCATCAAAACAGGCATCCGTATCGCCACACCAAATCCGCAGCAAATTGGAGCAGACCGTATAGTAGACGCCGTAGCTGCATATGAATTATATGGAGGACCTGTTTTGGTCATAGATTTTGGCACAGCAACCACCTACGATATGGTCGATGAAAACGGTACCTTCATGGGAGGAATCACAGCACCGGGCATACGTATCTCAGCCAAGGCACTCTGGGAGGATGCGGCAAAGCTTCCTGAGATAGAGATTAAAAAGCCTGATAATATCCTCGGAAAGGACACTATCACCAGCATGCAGGCGGGACTTGTGTATGGACAGATAGGACAGACAGAGTACATCATCAACAAGGTAAAGGAAGAAACAGGCATGTACGATGCAAAGGTTGTAGTGACCGGCGGACTCGGCAGAATAATATCCAATGAGACAGAAAACGTGGATGTATACGATCCGGATCTGACATTAAAGGGCATAAACCTCGTGTATCGCAAGCAGAACCGCAAGGGAGTGAAGTAATAGTATGGATATTCATCAGATACGAAAGCTTCAGATAGGAAGTGTGACACTCCCAAACAACCTGATACTGGGACCTATGGCAGGCGTGACAGACCTGCCATTTCGCTTATTGTGCAAGGAGCAGGGAGCCGGTCTTTTATGTATGGAAATGGTCAGCGCCAAGGCAATTTTGTACAAAAACAAAAATACAGAGTCGCTTCTTTCAATAGATGAAAGAGAAAAGCCTGTTTCACTCCAGATGTTTGGCTCAGACCCGCAGATAATGGCTCAGATAGCAAAGCAGATAGAGGAAAGACCGTTTGACATACTGGATATCAACATGGGCTGTCCGGTGCCCAAAATCGTAAACAACGGTGAGGGCTCAGCGCTCATGAAAAATCCGATTCTTGCAGGTCAGATTATAGAGAGTATAGTAAAAGCGATAGATAAGCCGGTCACCGTAAAAATACGAAAGGGCTTCGATGATGAACATATCAACGCAGTAGAACTGGCACATGTGGCTGAAGAAAGCGGCGCAAGCGCAGTCGCAGTGCATGGCAGGACCAGAGAGCAGTACTACTCCGGCAAAGCCGACTGGGACATTATAAGGCAGGTAAAAGAGGCTGTCTCAATACCGGTCATAGGAAACGGAGACCTGCTTTGCGCAGAGGATGTCATAAAAATGCAGGAGCAGACAGGCTGCGACGGCTTTATGATAGCCAGGGGAGCGCAGGGCAATCCGTGGATTTTTTCGCAGATACTGCATTACTTTGAGACCGGCGAGCATCAGGAAAAGCCATCCTTTGAGGAAGTACGCCGGATGATACTGCGCCATGCACGCATGATGATAGAGTTCAAGGGCGAGTACACGGGAATACACGAGATGAGAAAGCACACAGCGTGGTATACGGCAGGATATCCGCATTCATCAAGGCTGCGCGCGGCGGTGAATACGGTGGAGAGCTTAGAACAGCTTGAGGAGCTTTTGTATAAGTAGAAGCTTCAAAATTGAAATCGGCCAAATCCTTGACAGCGTGGGGATTTTCAATTATAATACACGCGTTAAAATAGGCTTTAAATTTAGTATGTGAAACTTCCCACATTCAGTTTATAGAAGTTACCGGCATAGCATACAGTATATATTTTGTCTTCGGAACATACTGTATACTTTCCGGTATTGAAGACCTTGGTGTGGGAAGTTAATATACTAGATGAGTACAATAAATATCAAAAATAAAAAAGAAGATAGAAGGGTAAGAATCATGGATAACAAGAAAAATATTCTGACATATGCAGGTCTTAAGAAGCTCGAGGATGAGCTTGAGCAGTTAAAGGTTGTTAAGCGTAAAGAGGTTTCCCAGAAGATCAAGGAGGCTCGTGAGCAGGGTGATTTATCTGAGAATGCTGAGTATGATGCAGCTAAGGATGAGCAGCGCGATATCGAGGCTCGTATTGAGGAAATCGAGAAAATCCTTAAAAATGCAGAGGTTGTTGTTGAGGAGGAAGTTGACCTTGACAAGATTTCTATCGGATGTAAGATCCGCATCTTAGATTGTGAGTTTGATGAGGAGCTTGAGTACAAAATCGTTGGTTCAACAGAGGCAAACAGCTTAAAGGGCAAGATTTCAAACGAGTCACCTGTAGGTAAAGCTCTTCTTGGAAAGAAAGTCGGAGATACTGTAACTGTTGAGACTCAGGTAGGAGAGCTCACATACAAGGTACTCGAGATCCAGAGAGCAGAAGAGAACTAAAAGAGGTAAAAAATGGCAAATCAGAATAATAACAAGGGTGGACAGCAGCAGGACGTAAACCAGCTCCTTAAGGTCCGTCGTGAAAAATTACAGAATTTACAGGAAGCAGGAAAGGATCCCTTCCAGATTACAAAGTACAATGTCACTCATCACAGCAGCGATGTAAAGGAGCTTTACAATGCTCATGAGGCTGAGATTCTCGGTGACAGAAAGGCTCCGGATGTTGAGGGCTTGGATGACGCTGCAAAGCGAGAGGTAATCAACAACGATTACAACGAGAGAAGAGAAATCATGGATGCAAAGCCAATCGAGGTAAGCATCGCAGGACGTATGATGTTCAAGCGTGTCATGGGTAAGGCTTCTTTCTGCAATATTCAGGACTTAAAGGGCAATATCCAGGTATATGTGGCAAGGGACAATGTCGGAGAAGACTCATACGCAGACTTCAAGAAATCAGACATCGGTGATATCTACGGTGTAAAGGGCTTCGCTTTCAGAACAAAGACAGGCGAAATCTCAATCCATGCAGAGGAGATAACACTCCTTTCAAAATCACTCCAGATACTCCCGGAGAAGTTCCATGGACTGACAGACACAGACACCAGATATCGTCAGAGATATGTAGACCTTATCATGAATCAGGAGAGCAAAGAGGTATTTATCAAGCGCTCACAGATACTCAAGGAAATCCGTAACTTCCTTGCAGGCCGTGATTTCATGGAGGTTGAGACACCTATGCTTGTTTCAAACGCAGGTGGTGCCGCAGCAAGACCATTCGAGACACACTACAACGCATTGAACGAGGATGTAAAGCTTCGTATTTCCCTTGAGCTTTACTTAAAGAGACTTATCGTCGGAGGACTTGAGCGAGTATACGAGATCGGACGAGTTTTCCGTAACGAGGGCGTAGACACACGTCACAACCCTGAGTTCACACTTATGGAGCTTTATCAGGCATACACAGACTACGAGGGCATGATGGAGCTGACAGAGTCAATGTTCCGTTACCTCGCTGAGAAGGTATGCGGTTCGACAAAAATCTCATACAACGGCGTGGAAATCGACCTTGGAAAGCCATTCGCAAGAATGACAATGATAGATGCAATCAAGAAATACGCAGGCGTAGACTTCGACCAGGTACCTGATGATGCAGCCGCAAAGAAGCTTGCAGACGAGCATCATATCGAGTACGAGGAGCGTCACAAGAAGGGTGACATCGTAAACCTCTTCTTCGAGGAGTACTGCGAGAAAGAGCTTATCCAGCCAACATTTATCATGGATCACCCAATCGAGATATCACCTCTCACAAAGAAGAAACCAAGCGACCCTACAAAGGTAGAGCGTTTCGAGCTGTTTTGTAATACATGGGAGATGTGTAACGCATACTCAGAGCTCAACGACCCAATCGACCAGCGTGAGCGTTTCGCAGCACAGGATGCCAACGCAGCAGCAGGCGATGACGAGGCAGAGCACACAGATGAGGACTTCCTCAATGCACTTGAAATCGGTATGCCGCCAACAGGTGGAATCGGATACGGAATCGATCGTCTTGTAATGCTTCTGACAGATAGCCAGGCAATCAGGGACGTATTATTGTTCCCGACAATGAAGAGCATCGGTGGCGTAAAGGATGAAAATGGCGTAAGTTCTAAGCCTTCAGAAGAGGTAAAAGCTGAGCCGGAGAAGATTGATTTCTCTAATGTAAAGATTGAACCTTTATTTGAGGAAGAAGTAGACTTCGATACATTCAGCAAGTCAGATTTCAGAGCTGTTAAGGTAAAAGAGTGTGTAGCAGTTCCTAAGTCAAAGAAATTATTACAGTTTACTTTAGATGATGGAACAGGCACAGACCGCACTATTTTAAGCGGAATCCACGCTTATTATGAGCCAGAAGAGCTTGTTGGAAAGACACTTATTGCCATCACAAATCTTCCACCTAGAAAGATGATGGGAATTGAATCTTGTGGTATGTTACTTTCAGCAGTAAACAATCTTAAGGATTCAGAGGATGAAGAACTTCATCTTCTTATGGTTGATAACCACATTCCAGCAGGTGCAAAGCTGTACTAAAAACGAGATGTACCTTATTGGTGGAAATTTGTAAAATTACAAAAATACGCCAATTTTACGCCAAACGATGCAGAATTATGATGGTCAATTTAAACTAAATGGACAGGAATATTTTTATAGAGCAAAGGATGACAGTGGAAGTTCAAAAATTACAAGGGATAATAATGAAGAACCTTATAAAGGTGAGTAATTCACGAATTGTAAATGTGATGGTGAAAAAAGTAATAGAAAAAGTTTGGCAAACAGTAAGTTGCTTGGCTTGAAAATAGTGATTTCGAATTGACATTATCACTTTGGTCATAAATGCATAGTTTATATATAAAACGGAGACGTAGAAAACAAGGTACAATCAGTTGTTGTATTGTGTCGATGGTAGGCGTATAATAGTTTAATAGATGTAGAACATTACTTAAAAGTACGATTAATGAATGATTTGAGTGATAATCCGAAAGAAGACGGGTATAATATAGTAAGGCTATTTCTGCAGTACCATCCAAATGCAGAGGCGGATATTCAGAGTAAAGCAGATAAATACTCATTTTGTTCGGATTTGGCAGAGAAGCATTTGGATGAGTATAAAGAGCCGAAGAAATTAGCTGTATGGAATATTGTTGAATTGTTCTCTTTTGGAAATTTTATGGAATTGTACGAATTGTATTACCAAATGTATCCATCATTCAACTATTCTGATTATTTAAAATCTATCAAGTTTATAAGAAATGCGGCAGCACATAATAATTGTATTCTAAGTACGCTAAGGAAACCTAATAGTCTTAAAAAGTTCAGTAAAACAAAAAAGCTGGCAAATATACTCGGAAAGATACCTGAATTTCGGGAGTTGGATAACAGGGATGCTATGATGAAAAATCCGGTTATTCATGACTTTGTAACATTACTTTTTGTGTATAACGATGTTATGAAGGTATCGGCAACAAAAAAGCCAGAAATAGAAAAATGGAAGAAATTTGTCATCTATTTTGTGATGAGGATGGAAGAATAAAAAGGTTCACTAGAGAATATTGTGTGTGTTCTGGTGAGCCTTTTTAGTATTTTACCATAATTATTAGTATTTTGAGTAATTGCATATGTTTACTGTAGGGGTAGCCGTGCTAGGCTATTTCCAAGCCGGAAGGCTCTGATTTTCCAGATAATGATTTTGGAGAGTCAGGGCCTTTCTTCGTGCTGAAAAGCACGGCTACGGGTGCCTGCTGTCAACATATGAGAGAACTTTTGGTCAAGTTGGCCAAAGAAATCGCATAGACACAGGAGCTGTGGTATACTGTGTCTATGCGAATTTATAACAGTCTTAGGACAATGTATTGGAGGTAATGCAATGGAATTTGAACTGCTTGCAGATAGTATTAAGCAAATAAATGATAAAGCAAGTTCAGCAGCAAAAAGTGCTGTAAATCAGCTGTAAATCAGCTCATGACATTGCGCAATTGGGCGATTGGTTATTATATAGTTGAATACGAACAAGATGGCAGCGACAGAGCAGAATATGGTTCTCATCTTTTGAAAAATCTGGAAAAGCAAATTGATCAAAAAGGAATGAATTATACGCTTTTTAAGGCTTGTAGACAGTTTTATAAAGTATATCCTCAAATTGGTTCGACAGTGTCGAGCGAATTTAAATTACCAGATTTTGGAAAAAGTTCGACAGTGTCGAACGAATTTGTAACAGATCCAGATGTTTTAGTTAATAACTTGTCTTTTTCACATATTCGAGAAATTATGGTATTAAAGTAAACGCTCCATAGGTGGTACTCTTGTAGACCTGCCCATTTTCCTAGATAATTAGCTTACGAAGGTAATCGGTATTTTCGCCGAATTCGTCGAATTCGCCGATTACGTCGAATAAATCGTAAGGAGTCAAAATTAAATGGGTAAATCTACTTCAGTAAAACGTGAAATCCGCTTCCAACAGTGGATTCAACAGGTTAAAGAGTACAATGAAAGGCCAGATGGCATGAGCATGTCCGCCTGGTGTAAATCACGGGGAATTGCGCAGTCTACATTTGCAACACGCTTACAAAAGGTTCAGGACAGATGCCTGGAATCATGTCAGATATCAGCTGAATCCTCTGAACTCTCAGTATTATCAGAGCCCGCTATGCCAGCTTTTGTTGAATTACCAGTTGCCACATACTCATGTAAAGACAAGCCAGCAGCAGTGATATCATGTCCCAACTTTAAGATTGAAATATCTGAATCAGTATCAGAAGCTTTTCTACTAAAGTTAATAGGAGTGATGAAGCATGCTTAATAATGCAACTGGTGGATTCAAAAAAATATATATAGCCTGCGGACAAACGGATCTTAGGCGTGGAATTGAGGGCCTGGCAAACATTATCCGTTTTCAGTTCCAGCTGGATCCATATGATAAGGACACCCTGTTTCTATTTTGCGGCAAAAAGAATACCAGAATCAAAGGCCTTCTATGGGAAGGTGACGGCTTTTTGCTTCTCTACAAGAGACTTGATGTCGGAGCATTCAGCTGGCCTCGTAATACAGCAGAGGCCCTTGAGATTACCTCAGAACAATACAAACTTCTCATGGAAGGCTTCTCCATTGTTGCAAAGCGCCCTATCACAGAGCTTACTAACCCGCCTAGAGCCATTTAGTTTTGTGCAATACGTAGAAAATAAAATCCTTCATTATGGAGCATATTTAATTGTTACCGGCACTTATCCACGAACAGAATACAGATAGTGTAATAAGTCATCTGAATTACACAATCATTATTAATTTCGTGGATAATACCTCTGAAAAACTGGAAATATTCAGTTTCTCAGAGGTGTTATCCACCGTCAAAATGCCTATTGGTTAAATGCCTTAAATTGGCATAATTCAAGGCAATACGCTATAATAGAACTAGTAAAAAGAGAGGTTCCATTATGGCAATTAAGTACACAGAAGAACAACTTAATACAGTAGACAAGTCGCTTATTATACAAATGTTTCTCAATCAGCAGGAAGAGTTGAGTAAAGCCGTAAATCAGATTGAGCAGCTAACAAAAGAGGTTCAATCTGGTAACGACAAGCTGCAGCGCATGATGGAACAGATAATTCTTTCCAACAATGCCCGCTTCGGACGTTCTTCCGAAAAGATGGATAATACTGACCAGATTTCATTTATGGAAGTAGATGGAAACATCATATTTTTTAATGAATCTGAAGCAGTATGCGATCTATCCGCCGAGGAGCCAGAAGACCTGGAGCCTAAGCCACGCGGAAAGAAAAAGGTTGGCAAAAAGGAAGCTGATATGTCAGGTCTTCCTGTAAATCGTGTTAATCACTACATGACAGAAGAAGAGCTTATTGCTGAGTTTGGCGAGAATGGCTGGAAGCAGCTTCCAGATGCAATCTCAAAGCGATATAAATTTATCCCAGCAAAGGTCATAGTTACAGAGCATCATGTAGGTGTATATGCCAGCAAGAAGGATAATCGTATAGTGAAAGCTGATCATCCAAAGGCTCTTCTTAAAGGAAGTCCTGTATCAGCATCTATTGCTGCAGCTATCATGAATGGTAAGTATGTAAATGCGTTTCCTCTTTATCGATTAGAAAAAGAGTTTGAACGCTATGGTCTGGCAATCACCCGCCAAAACATGGCCAACTGGATGATCCGTCTTGGTGAGACCTACATATCAGTTATGTATGATTATCTGCATAAGCTAATCTATGACTATCATGTAATCCAGGCCGACGAAACTCCGGTTCTCGTAAACAAGGATGGCCGAGCTGCAGGTAGCAAGAGCTATATGTGGGTCTACCGTTCAGGGTATATGAATCCTGAACAACAGATAATCCTATATGATTATCAGCTCACCAGAAATGCCTCACATCCTAGAGAATTCCTAAAGGATTTCAGTGGAATCTGTGTGACCGATGGATATCAGGTCTATCACACTCTTGAAAAAGAGAAAGAAGACCTAACCATTGCGGGCTGCTGGGTTCACATGAGACGCCGATTCGAGCAGGCTCTACAAGTGATTCCAAAGGGATCTCAAAAAGGAACCGTATCATACATTGCCATGAAGCAGATTCAGGCAATCTACCGGGAAGAAGGTAAGCTAAAGGATCTGACTTCCAATGAACGACTTGAGCAACGACAGGCAATAATCAAACCGCTTGTGGATGCCTTGTTTATGTACCTAAAACAAAATCAGGCAAATGTATCGGGCTCATGTAAGCTTCAGGATGCATTTAAATATGCATTAAACCAGGAAAAATACCTCAAGGTATTCCTCACAGATGGCGATGTACCAATCGATAATAATGCAAGTGAGCGAGCTATCAGAGGTTTCTGTGTAGGCAAGAAGAACTGGCAGATGATTGATACAATCAATGGTGCCAAAACATCAGCCATGATATATAGTATTGCTGAAACAGCAAAAGCTAATAATCTTAAACCATATGATTATTTTGAGTATCTCTTGGAGGAGATACCAAAGCATATGGAAGATACAGACCGTAGCTTCCTAGAAGATTTGTTACCATGGTCTGAGAATCTTCCAGCACATATCAGAAAATAAAATATCAAACATACAGTCGCCAGGGATGGCGGCTGTAAAATTTAAGGAGTACTCGCTATGGTGCATTTACCTTCGGAGTCCGTTTTCTGCTTTTGGACATAAAAATGGAGCTATTGCTCCATAGATGATTACTCATCTATTTTGCAACAGCCCACTTGACTTCTCTTAATTGTGCACATCACCTGAAGCATCTGATTGCAAAATTTCTACAGAATGGATTGCATGAGTAAGATATGCATCCGGTGCAATACAGGATTCAAACTCCCAAACGGTATCGTAAAAGGCCGAAAAAATTCGATTCAAACTAATTTTGTTCGGAATACAGATATTGTAATACGGTGTATTTCTCCTAAAACGCAAATAAGAAAACTCATCTGCAAAAAACAGTGTCGGTCTTGGGATATGCTGGTAATCAGACAGCAAACCATTCGGCAAAATCTTAATCTGAAGCGCATTTGAAATTTCATGCAGATGTTTCATATGCTTAAAAAAATGAAGACGCTGTTCCGGCGAAAGCTGAATTCGATAACCATAGAAATCCAATTCGCCAGTAACTGTAAAATCTGTAAATGCAGAAGCATAAATCAGTGCTCTTATCGGTGTAACAGCAAGTATCTGCGATACCAGAGAATGCATTTTTTGAAGTACAGGTCTGTATGTCTTTCCTATAAAAGAGCCATACTTATCAAGCAGCTCATTATGTAAATCAGTTGGAAGAAAATGTTCTGTAAAATGTCCAAGCAGACAAGAAGAATTCCGGGCAAACAGTGAATGCTCATATTCGTAAGTACGAATCATTTCAGGAATAGATGTCCGTCGAATAAGCAATGTTTCTTTGCTGCAAAGTAATTTTAATTTGTAATAAAGTTCCGTTGAAAGAGACGAATCTTCAATTGTTGTAACAGCAAGACAATGGTTCTGATCAACTAACATACCTGAAAGCGAATAAATATCTTTAATCGCAAAAACCATTTTTTTCTGTGCCTGTGTTCCGCAATAAAGATTAAAATCAATATTCGAAAGATTTGAAAGCAAATTCATCAGGAAACCAGCCGTATAAACCGGATTATCTGAAGACGATTCCAAATCAATCATTAAAGAAAAATGAACTCCTGGAAGCACAAGTCCTATGTCATTGTGCATGCTGTTAAATTCAGCAATTAAAAGCTGATAATTCGTGTCTACATTCAGAATATCTACCATAGCATAAATATTTAGCGACTGTACTTTACGGAGTGATGGATGTTTCATTTTAAAGATAAACTGATCCAGTGTAAGTTCCGGATAATATGAAATTTTAGTAGCCACTTTAGAACCAGTTGTTACCTGAAGTTCTTTTACATATGTATATTCAGATTCGAGATGATCGTAAATCGCTTTCTGAAGATTCGAAACGTCAGAAATTTGATATTCTTCTAAAAAAGTGTCCCGGTTATCATCAGTCAGAGCCTCAACAATACACTGGCTGATATTCTGCAAAATAATTTCGTGATTTTTTTCTGTTGGAAGTGATTTTCCACTAATCCATTTGCTTATATAAGATTCATCATACTGCACAGCTTTGGCAAGTACATAATTTTTTAAATTGGCCATAGATGTCAGATGCTCTAACAGAACACTGAATCTGTTTTTTTCTTTCATAATAACCAAAAGCCCCTCTCTTCTATCATAATTTTAGTGTACTGCATACAAAATAAGAAAACAAGAACTTTTATACAAAAAATTTCCTATTGAATGAAATCCTGAAAAAAATGAATTAGTTGATTTGTTTGATTCAATATGCCAAATTCACCACTTCTATTGAAAAGGAAAAATATCCATGATAGAATACGAATCGTCATTATAAAACAAATAAATAATCGGAAAAGGAAGTAAATAATTATGGAAAATACAGGAGCAACATTAACTGGAAAAGCGAGCGTTGATAAACCATGGTTACAGTTTTATCCAGAAGCACTGCGCAACGTTGAAGTGCCAACAATAACTGTTGAAACGTTTTTAAGAGCAAAAAATCCAGACGAAAATAAAATTGCATTTGAATATTACGGAAACAAAATTACATGGAAAGAATTCTGGGGAGAAGTTGATAAAGCAGCAAAATCTTTAAAGATACTTGGATTTGGTGAAGGAAACAGAATTCCTGTATTTCTGCAAAGTGTTCCGGCACATTTTATCCTTCTGATCGCAGCAGAAAGAATCGGAGCTGCAATTATCTGCAGAGATGACATTCCAGAAGAATTATGTTTTGCAATCAGAAAATCAAAATCAGAGACAGCATTTGTCATGGATTATACATCAAAGTCAGATGAAGATCTGTTCCGTGCAACGACACCAATGAAGCGTGTAATTAAGGTTTCTCCATATGATTATGCAGATAGAAAATCTGTCCCGGACTATGTTGAAAAAGAAATTGCATCCAGATATACCGGTGCGATAGAGACAACAGAAGGAGATCTTACATGGGACGAGTTCCTGGCACTTGGGAAAGATTATACAGAAGACTATATGGCACAAGAAGATGTGAACAGACCAGTATTTGGCGCATATACAAGCGGATCCACAGGAATCTCTAAATTAGTTATTCATTCTTCTTCTAATATAGTAGCAACTGCATTCCAGATGTCCATCTTTATTCCGCCGTCAGATGTACCGGAAAAATGGTGGCTGCCAATCTTACCACCTGCACTGATTGCAGTAACTGTATCAATGGCAATCTTCCCATTGTCAGCAGGACTGATTATGGTACTTGATCCATTCTGTCCGCTGGAAGATATTGATATCGCATTTATGGAGCAGAAGCCAAACTTCTGGGCACTGATTCCAATGTTCTGTGAAATGCTTATGAAGAGTGACAGAATTCCGGAAGATTACGATATGTCTCATCTAAGAAGTATCGGAACCGGAGCTGAAGCAATGAACGAAAGGAAAACACAAGAAGTAGAAGCATTCTTCCATAAGCATAATGTTAAAGCAACTTTAAGTGCCGGATATGGTCAGAGTGAAGGATGTTCAAACTTTACACTTCCAAATCCGATGTTCCCGCTGGTAGACGGATGCGTTGGAATGCCAATGCCGGCAACAACTATGGCAGTATTCTCAGAGGATCTGGAAGAACTGAATTATGGAGAAATCGGAGAATTATGTATGACGGGTCCTGCTATGATGCTCCACTATGCGGGATGGAGAGGTGATGAACTTACTGAAAGAACACTGATCAATCATCCAGATGGGAACTGCTGGTTACATACGGGAGATAAAGCTTACATCAATGAACACGGAATTGTATACATTCTTGGACGTGGAACAACAAAGCGTTTCGGTGGCGGAGAACTTTACATGATGAGAATGGAGACAAAAGCAGTACGTGTAGCTGGTGTAGAAGATGGATTCTTCTGCTTTGTACCAGATCAGGATCATGAAGGATATTTCCTTCCATATTTCTTTGTAATCCTTGATGAAACAAAGAGTCTGGATGAAGTAAAAGCAGGTCTTGCAGATGCACTGGAAGAATATGAATATCCGGTAGACATCCGCGTAATCAAGGAAAGACCGTATTTCCACTTCAAGACAAACAGAAAAGAACTCACAGCAGCAATTCTTGAGGAACTGAACTAAAAAAGACTCCTCTGTCGCATCAATATGTAAATTCTATATAAATAAGTAAGAAAAAACTTGATGATTCCCCGTATTTTAACAAATCATAAGATACGGGGGAATTTCTTTATTACGTTTATACATGCCAGAAACCTGAAAACCAGACTTTTCGATGTGTTTTTGTGCTAAAAAACGTCAGTATGTCTTGAACAAAACAGTTAGCAGTGATATATTAAAGTAAATACCTAATTACTATATTATATGCAAAAATATATGCAAAATACGAATTACAGTAGCATATAATAGAGGGTGGAGTATAAATAAAATACAATGGAAATGAGGTGGGGGCAAACAAAAAACATAATATGAATTATCTAATACAAACACGAAAGGAAGGGTAGACATTATGAAAAAGAGAAGTAAAATGCTTTTGAGTTTATTCCTCTCTGCTATGATGGTATTCAGTGTAGTGCCTTCAACAGTTCTTGCAGAGACTGCACCTGAAGAAACACCAGCAGTGCAGGAAAATACTACAGAAGCCGTGCAGGATAACACCAATACAAATGAGGCAGAAGATCCAGCAACAGAAGATTCTGTGACAGAAGATGATGCAACAGAAGCAACTACTGATTCTTCAAACACAGATACTGATGAAAATAAAGTAACTATTTCAGGTATTACAATACAGACACCAGTCATCCAGTTCAAGGGTGCTAATGCAGCTGTAGCAGAAGCACTTACAAAAGATATAAAGATTGATGAAAGCGATCCGGCAATCCAGAGCCTGCGTGAAGCATTGGGGGATCTCGAAATGGTTGGCGGAGAAGCCGGCACAGAATCCAATGAATCTAATATCAGCACAGCAGACCTGTATGAAGCAGATGAACAGGCTGAAACCAAGAAGCTGACAGAAGACCAGATTAATACAGTTGTTGGTATGTATCAGCAGTATCTGAATCAGTGGTCAGCCAATGCTAATGTACTCGGTGTTCAGAATCCATTCTTTCTGGATTTCAACGATGATACAGATGGTCTTGGTATCCTTGGTCAGATGCTTGCCTTAGACGGCAAATCTGTTCAGGATATCAGAGATGGCAAGGTGAGCTACGATGACCTGACAGGTATGATCTTTACTTTCACATATGGTGATAAGTTAGGTATTAAGTATTATGGTCCAGATGTAACAAATGCAAGAGATGAAGCTCTTGCTGCAGTTACAGCATCAGGTGCACAGACAAAGGCACAGAAGCTGCTTGTTCTGAATGACTGGTTGGCCCATAACAATACATTTGATATGTCCTACATCATGAACTCCGGTAAGAAATCAGATGATGACAAGCCGATGATCGCAAAGGATCCTCAGAAGCAGAAGCATGAGGATGAAGTTTACGATGAGATCTATAAGGTTTACGAACCACAGATCAAACAGAATTTCCATGATCAGATTTATGCAGGCATTAAGCAGAATTTACTTGTTACTTTTTATGAGAATGCCATTCAGGATGCTGTTTATAAACAGGCATTAGCAAAGGCTGCTGATCCTGAGAATCCAACGGATGCTGAAAAACAAGCAGCTCAGGAACAGGCAAAGGCTTATGTTGAACAGCATAAGACAGATATTGATAAAGATCCAGATGCATTTGCAAGAACTAACTTTGGTGATGATGCTGCTGATCAGCTTAAAGAGCAGGCAGACGCATTTATCAAAGATGCGGAAGAAAATGGTGTTGAGGCAGACCCTGAGAATGCTCCTGGAGTTAAGGTGACTGTTGAGCAGCTTACTCAGCGGCAGTTAGATAGCGATGATCCGGCATTGGATATGGACGGTGATGGAACGAAGGAAACAAGCTTTAAGCAGGCGATTCCAATCTATGCGAATCAGGCTGCAACCGGTATGACAACTGGTGTCATCAACTATTGGGAAGGTACTCAGTTTGGTGCATTCGGTATGGGTACATCTGTATGTTTGGGTTACTCCAGAGCTTTTTCATATCTTGTGCAGTGCCTGGATAAAGATATTTATCTTAAAGATCCAAGTAAAGGTTATGACAGCAAGAAAACTGTTACAGCAGATGGTGGTACAACTTCAGAAGTATGTGATAACTGGAAGACAGCCAAAGAACTGTACTATGGTTCAGATGGTAAGACACTGGATATCAATGCAGGCTACACAGTTGACCTTGTAAGAATTTCCTTCCAGTCCAACGTTACAATGTATGGCGAAGAACAGGAAGACTTCGGTTCCGACCATTACTGGAATGCAGTCAAGGTGGATGGTCAGTGGTACTATGTAGACCCTTGTTATACAGATGTCTACACAGAAGTTATGAGTCGTGACCGTGTCGAGACAGATGGTGATATGAACCATGTCTTCTTCCTGTTCAGCGATACAGATGCAAGAAAATTGTATCAGGGTAACTTTAGTGTTTTAAGATCACTTTATCAGAATGAAGCAACAGATACAACATATGAAAAAGCATGGATGGCTCGTGCAGCAAGTAATGTTTACTATGCAGATGGTTATGCTTACTATATGTATGATTCGACAGACCTGTTTGACAGAGTAAACAGTACAAGCATGAATCAGAGCCAGAAGGCTGCAGAGTACAAGATTGTTCGTCATAAACTGACAAATAAGGATACAGGCGATGGCGACAGCGATTATGAGACACTGATTAATTTCACAGACAAGGAAAACGACGATGATGACGATACATTTGTAAGCGTTCTGAACAAAGACGGTAAGATGGAGAAGAATGATCTTCTGACCAAACTGTATGCACAGTTTGTGGATGAACAGAGCATTTACCCATCCATCGGTCTGACAGCAGCACTGTATACAGATGGTAAGATTTACTTCAACGTATCCAACGATATCGTTTCCTACAATCCTGCAGACGGTGCAGTAGCCGTTGTGAAGGAATACAATACAGTATCTGCAAAACGTGATAATACAAAGTTGTTTGGCGGTATGGCGTTTACAACAACAGATGAAAAGAGTGCAGATTTCACTGTCACAAATCATCCAATCGCAGGTTTGACTGTGAAGGGTGACGAACTGGTTGTTTCAATCGGTACAAACTTCGCGTTCATTTCAGGTAAGAGCAAACTGCTTGACCATTCCAGCTACGGTTATGAATTCGAAGAGACAGATTACAATCCGACTTATACAAACTACAAGAAGTATCAGCAGTTCATGGGCAGTCAGAGCAATGATAATGACGAGTTCATGTGGTCAGCTAACTTCGTTGATACAGTTGATATGAAGACACTGACAGGTACTTCTCATAATTATGAAACAGTTTCTGAACCTGCATACTGCGGACGTAATGCATTTACAGAAGAACGTTGTTCTGACTGTGGTCTGATCAAAGAGGGCACACGAGTAGAAGCAGAGAATACAGCACACGAACATCATTACATCAAGTTCCATGAAACATACTATACAAAGACTGATAGCGGTAACTGGAACGAAGCGGACAACTATGTTTGCCCAGAGTGCGGTGCTTGTATTACAGAACCTGTTAAGTCCAAATATGAACAGGCTAATTCTACATACGAGAAAAGAAAAGCTATCTGGGATGAAGCTCAGAAGAACGCAGCAGAAGGACATGCTTACACAGCAACAGATGCTGAGTGGAGCGATGATCACACAAGCGTTACATTCCAGAATCTGAAATGTGAAACTTGTGCAAATCAGATCAATAAACTGGATTGTCTCCTTGAATCAGATGAAAATGCAACAAACAAAGCTAACAGAGATTCTATTGAGAAAGCTCTTTCAGAAAAAGTAACTGCAACGGCTAAACTTGTTAGTCACACTGGTACATGTGATCAGGGTGTAACATCTACTTACAAAGCAACAGGTAAGACAGATGATGGTTACAGATATACTGCATCTGATAAGAAGACATCTGACGCAGGTCAGCACCAGTACACAGGTACATGGGCATGGGAACCAGTAAAAGATGACAACGGCAATGTAACTGGATATACAGCATCTGTAACAGGTGTTAAGTGTTCTGTATGTGATGATGAACCTAAAGCAGAGCAGATTACAGTTGCTGATGCAGTTAAAGATACAGAGAAATCTGTAGCTGCAACATGTACAGAAAAAGGTAAAGATGTCTATACAGCAACAGCAACAGTAAAGGATGCTGAAGGTAAGACAGAAATTGGTACATTAACAGATACATATGAAGTTGAATTGGCAGCCCTTGGCCATAAGTATGGTGCTCCTGTATGGAACTGGACAAAGGGTGAAAACAACACTTACACAGCAACAGCAACATTTACATGTGCAAATGATGAGAAACATGTAGAAACAGTTGATGCAAAAGTAACTGAGAAATCTGATGGCGCAACATGTACAGAGGCAGGTAAGATTACTTACACAGCTACAGTTACATTTGAAGGCAAAGATTACACAGGTACTAAGACAGAAGAAGTAGCAGCTCTCGGTCATGATTACAAAGTCTCAGAAAAAGACGGATGGAAATGGACAGCTGATAAAGAAAAAGGATATACAGCTGTTGCAACATTCGTATGCAGCCGTTGTAAAGATTCTAATGACGTAACTGCAGATGTTGTTAAAGAAGACAAGAACAGTCAGATCATCTACACAGCAACTGCTAAATACACAGATGAAACTGGTAAGGAATTTACAGCTACAGCTACAAAGAGTACAAAAATGTCCGTATCTTACATAGTTCACTGTCAGGACATCGGTTGGGAAAAGAACTGGAGTAAAGACGGACAAACGTCTGGTACAGAAGGAAAGTGTAAACGTCTGGAAGCAATCCGGATCAAGTTACCAGATGGTGTTTCTGGATCTATCGAATATCGTACACATATTCAGGACATCGGTTGGGAAAAGAACTGGAGTAAAGACGGAGCAGAATCCGGTACAGAAGGACAGTGTAAACGTCTGGAAGCAATCCAGATCAGACTGACTGGTGAAGTTGCAGAGAATTATGACGTATACTACAGCGTACATGCCGAGAACTTCGGATGGCTCGGATGGGCCAAGAATGGCGAAGAAGCAGGAACAGCTGGTTACGGATACCGTCTTGAAGCAATCAGGATTCAGCTGGTTACCAAAGGGGACAAAGCACCAGAACTTATTGGTACTATCAAAGAAGCTATGAAAGCAAGACTGGTCGGATACCAGACACATGTACAGGACTATGGTACACAGGCATATGTATATGACGGTGCTATGGCAGGTACAGAAGGCGAGTGCAAACGTATGGAATCTATCCGTATGAAACTCCCGTCTTCAGTGAACAGCTCAATCCAGTACAGATCTCACGTTCAGGATATTGGATGGGAGAAGAATTGGGCATCTAACGGATCATTATCCGGAACAACTGGACAGTGTAAACGTCTGGAAGCAATTCAGATCAAACTGTCTGGTGATGTAGCAAAGAACTATGATGTATACTACAGAGTTCATGCTCAGGATTATGGATGGCTTGCATGGGCTAAGAATGGAGAATCTTCAGGAACAGAAGGATACGCAAAACGTCTCGAGGCAATTGAGGTTCGTCTGGTTCCAAAGGGAACAACTCCAGACCTTCCAGCATCAGCAAATGAAAAAGCCTTCATCAAAAAAAAATAACAAAGCTTAACTTGCAAGGGGCTGTCGGGAAATGAACCGCTCCCCGTCAAGTAGACAATTGAAAAAATATAAATTTTTCCTGCCAGTAGAAATTTATCTGCTGGCAGTTTTTATGCAGCTGGCAAGTAATTTTCGTGTTTTTCCATTGGCGTTAAAATTCCAAGATTCCTTTGCAAGCGTTTATTGTTGGTAAGCGTCCAATAAGAGGGTGTATCGAAATTTCTGGCTGTTGCATGTAAACTATTGATTAGAGTTTTGGGAGTTGACTCTAAAAACTCTAAATCTAATCTAAGGAGCAGGCTTATGGATCTTTCTTCTTTGACTCCAGACAAACAGGTGAAACTTCAATACTGGCTGGATGTAATACGGCAATGCAGGGCCTCCGGACTGACAAATCAGATCTGGTGTGAACAACACGATATCTATTTGAAAAGTTATTATTACTGGCTTTCCAAAATTCGAAAGCTTGCCCTGGAAGAACTGCCCCGCAAGAAAAACGGCATCCACATGTGTACAGACCAACAGTCAACTGCTTTAACGGAATCCCCGGCTGAGTTTGCGGAGCTTTCACTTCCGGACAGAAACATTTCCCGTTCCACTCCTGCAGCCATGTTAGGAGAGCTTTCCCATGTGGAGAAAATCTATATCCGATGCGGCTACACCGATATGAGGAAGCAGCTCAATGGCTTGCTGGATATCATCCAGTACAACTTCAAACTGGATCCTTACAGCAATTCCTTATTCCTGTTCTGTGGGAAGAGGGCTGACCGGATCAAAGCAGTCCATTACGAGGGAGACGGTTTCTGCCTTTTATACAAACGGTACGAAAACGGACGTCTCCAATGGCCGCGGACCGGCGAAGAAGCAAAACAGATTTCTGATCAGCAGCTGCGCTGGCTTCTGGAAGGTTTGAACCCGGAGCAGCCAAAGGCGGTTCAGAAATGGCTCCCGCATAAGTCTGAAAATACTGAAAATCCTTAGAAATGCTGGGAAATCTGACGATTCTATGGTATAATAATCCTATCGAAACGAAAGGGTTTTCAGGTTATGTCAGCTACGGAACAGGAGTATAAAAATCATATCAAAGAACTGGAACAGCAGGTCCGGCTCCTGAAAGAGCAGGTTGATTTCCTGACCCGTAAACTTTATGGAACAAAATCCGAGAAGACATCTACTCTCGAAATCGAGGGGCAGATGTCTCTTTTTAATGAAATCGAAACCTGTGCAGATCCTGATGCACACGAACCGGAGCTTGTTGAGATAGAGAAGCACCTACG
>OIAL01000196.1_pt1 | contig 39704 bp, 30 predicted proteins | sample 1580691 | NCBI WGS metagenome assembly OIAL01 (sample SAMEA3882530, study PRJEB24775) | human gut metagenome | biome: human-associated habitat; feature: intestine environment; material: feces | place: Netherlands | collected 2009/2010
ATGACCCCTATGTACTCATTTCCATGATTACGGCGCTGCATCAAGGGGAATGGACGCTGGATGAGGTGCAGGGTACGCTCCAGATGCTCTTTGACCGCCAGTACATTTTGACCGAAGATGTGGTGGTGGAAACCCACTACCGCACAGAAACCGACACATGGACGGACGCGGACGGCAACACCCATACGGACACCTATCAGGTGCCGTATGACTACTACATCTGCACGGTCACGCTGGAAAACTTCAACCTCTCTCATGTTCCCGTCTACATTATGAGCGAGGAACAGCTCGGAATGTACGCCACCTATATGGCCACCCTCGGCAACCGTCCCGACCTGTTCCCCGGTTCAGGCTACATCGGCAAGTATGTGGAGGGCAGCTATACCGACTACGACATTCCCCCGGAGGCGCTGGACGATGAGGTGTTTGCCGCCATCATCAAGGAAGCGGAAAAGTATCTCGGCTACCCCTATGTTTGGGGCGGCAGCAGCCCCTCCACCTCGTTTGACTGTTCGGGCTTCGTCAGTTGGGTCATCAATCATTCCGGTTGGGATGTGGGTAGGCTGGGTGCGCAGGGACTTTGCAATATCTGTACGCCCGTATCCTCTGACAATGCCAAACCGGGCGATCTGGTGTTTTTCACCGGAACCTATGATACCCCCGGTGTCAGCCATGTGGGTATCTACGTCGGCAACAATATGATGATCCACTGTGGCGACCCGATCTCTTATGCGAACTTAAATTCAAGCTATTGGCAGTCCCATTTCTACCGCTATGGGCGCTTGCCGTAAAGGAGAGTGAACAATATGAATCCGAAAATCATGAAGCTCCGTGGAGAGCTGGAGAAGAACAAAAGCAAAATCTCTGATCTGCAAGGCCGCAACCGCGAGCTGGAAAAGCAGATTCGTGAGTTGGAGGACACCGACATCATCGGCATGGTGCGTGAGAACGGCATGACGATGGAGCAGTTTGCCGAGCTGTTCCGCCGTATGCAGGCCGCGCCTGCACCGGCCACTTCGGAAAAGGAGGCGTTGAACCATGACTAAGAACACACCACGCATTTTTATCAGTCTGCTGCTGATTCTCCTGTGCATTGGGATGCTCCCCGTTTCCGCCTTTGCCAGCGGCGGCGACTATCCAGATGATGCGCTGCCTGCCACCGAAAGCATCGCCGCAGACACGCAGGAAACAAAACAGATCGGCACGGTCACGACCAACGGCGGCAACCTGAATGTCCGCACCGGCGCGGGACTGGACAATGCCGCGTTTACGCAGCTCCCCAACGGCACGGTGGTCGATGTGATCGGCAGGGACGGCGATTGGGTAAAAATCCTGCTGCCCGCCCGTGTGGGCTATGTGTACGGCAGCTATCTGACCGTCACCGACGCCGCCGACAGTACCGTGAGCATCGGCGGCATTACGCTTCCGTTTGATGAAAAAGAGCTGGCCGACCTCTGGCAGCTTCTTCTCGGCAGCATGACGGGCGGCAGCGACGCGCTGACACCGGACGGCAATCTGACGCTGATTGACGATATTGGCTCCAGCACCAAGGCGGGGAAACAGTTCATTACGCTGGAAAGCAAGAACGGCAATGTGTTTTACATGATTATTGACCGCGACGATGAGGGCGAAGAAACCGTCCATTTCTTGAATCAGGTGGATGAGGCTGACCTGATGGCGCTGACCGGCGAGGAAGAAACGCCCGCCACTTGCTCCTGCACCACAAAATGCGTGGCCGGTGCGGTCAATACGTCCTGCCCCGTCTGTGCGGTCAACATGACCGAGTGCGTGGGCAAGGAGACAAAGCCCGAAGTCCCCGCTGAGCCGACAGAACCCGCCGCCGAGGAACCGGAGAAAAAGAGCGGCGTGGGCGGCATCCTTGTTGTTCTGCTGATCGTCGCGCTGGGCGGCGGTGCCGCGTTCTACTTCTTCAAGCAGAAAAAGGCCAAGCCGCAGACCAAGGGCAGCGCCGATCTGGACGATTATGACTACGGCGAGGACGAGGACGAATACGAGTTTGAGCCGTATGAGGGCGAACCGGAACAGGATACTACGGAGGATACAGACGCATGAGATATTTCACCAATAACCCGCTGGAACGCCTGATGATGCAGAAGCCGAAAGCGGCGCGGGAGGACAGCCCTCCCGCCGCTGCCAAGGAACATTTCTGCTACGGCTGCAAGCGCTTCGGGCAGAGCTGCATCCGCCCCTGCTACCGTGACGTAAAGAGAATGGAGGCTGCGCCATGCGCCTTGTGATCGCCGAAAAGCCCACTGTAGCACAGAGCATCGCCGCCGTGCTGGGGGCTAAATCAAGGCATGACGGGTATCTGGAGGGCGGTGGTTACATCGTGTCGTGGTGCTTCGGGCATCTGGCAGAGCTGGCCGACGCCGCCGTTTACAACGCCGATGATGCCAAATGGACGCTGGCGGCGCTGCCCATCATCCCCACCTCATTCCGATTTATCGTTCGTGCAGACAAGCAGAAGCAGTTTGACATTCTGCGGGAGCTGATGCGCCGGGAGGATGTGGCAGAGGTGGTCAACGCCTGCGACGCTGGGCGCGAGGGCGAGCTGATCTTCCGCACGGTCTACTGCCTTGCGGGATGCTCCAAGCCTATCCTGCGGCTTTGGATTTCCTCCATGGAGGATGATGCCATCCGCAGCGGCTTCCAGCAGCTTAAGTCTGGGCGCGACTATAACGGCCTGCATCAATCTGCCCTCTGCCGCGCCAAGGCCGATTGGCTGGTAGGTATCAACGCCACACGGTATTTCTCCCTGACGTATGGCCGCACATTGAACATTGGGCGCGTCATGTCACCCACGCTGGCACTGCTGGTACAGCGTGAGGCGGAGATCTCCGCATTTGTGGCAGAACCGTTCTACACCGTCCAGCTCGATTGCGGCTTTCCCGCCGCGACAGACAGAATGAAGGACAGAAAGGACGCCGACGCTATCGCCAATGCCTGCAAGGGCAAGACGGCGGTGGTCAAAAGCGTGGAGCGCAAGGAAAAGTCTGAGAAAGCGCCCGCGCTCTACGATTTGACCTCCCTCCAGCGCGACGCCAACCGCATTCTCGGCTACACCTCTCAGCAGACCCTCGACTATCTCCAAGCGCTCTATGAAAAGAAGCTCTGTACCTACCCGCGCACCGACAGCCGCTATCTGACTGACGATATGGAGGGCAGCGTCCCCGGTCTTGTCTCCGCCGCTGCCGCTGTCTGCGGCATGGAGAAGCCGCCGACCATCTGCGCCAAGCAGGTGTGCAGCAGCCAAAAAGTCACCGATCACCACGCTATCGTCCCAACCATCAGCGCGGAAAAGGTAGATATGGCCTCTCTGCCGCTGGGTGAACGCGAGGTGCTGAAGCTGGCGGCGAAAGGCTTGCTTCGTGCGGTGGATGAACCCCACCGCTATGCAGAAACGGTCATTACGGTGGACGGTGCCGGTCAGAGCTTCACCGCCAAGGGCAAAACCGTTCTTACTCCCGGCTGGAAGCGCTATGAGCAGGAGCAGGTAGAGGCAGCGCCTGCGCTGCCGGTGGTAACGGAGAATCAGACTCTTTCCGTATCTACCGCATCGGTCAAGACCGGAAAAACCACGCCGCCCAAGCACTTCACCGAGGATACGCTGCTGGCTGCAATGGAGAACGCGGGCAAGGAGGATATGCCTGATGATGCCGAGCGCAAGGGCATTGGCACCCCGGCGACCCGTTCCGGTATCATTGAAAAGCTGGTGTCCTCCGGTTTTGTGGAGCGCAGAAAGTCCAAGAAGATCACAAATCTGCTGCCCACCTCCACCGGCACGGCGCTCATCACCGTCCTGCCCGAACAGCTCCAGTCGCCGCAGCTCACCGCCGAGTGGGAACACCGCCTGAAAGAGATCGAGCGCGGCGAAATCGCCCCGGACAGCTTCATGGACGGGATCACTGCCATGCTGAATGAGCTGGTGCAGACCTACAAGCCCATCCCCGGTGCGGAAGTTCTGTTCCCCTCCGGGCGCGAGGCAGTCGGCAAGTGTCCCCGCTGCGGAGCCGAGGTAACGGAATCGCAGAAGGGCTTTTTCTGTGAGAATCGCGCCTGTTCCTTTGTCCTCTGGAAAAACAGCCGTTTTTTCACCGCCAAAAAAAAGGTGCTGACGAAATCTCTTGCCGCTGCGCTTTTGAAAAATGGCTGCGCCCCGCTGAAAGGCTGCTACTCGGAAAAGACTGGGAAAACCTATGATGCCGTTGTTCTTCTGGAGGACGATGGGCAGCGCACGGGCTATAAGCTGGTGTTCGACAATGGCTGATGCGCCGCGTATGGATCACAAGCAACTCCGCCGCTCCAAGAAGCTCATTCGGAAGCTCTGCTGTAACTACGATCACGGCAACTGCCTCGCGCTGGATGATGGAGAGCCTTGCGTCTGCGTACAGGGTATTTCCTACTCGCTGCTGTGCAACTGGTTCCGAAACGCGGTGCTTCCCGCCGACCATGAGCTGCTGGCCGACGTGATGCGGGAAAGGCCGGGAAAGCGCTGCGCCGTTTGCGGCAAGCCGGTCTATTCTTCCTCCAACCGCGCCAAGTATTGTCCTGCCTGCGCCAAGCAGGAGCGCCGAAAGCAGGACGCCAAACGGAAGCGTGAACAATACTGGAACCTCCGCAGATAGAGGGCGTAAAAGCCCCGTGCCGCAAGGCTTTTTCCGTGCCGGATCACAAGGGGCTGCGTCATTCTATCCGCAAGCCCGGAAACAACGTCTATCTGCGGAGAATTGCCCCTGTGCAGGATGTGTTTTCTTCTGCGCAGGGGCGCTATTTTTTCTGAAAGGAGATCATCATGGCTGAAAAGCAAACCAACAAAGACCGGATGCGGGAGATCGTTGACAGCATCGAAAACGGCATCAAGGAGCTGTTTGAGAGCGATAAGTACCGGCAGTATCTCTCCACGATGAGCCGTTTTCACCGCTACTCGGTCAATAATACCATGCTCATCTATATGCAGCGCCCCGACGCCACCCATGTGGCGGGCTTCAACAAGTGGCGCAATCAGTTCGGCAGGAACGTCCTGAAAGGCGAAAAAGGTATCCGCATTATCGCTCCCACTCCCTATAAGAAAAAGGTCGAGGAGATCAAAACCGACCCGGAAACCAATACGCCGGTGCTGGATGCGGACGGCAAGGCCATCATTGAGGAAAAGGAAATCCGTATCCCCATGTTCAAGGTGATATCCGTCTTTGATGTGTCGCAGACTGCGGGAAAGCCCTTGCCCCAGCTTGCCGCTGATCTGAGCGGCAATGTGCAGCAGTATGAGGTTTTCATGGAGGCGCTGCGCCGCGCTTCTCCCGTTCCGATGGAGATAAAGCCCGTTGCGCGGGATACGGACGGATTTTTCAGCATTAAGGCGCAGAGCATCACCATCCGCGCCGGTATGAGTGAGGTGCAGACGGTATGCGCCGCCGTCCATGAGATCGCCCATGCCAAGCTCCACGACTATGAACACATGACGGAGCTTGCGGACGATGGTGAGACGATCCTTGTCCCCGGAGAAAAGAGTCGCAACACCGAGGAGGTCGAGGCCGAAAGCATTTCCTATGCGGTCTGCCAGTATTACGGCATTGAAACAGGAGAAAACAGCTTCGGCTATATCGCCACATGGTCAAAGGGCAAGGAGCTGAAAGAACTTCGCGCCAGTCTGGAAACTATCAACAAGACGGCATCCGAGCTGATTACGGACATTGACCGGAACTTTGCGGAGATCTGCAAGGAGCGTGGCATTTCTGTGGAGAAATCCGAGCAATCGGAAAGCCAATTAAAAGAGAATAGCAATATGTCTGCGGCTGACTTGGCAAAAAGCATTTCAGAGCTGTATCTCGATGCGAATGGCCTTGCCTTTCTCAGCGAATTTGCAAGTCAGGAAGATTGCCTTCAGCATTTCTACGAAGATCTGTTGACGGGAGCAGATGAGATAAAAGGCTTTCTGTCCGAAACGCTTGAGCAGAGCGATGAATACGCGCACAGAGCGAATGAGTTGCTGTTGGAAGTTGAGGCATTTCAGGAAAGTCACACTTCCTTAAAGGAACTCGACGCTAATGAACGTTGGTATGCGGTTGATGGCGGGAGCAAGCATCTTCGCATAACAGAAGATGGTACAAAATATGCCTATGAACTTTACGACAAGGACACTCTACACCTTCTGGAAAGCGGAACAGTACATGACGATGATGTAAACTTTCTTTTGGCGGCTGCGATTCGTATCTGTGAAACACATGGTTATGATAAGACCGTACCGTTTGAAGTTTTGTCAAACGAGTTTGCAGGGATTTTGTACTCACTCGAATTGTCATCGGACGACGATCAGATCGTTCACGCGGAGGCCGGTTCTCATGCCGCAGGCGCACTTCCAACTTCGCCAGAGCTGGAACAGGCCGTCCCGATGCCTGACCCGACGCTGACGGTGGACGATATGCGCAGCTATGGGTATCTGGACAGCGATATGCTCCCGCTTTCCAAGGATCGGGCGGTGGAGCTGCTGGAGCATGACATCACGGTTTATATGCTCTATCCTGACAACGCCGAGGAAATGGTTTTCGAGGCCGAGGACATCATCAAGCATGACGGAATGTTCGGCATCACAAGACCGGATTGGGATGCAGTCAAAGGCCATATCCCTCCCCGCGATGTGGAGCAGCGTTTTTTGAACAGTCCCACCGATTCTATGGCAATCTACCAACTGCGCCGGGATGCGCCGATCGAGCTGCGTTTTGCCAGCCTCGGCAGTCTGGCCGCGCCGCCTGACCCGGCCAACTATGAAGCCATCTATACCCGTGAGGTGTACCCGGACGATGATACCGGCAGAATCCTTGAAAACTTCTACTACATTTTCAACGATGAGCGCCCCGGCGATTTTGTGGGACACAGCCTCTCCGTCAGCGACATCGTTGCGCTGAAACAGGACGGCAAGGTATCCTATCACTACTGTGACAGCATGGGATTTCAGGAGCTGCCCGCTTTTCAGAAGCCGGAGAATTACCTGAAAGCCGCCGAAATGTCGATGGAGGATGATTACGGCATGATCGACGGCATTATCAACAATGGCCCCAAGCAGCCCACCGTTGCCGATCTTGAAGCACAGGTCAAGGCCGGTATGTCCATCTCCCTGATGGATTTGGCAGACGCGGCACACCGGGAAAAGAAAAAGTCTGTGCTGGAGCAGCTCAAAAGCCAACCGACCCAAGAACGTCCACACAAAACAGCGCCCAAAAAGAGCGCGGAAAAGGAGCTTTGATATGAACATCACCTTTGAAGAACGCCAGCTTATGAGCCTCTACAACACCGGCACCCGCACGGGCTTGATCGCAGCGCTGGAGGAAATGCGCGGCTACCTCGCTGCGGATGAAACGGAGCTGCGGGAGCTGACAGACAGCGCCGCCGCAAAGCTGCGCAGGATGAGCGACGAGGAATATGACGCGCTCGACCTGTTCCCCGATTTTGAAAAGGAGGATATGGATGCCGAGTAAAGTACAGCTCTATGCGCAGATGGCAGACCGCACGGCGGAGCAGATCACGGGAAGCTACCAGAAGTGGACGGCATTTCTGACCACCGCCGCAAGGCTGTATAAGTACCCCTACAATGAACAGCTCATGATTTTCGCCCAGCGCCCGGAAGCCACGGCCTGCGCGGAATACGACCTTTGGAATAAGCAGATGCGCCGCTATGTGCGGCAAGGCAGCAAGGGCATCGCCCTTGTGGATACCAGCAGCGACCAACCCAAACTCCGATATGTATTCGATGTTTCCGATACCAGCGGCGGCGAGAACTCTCGCCGCCCTTATCTTTGGGAATACCGGCAGGAGCATCGTGAGGTGGTATCTGCGGCGCTGGAGCAGCGCTTCGACGTTTCCGGTGAAAACGGACTTGCCGATCAGATGGAGCGTGTGGCGGCGCAGCTTGTAGATGAATACTGGCACGATAACTGGCGCGATATTGTCGGCATCGTTGACGGTTCCTTTTTGGAGGACTATGATGAGTTCAACATCGGAGCCGCTTTTCGGAACGCCGCCGTTGTCAGCACCACCTATGCGTTGTTGTCCCGCTGCGGGATGCAGCCGGGAGATTACTTCGAGCATGAGGATTTTCTGAATGTCTTTGATTTCAACACCCCGCAGACCGTCGCCGCTCTTGGAACGGCCATCAGCCAGTCCAGCGAGCTGGTGCTGCGGCAGATCGAAGTCACCATCAAGAATTATGAGCGCGAGAAACTCGCGGAAAGGAGCGAAAGCCATGAGCGAACTGACCTACACCCGCAGCGGGGATTATCTGATTCCCGACCTGAGCCTGACAGAGCAGCCGCAAGCCCCGCTGGGCAAGTACGGCAGGATGCGGAAGGATTACTTGAAGGAGCATCGTCCGGTGCTGTGGAACAGCCTGCTGCTGTCCGAGAAGCTGTACCCCCATCTGCGGGAGATCGACGAGGCAGCGAACAACCGACTGGAACAGATGATGCCGGAGCTGATGAAGTCAGCGGGCGTGACGGAAGCGCTGAAAGCCAGCGACCCGATGAAGTGGGTAGGGCTGATGAACACGCTGAAAGCGCAGGCCGAGGAAACGATCCTCACGGAACTGGTGTTCAGCTAACCATGTTCGATGCCCCTGCTGGGGCGCAGATGTCCTTCTTCCCCTCAGAGGCAGAACAAATTCAATCCATCGCAGAAGCGGAGAGTGTAACACCCTCCGCTTTTTCTATGTTCATTTCTCAGGATGATATTGACCACATCCTGCGCGCGGGCGGTAATGCGGATGCAGCGCGGATGAAAATTGCTGCGGAATTCTCCAAGCAAAAGACTTTAGAGGATCGCGCGGCATTTCTGAAAGCTCTTTACCACGGCGGCAACGGCCTGATTACGGATAACGGCAGGCTTTCCGCATGGTACGGGGACGACGGTATCCATATTGCGACCGGAGATACCTCTCGCTATCTTCGTTCCGCCCAAGTGATAGGCTGGGCAGATGCGGCGGAGCGTATTGAGGAGCTCCTGGACGGCGGCGCATTTGCCACCAATCTTGAGGTCACGGAAGCCCCGCGCTATGAGCGGCTGGGTATTGCTGTGGATGTCTGGAACCTTTATCACGATTTCTCGGATGAAGCAAAGTCGCTGGGGTATCTGTCCTGCTTGGGTAATATCCATAGCACCAGCTTTCCAGAGGAAACGGAGCGTCTGACGGACGATCTGCTGAATCCGGCGTTCCGGGATAGGCTCCTGTCGGAATACAAGGTATTCATGGACGCCTACCGCGAAAACCGTGCGCTGCTGCGCTTCCATTACCACAAGTCGCAGGCACTTCTCACACGTTTGGAAGATCTGTCCCTTCCACGAAAGGAATTCCGCTCCGATATGGAGGCTGTTCCAGCAACCGGCAGGTTTATCACCGAAGATGAAATTGCTGCTTCTCTTGCAAACGGAAGCAGCTTTGAGGGTGGAAAGACCCGCATCTATGCGTTTTTCCAGACTTCGCACACTCCCAAGGAGAATGCCGATTTTCTGAAAAAGGAGTACGGCATCGGCGGGCATACCCATGCCGTATCCAGAGAAAGCGGCAGCTATGAAGATCACGGCAGCAAAGGCATCACGCTGAAAAAAGCGGGCTGTGCAGATGTTCAGATGAATTGGAACAAGGTCGCTTCGCGTATCTCTGAGCTGATTCGGATGAACCGCTATTTTACACCAGACGAACAGGCGCTTTATGATAAGGCGCAGGCACAGGATGTGGTGCGAAACACCGCCTACGACAGCTATAACGCCATCAAGGAAGCCCACCCGGACAACATCGTGCTGTTTCAGGTGGGCGATTTCTTTGAGATTTACGGCGAGGACGCAAAACAGGCGGCGGAGCTGCTTGATCTCAACCTTACCACAAGAGCGATCCCTGGTGCTGGCCGTGTGGAGATGTGCGGCGTACCGTCGCACAATTTAGAGATGTATGTAGAGAAATTGCGCGATAAGTATGATGTGACGATTGCCGAAGCGCCAGACTTTAGAGGTGAGCGCCACATTTACACGCTGCGTTCCGTTGACCATGAGGCCGAAGCCGCCATCAACGCACAAGAAGCGGAGTTCGGTGCAGATGGGACAAGAATTTTCCGCGATCCTGCCGCCGATGCGCCGCAGCCCACGGTGCAGGAACGTTTGGAGCATTACAGGCCGGTGGTTATGGCAGCGGTTTCGGAGGATACGGCCTATCGCAACGCCTGCGGTCACTCTGACCGGGAAAATGCGGAAATCGAGTGTAATGCCGCTGTGCGCCGTGCCGTTCTCAATTCAAAAGATATGGAGCTTATCCAGCTATTTTCGGATGTTCCAGAATTCCGCAACCACTTGCATCAGGAGGTTTTTGAGGGAACCTATGAGCGGCTTCACGATCTGCTGCGACCGCTCTCGCAGGACGATATAGACGATGCACTCTGTGCATGGAACGGAAATATCGAGAGTAAACACGCCGTAGTACGGTATATGCAGCAGCACGGACGTGAAAAAGAAACTGCTGCATGGCTTGCTCACGAGTACGGCGGCAAGGAGGGCAACAATCTCTTTATCGTCCGCGCTGGAAGCCCGGAAACCGCCGAACTGACATGGTCGAAGGTGCAGCGGCGTATCGCACAGCTTATCCGCGAGGATAACTTCTACACCGAGGCGGAGCGCGACAGCTTCGACGATATTGACCCCATTGCCATTCGGGAAGCCCTCGCCCAGCGCGGCATTGTGGGCGGCAAAGTGGTTGACTCGGAAAAGCTGAACAGCGATCCATTTATCCATCGTGTGATGCAGGATGCGGAGCGTGTTGCGGAGCAGGCGCTCATGGAACAGGCAAAGGGACTGATCTCCGACTTCTGCCGGAGCGAATACGGCTCAGAGGCGGATTTCAGCGACCCGGCGAAGATCGGCGTTGCTTACACCACCGTCACCGATGACGAGATCCCCATTCAGGTGAACATTGACCTTGTGAATTATCGACTGGAGCGCTATCTGGATGATGAGCATCTGGAAACCCGGCAGTACGGCTCTTTGCAAGAGATTATTACCAACGAGCTGGAAAATCTCGATTTCAGCGATCTCATTCATGTTTCGGATGAGGATGTGGAGCAATACCGCTGGCGCGTGCCAGAGGAAGCAGTTACAGACGTTCCCGAAACAGCTCCTGTCCCGCAGCGAGAATCGTTCCCGTATTCCGCAGGCGATACGGTATATTTGGAGGACGGCAAGCCGTTCATTATTGAGCGCATCGGGCTTTTTGATATTTCTCTCCGCGACCCATCGCTTCTCTACCCTATCTCCCGTGCGGAGAGCAGAGAGAGCTTCGCACAGCTCATGGAGCGGTATCCGCAGCCGGAACAGGCACCCACCTACACCGAGGAAACCGTGGCGGTATATCCTGCTGACAAAAACAACCTCCCCTATGATGTGGAGATTCGCACCCTGCGCTTTGACGAACCGGAGCATGACCCGCCCTCTGCGGAACCCGCCAAGCCTGAATCGCCTGCCATGAGCGAGGAAGAAGCTCTGATTCTGGAGCAGGAAGGGCGCGCGGCACTTTCGGAAATGGGCGAGTTTGTGCCTGATTTTGATGATGCCATCTCACAGGCCGAGATCGACGAACCTCCCGCACACCGTCCTGCGGTATCCATCCCCGTTGACGGCGAGTGGCAGGGCTTTCCCAGCGTTGCCGCTGCGGAGCAGGCCGCTTACGCTGACTTCAAGGCGGCAAGCCACCGCGACGCGCAGAATTTCCACATCACCGATGATGCCCTCGGCGTCGGCGGCGCAAAAGCAAAGTTTCGGGCAAATATGGCGGCGATCCATCTCCTGCAAGAGCTGGAGTTTGAGGGCATACAGGCCAGCCCGGAGCAGCAGGAAATCCTCTCCCGCTATGTGGGCTGGGGCGGTTTGGCTGATGCGTTCGATGAAAATAAACCAAACTGGTCGGACGAGTTTGCAGAGCTGTACGCCACACTTTCCCCGGAGGAATACGCTGCGGCCAGAGCGTCCACGCTGAATGCCCACTACACCAGCCCCACCGTCATCAAGGCGATCTATGAAGCGGTCGGCAATATGGGCTTCCAGAGCGGTAACATTCTGGAGCCGTCTATGGGCGTTGGCAACTTTTTTGGCCTGCTGCCGGAGCAGATGCAGGGCAGCAAGCTCTACGGCGTGGAGCTGGACAGCATCACCGGACGTATTGCCAAGCAGCTTTATCCCAAGGCGGACATTACCATCGCAGGCTTTGAGACAACGGACAGAAAAGACTTCTATGACCTCGCCGTGGGCAACGTCCCGTTCGGACAATATCAGGTAGATGACCGGGCTTATAACAAGCTCGGTTTTTCCATTCACGACTACTTCTTTGCCAAAACCCTCGACCAAGTGCGTCCTGGCGGCGTAATCGCGTTTGTGACCTCCCGCTACACGATGGACAAGCAATCACCCGAAGTCCGCAGGTACATCGCGCAGCGGGCGGAGCTGCTGGGTGCCATTCGTCTGCCCAACAATGCGTTCCGTGCCAACGCCGGTACGGATGTGGTTTCGGACATTCTCTTTCTCCAAAAGCGTGACCGTCCCATTGAGATCGAACCGGATTGGGTACACCTCGGCCAGAACGAGGATGGCTTTGCCATCAACCACTATTTTGTTGACCACCCGGAGATGATTTTAGGCAGGCAGACCTCCGAAAGCACCCAATACGGCAAGCAGGATTTCACCGTTGTCCCCATTGAGGGGCTGGCGCTTGCAGATCAGCTCCATGATGCCGTGAAAAACATTCGCGGCACCTATCAGGAGGCGGAACTGCCAGAGCTGGGCGAGGGCGAACAGATCGACACGTCCATCCCCGCAGACCCCAATGTGAAAAACTACTCCTACACCGTGGTGGACGGCGAGGTGTACTACCGGGAAAACAGCCGCATGGTCAAACCGGAGCTGAACGCCACCGCCGCCGAGCGTGTCAAGGGCATGGTCGCGCTGCGGGATTGCGTGAATGAGCTGATTGCCCTGCAAATGGACGAGTACAGCACAGAAAGCCGGATTCAGGAAGCGCAGACCGAGCTAAACCGCCTCTATGATGCGTTCTCCGCAAAACATGGCCTAATCAATGACCGTGCGAACCGTCTTGCGTTCTCTGACGATTCCTCTTACTACCTCCTGTGTTCGCTGGAAGTGCTGGATGACGATGGAAAGCTGGAGCGCAAGGCGGATATGTTCCACAAGCGCACCATCAAGCAGCAGCGCAGCGTAGATTCTGTGGATACCGCCAGTGAAGCCCTTGCTGTCTGCATCGGAGAAAAAGCCTGTGTCGATCTTGACTTCATGTCCTCTCTTATGGGCGGCAGTGAAAAGATTCCACAGATTGTTGAGGATTTGAAGGGCGTCATTTACAAGGAACCAAACAGCGGCCCGTTTGACTTGCAGGACGGCGGCGAGCATTGGGCGAAGGGCTGGCAGACGGCGGACGAATATCTCTCCGGCAACGTCCGGCAGAAGCTCCGCACCGCGCAGCGCGTGGCAGCGCACGACCCGTTCTTTGCCGGGAATGTGGATGCCCTAATTGCCGCACAGCCGAAAGACCTTGAAGCCAGCGAGATTGAGGTGCGGCTGGGCGCGACGTGGCTTGACAAAAAGTACATCGAGCAATTCATGTACGAAACCTTTGAAACGCCTCGCTACCTGCGCGGACAGATCGAGATCAGCTATGTCCCGTACACCGCAGAATGGCAGGTTTCCCGCAAGAGCATGGTGCGCTACAACGACGTGGCGGCATTCACCACCTATGGCACAGACCGCGCCAGCGCCTACCGGCTGCTGGAGGATGCGCTGAACCTCCGCGACATTCGTATCTACGATACCATTGAGGATGCAGACGGACGGGAGCGCCGTGTCCTCAACGCCAAGGAAACCACTCTTGCCGCGCAGAAGCAGCAGCTTATCCGGGATGCGTTCAAGGACTGGATTTGGAAAGACCCGGAGCGGCGCGAAACGCTGGTACGGCAATACAACGAGGAAATGAACAGCACTCGTCCCCGCGAGTATGACGGCAGCCACATCGTTTTCTCCGGTATGAACCCGGAAATCACCCTCCGGGAGCATCAGAAAAACGCCATCGCCCATGTGCTGTACGGCGGGAATACGCTGCTGGCACACGAAGTTGGCGCGGGAAAAACCTTTGAAATGGTAGCCTCTGCGATGGAATCCAAGAGGTTGGGACTGTGCCAGAAATCCATTTTTGTCGTGCCGAACCATCTGACGGAACAGTGGGCGTCCGAGTTTCTGCGGCTCTACCCTTCGGCCAATATTCTTGTCACTACCAAGAAGGACTTTGAAACCCACAACCGCAAGAAATTCTGCGCCCGCATCGCCACCGGCGACTATGACGCCGTTATCATCGGCCACAGCCAGTTTGAGCGTATCCCCATCAGTCCGGAGCGGCAGGAACGGCTCCTTCACCAGCAGATTGAGGAAATCACCGATGGTATTCAGGATACCAAGCTCGCAGGCGGCAACAGCTTCACCATCAAGAGCTTGGAGCGCACGAAAAAGGGGCTGGAGGCGCGGCTGAAAAAGCTGCAAGCCAGCGACCGCAAGGATGATGTGATTTACTTTGAACAGCTCGGCGTAGACAGGATGTTTGTGGACGAGTCGGACAATTATAAAAATCTTTTCCTCTATACGAAGATGCGCAATGTGGCAGGGCTTTCCACCACCGATGCGCAGAAATCCTCGGATATGTTCTCCAAGTGCCGCTACATGGATGAGCTGACCGGCGGGCGCGGCGTGGTGTTTGCCACCGGCACCCCGGTTTCCAACTCCATGACAGAGCTTTATACCATCCAGCGCTATTTGCAGCATGACCGGCTGCAAGAGATGGGTATGGGCCACTTCGATTGCTGGGCAAGCCGCTTTGGTGAAACCACCACCGCGCTGGAGCTTGCCCCGGAAGGCTATACTTTTGTGGGAACCTCTGAAACGCTCCCTCGGCAAGAAACGCCGCGAAATCTCTAGAGACCAGATTGACCTGATTACAGAGGTTTATGCTGCGTTCGCTCCCGGCTCAAAGACACTCTACAGCGAAAAACGTAAATCAGACTGCAAAATTGAATGCCGTATCTTTGATCGCGAGGAGTTTATCGTCTCTATTTGCTTTGCTTCTTTTTTGAACCTGTTCCGTTCAGCATATAGCCGTTCCTGTTCTTCAAAGAGCTGCGCTTGCTCCGCTTGCAGTGTCTTCAAGCTCGGCAGTTTTTCATCGCCCTGCATAGCAAGAAGTGTACTCCGCGCCGCCTCAAAGATCACAAGCTCTGTCTTATCCTTTTGTCCTGAATAGTTCTACGAAACAGGAGGTGCTTAGAATATGATGGGCATTGAAACAATGAAAAACGTCAGCTCGAAAACGGTTGACCGAAGCGCACTCGTTCAGAGAAGCAGCGTCCGGCTTGATCCTGCGGCACCGCGAGAGGACAGGCTGAGGGAGTTCATCAAGCAGATCAGAAATCCCTATTGTTATCTGGACGGGAAAACTGTGGTGAAGATCAGCTTCGCCGCGACGGACACGACAATGGAAGATTGTCTGGAACACTATCTGAGAGGTCTTTGATTTATGAACAGTCTGAATCTTTTCACCCGGTTCTATGGACAAGCGATTGAGCCTGTGGTATAATGAAATCGGTCAAAAAAAGAAGAATACGGATTAAGCCGCTTGCCTAGATGGTCATGTGGCGTTTTCGTGTTCCTCTCATAAGAGTTGAAGCAAGCCTTCGTCTTTCTGATTTGATGTACCACACCAAACAGAAAAACGGAGGTTATTTTTATGCCAGACAAGGTTTACCGCACGGCGATCTACTGCCGTCTGTCCCGTGAGGATGGAGACAAAGTAGAAAGCAACTCCATCGCCAGCCAGAGAGCCATCTGCGAGGACTACATTGCAAGGCACGATGATTTAGAGCTTGTCTGTGAGCCGTTTGTGGATGACGGTTACAGCGGCGTTTCCTTCAATCGTCCTCAGTTCAAAAAGCTGGAAGAGGCAATCCGCAAGGGTGCGCTTGACTGCATTGTGGTCAAGGATCTCAGCCGCTTCTCAAGAAACTACATCGACGGCGGACGCTACATTGAAAAGATTTTCCCGCAGCTCGGCATTCGCTTCATCGCAATCAATGATGCGTATGACAGTCTGACCGGTGATCCGCAGTCCGACTCCTTTGTTATCCCGTTCAAAAACTTGATTAACGATTCTTACTGCAAGGACATCTCCATGAAAATCCGAAGCAGTCTGGAAGTCAAGCAGAAGAGCGGTGAGTTCGTCGGTTCGTTCGCCCCTTACGGCTACATGAAATCGCCGGAGAACAAAAACCAGCTCATCGTGGATGAAGCGGTCAGCGAATATGTGCAGATGATCTTTTCCATGTACAAGGACGGCTTCTCCATCGGACGTATTGCAAAGCGTCTGAACCAGATGGGCGTCCTGTCCCCAATGGAATACAAGCATTCCGCCGGTGTGAAGTTTGATACCGTCTTCAAAACCGGCGATACCGCAAAATGGACATACAAAGCCGTCCAGCGTATTCTCACCAACGAGGTTTATATCGGCGTTCTGGCGCAAGGCAAGCGCGGCACTCCCAACTACAAAGTCCGCGTTGTGAAAAGCAAGGATGAATCCGAGTGGGTCAAGGTAGAAAATGCGCATGAAGCTCTTGTGTCCTACGAGGACTTCATGGCAGTCAAGGTCATGATGCAGCGGGATATGCGCTGTTCGCCCGATCAGGACGAAGCGCATCTGTTTTCCGGCTTCCTGTTCTGCGGAGACTGTCAGCAGCCAATGATCCGCAAGACCGTCCCGTCGAAGGCGAAAAAGTATATCTACTACGTCTGTTCTACCAATAAGCACAGCCGGACGTGCAGCCCGCACAGCATCGCCGCAAAAGAGGTTGAAGAGAAGGTCTTCCGTGCCATTCATGACCAGATCGAGCTTGTCATCAATCTGGAACACGCGCTTGCGATGATAGAACGGCTTCCGTCTCAGAGCCGTAAGGCTTTCAATTACGAAGCTCAGATCGCCAAAATCGAGGAAGAGATTGAACGGTACCAAAAGCTCAAGCTGGGGCTTTACGAGAACTTCATCGGCGGCGTCATTGATAAATCGGAATACTTCGAGTTCCGCAGCAGCTACACCAAAATCATTGAGGACAAACAGGAGGCACTTCTGCGGGTCAAAAAAGAAATGAAGCAAACGGTGACAACCGGCACGACCGAACGAAACTGGGTGACGCTTTTCAAGCAGTATGAAAACGTCGAAGAGCTGAACCGCCGTGTGCTGATGTCCCTTGTTGACCGCATTCTGATTCACGAAAACCATGCAATCGAAATCGTCTTCAAATATAGGGATGAATACCAGCAGACGATTGAATACGTTCTCGGCTATGCCGATGAACTGGATATTGCCGTATAAAGGGGGGATGAGCAAATGGCAAGAAAAAGCAGAAAGCAAATTGCAGTTGAAGAGCCGGTTATCGAGTCTGTTTCTTCCGAGGTCTTCTCAACAGCCATCTATGCCCGTCTTTCCGTTGAAAACAGCGGCAAGTCCGAAAAGGTGGATGTCATCGCAAATCAGATTGAGATTTGCAAGTCCTACATTGCAGAGCGTCCCTACCTGAATCTGATAGATACCTATGTGGACAACGGACGAACAGGAACGGTTTTTGATAGACCGGAGTTCAACCGGCTGATGAACGACATCCGCACCGGCAGGATCAAGTGCCTTGTGGTTCGTGATCTCAGCCGGTTCGGGCGAGACTACATTGAGGCAGGAACCTATCTGGAACGGGTCTTTCCGCAGATCGGGCTTCGGTTTATCGCCATCAAGGAAAACTACGATAACTTTGATGCGGACGGCTCCGGCGAAAGCCTCATCATCCCTCTGCAAAACATGATCAACACCCTCTACTCGAAGGACATCTCCCGCAAGGTTTCTACTGCGCTCAAGGCACAGATGGAAAGTGGAGAGTTCAAGAAGCGCAATCTCCCGTATGGTTATCGCTGGGATGAGGAACATAGCAATATGGTCTTCGATGAGAAAACCGCGCCGATTGTCCGGAAGATTTTCCAATGGAAGATTGAAGGGCTGTCCCTTCCTGCGATTGCAGACCGGCTTGATGCAATGAACGCGCCCAATCCGGAGTTTCAGAAGTATCAGGTCGGCGTCCGCACAGGCAATGCTACGGCAAAGAAGATTTGGAACAAATCTTCACTGACTACCATTCTGGATAATCCCCATTACGTCGGAGATACCGTTCTCGGACGGACGCTGAACGCCATCTACAAGGGCGTCAAGAATCAGCATATCGACCGCGAGGAATGGATTGTTTTTCCTAATACTCACGAGGCGATTATCTCCCGTGAGGACTTCCAGAAGGTACGAGAAATGCGGAACGCTGCTGCAAGGACAAGGGTTGAGAAGATGGAGCGCACGGAAGAAATCCGCGCTACGTTGATCAATCTCTTTGAAGACAAAATCGTCTGCGCAGACTGCGGCAGGAAGCTCTATTTCCATCGCAAGCGTGTTGACAAGCGTAAGGACGGCGCATGGTACGCCTTCTATGAGTGCAGCTCATCCGTCAAGCGCGGCAATCTCTGTACGCCGCACTATACGCGGCAGGACAAACTCGAAGCAGATGTGCTTGCGGCGATCCAGCTTCAAGTCAAGGCGGCTCTCAATTACGACAAGCTGCTTGCCAAACTGAGAAACAGCGAAGGCGAACGCAGCATCCGCGATCAGCAGAATGCGCTCATCACAAGCCTGAATCTGAAACTCAGCGGCATCTCCAAGAAGCGTACTCGGCTCTATGAGGACTTCACAGAAGGCATTCTCGATGAAGAGGAATACGTCTTTGCCAAGAAAGCCTACGATGAGCAGTATGCTAACCTTTCCCGGCGGTTGGATGAAGCGGTTCAGCGGAAGGTAAAGTTTGCCGAGGCAATGTCCGAGGACAACAAGTGGCTCACGCTGATGAAATCCGTCAGCGGTGCAACGATGCTCTCTCAGGAGTTGGTTGACGAGTCCGTAGAGCTTGTGAAAGTCCATGAGGACGGCTCAATCGAGCTGGTCATGAAATACGGCGATATTTACGCTCTGACCGTTCAGAGTATCAAGGAAGTACAGGAGGCGATGTAAATGAGCAAGGAATACAACATCGGCATCTACATCCGCCTCTCAATGGCTGATGAAGATACCGGCTATGGCAGCAAGGCGGAAAGTGACAGCATCGGCAACCAACGTATGCTCATCAATCGCTTTCTTGACAATCATCTGGAGCTGTCTCACTGTCAGCGGTCTGAGTTTGCGGATGACGGTTATACCGGCACGAACTTTCACCGTCCTCAGTTCACGCAGATGATGGAGAAGGTCAAGCGCGGCGAGATTAACCTGATCTGCGTCAAAGACTTTTCCCGCTTTTCTCGTGACTACATTGAAACGGGAAACTATCTGGAATGCACTTTTCCATTCATGGGCGTCCGCTTTATTTCCATCAACGACGGCTATGACAGTGACGATTACAAAGGCACAACGGGCGGTCTGGAAGTGGTTATGCGCAGCATCATCTACGCCGCATACAGCAAAGACCTTTCCGTAAAGACCACATCGGCAAAAATCCAGATGATGAAGCAAGGCAAGTATGTCGGTGGCTACGCTCCATACGGCTACGTCCTGCATCCCACCATTCGGAACAAACTTGCCGTAGACCCGGAGGCGGCTGATGTGATCCGTCGTATTTTCCGCGAGGCGCTGGAAGGCAGCAACACCTCTCAGATCGCCCGCAGCCTGAATGATGACGGCATCCCGACGCCGGGGCAATACTTCAAGAACAAGCATCCCGACAAGAAGAAGTTCAGTAACATGAGCGAGAAAATCAGTTGGGAAACCGTGATGGTCTATAACATCCTCAAAAACCTTGTTTACACCGGAACACTGGTCAGCCGCAAAATGAAGTCCTGCGGTGTCGGCTCAAAAAAGCGTGTTGTCAATGAGCCGATTATCGTAGAAGGAACGCATGAAGCTATTATCAGCAAGGAAGACTTTGAGCTTGCTCAGAAGGTCATTCGAGGCGGAGGACGGAATCCCACGCGCAAGCAGCATGACTATCCGCTCAAGGGACTCGTCCGCTGCGGTAACTGTAAACGTGCTATGACACGCCGAAAGAACAAGACTGGCATTCGATACTTCCAGTGCATTCACTCGGTCAACAACGGAAACACAGACTGTCCGGTTGGCAGGAGCTTTCCGGAAATGGATATTGAGAAGGTTGTCTTCCATGCCCTTACTCAGTTTCTTGCTTTGGCACAGAAGGAAGCAATACAGAACCGCGAAGTCGGTGATCTGCGGAAATCTGCCATCAAGGAATGTGCTGATAAAATCCGCACTCTGCAAAAGCAGAACGAGCAGAACAAGGCGTCCAAGCTGAGGCTCTACGAGAAGTATGCAGCCGGAAGCATCACGAAGGAGGCGTACATTCAGCAGAAGGCGGCAGCGGATGTGAAGATTGCTGAAAACGATGGAGCAATCCAGCGCAGTCACGAGCGGATGAAGGAGCTTGACTCCGAGACCGCCTGTTCAGATGAAAAGCTGGATGCGGTCTGCGAACAGTACGCCGACTGCAAAGCTCTGACCTATGAGCTGACCCACGCATTCATTTCTGCGGTCTACATTTACGATCTTGACAACATAGAAATCGTCTGGAAGTTCAAGGACTTCCTCACTACATCAGAAGGAGAAGCCAAATGAAAGTATTTCTTTATATCCGCGTTGCCTGTGCGGATCAGCTTGCGGCAGCAGACCAGCGGGAAGAGCTGGAACGCTATGCGAAGGACAAAGGCTATGAGGTGGCTGCTGCTGTGGCGGCAGACGGCATCTCCGGCGTCCATACGGAAGGTATCATGAACTTCCTGCTGAACGAAGCCAAGCGTCAGGACATCGGTACGATCCTCACCCGCGACACCTCGCGAATCAGCCGGGACACTTCCTCTTTCATGAGGTTTGAGCGAAAGTTCCGGGAGAACGGCATCCGGTTCGAGTATCTGTCCAAGCCTGACAACGAGCTTCCGGTCACTCCGATGTTGGAGGCATTTGCGGCGGCGTATAAGAAGCGTCGCACAAAGAACGGCAAAAGAGCATAGAGAAAACGCAAGCCGTTCACGGGTGGTTGTCCACCTATGAACGGCTTGTAAATTCTCAAAATTTTTTTAGTCCCTACTTGACACAAGAAGACTTGTCTCGACTTGGCCGTAACTACATTGAGATGGGAAAGTATCTGGAACAGATTTTCCCAATGATGGGGATTCGGTTCATTGCCATCAATGATAACTACGATAACGCAAACACTGAGAGCAGTGATTCGGATAGCATCGTGGTTCCCTTCAAAAATCTGCTGAATGATTCCTACTGCAGGGATATTTCCATTAAGGTTCGGAGCCAGTTGGACATTAAGCGGCGCAAGGGGGAGTTCATCGGCGGATATGCAATGTACGGTTACTGCAAAGATGAACGGAACAAAAGCCGGTTGGTGGTGGATGAGTACGCAGCAGAAATTGTTCGTTCTATCTATCGTAGAAAATTGGAAGGTATGAGCGCAAAGGCTATTGCGGAACAGCTGAACAACGAAGGGGTTCTGGCTCCCAGTGAGTACAAACGGCTGTGTGGATTGAATTATCACAGTGGTTTCAAGACTGGAACTCATGCAAAGTGGCAGGCGATTCAGGTACTTCGGATTCTGAAAAATGAAGTTTACACCGGAACGATGGTGCAGGGTAAACGGCAAAAAATCAATTACAAGATCAAGAAAATCCGGGACGTAGATGAATCTTGCTGGATCAAAGTTCCCAATACACACGAGGCCATCATTTCACAAAGAATGTTTGACATCGTGCAGGAAGTTTTAAAGCTGGACACCTGTGCATCGAAAGGACAGAAGATAGTCCATCTCTTTTCAGGTATTGTTCGGTGCGGTGACTGCGGACAGAATATGGTGCGGTGCACCGTATCAAAAAAAGGTAAAAAGTATATATATCTGAACTGCGTCACAAATCATAAGGGCCTGGGCTGTTCTTCACACCACATTAGGGAAAGTAAATTGGAAGAAGTGGTGCTGGCTGCATTGCAGGAAAAGATTCAGCAGATCAGCGGACTAGAAGAACGTCTGGATGAAATCAACGAGATTCCCAAAAACCAACGAAGGTTAAAATCTGTAGAAGAGCACATGAAAGTGCTGGAACAGGAAGAACAGAAATACCAGACCCTGTGCCGTCAGCTTTACGAAGATATGAGCAACGGCATTGTCAGTAAGGATGAGTACAAAGAGTTCAGCTGTTCCTTTAACGAAAAAATCGAAAATATCCGTAAGGCAAAAATGGAAATGGACTGTCAACTGGATAGTTTGAACAATCTGGATGTGGAACATTTGCCGTGGATCGAAGATTTTAAATCCTATCAAAACTTAACGAGTCTGAATCGCCGTGTTCTGGTAGAACTGGTGGAAAGCATTACAGTCTATGATAAGGAGCACATTCACATCCAATATCGCTTCGACCAGGAAATCCGCAATGTACTGGAATATTGCAACAGTGTTCTGACAACAGAAACGGAGGAGGGTGCAGTATGAAATGCGTAAGTTATACCCGGACGATACCTTGGAAAAACCATAAAGGTGAACTGACGATTGCCGACCAGAATCAGCGCATTGCAGAATACCTGGCTGAACATAAAGAGTTAAATTTACAGAAAAGGTATTCTGATCGCAAGAATGCTGAAAACGCAGGTGCAGCATTTGACAAAATGATTGATGATGGAGTGGAGCAAAAATTTGACTGCATCATTGTAGCATCTATGTACTACTGTGGGCCTGACTTCCCGGCGGCGCGTCAGGCAATCAAGGAAACTCTTTATGAGACAGGTGTTAACCTGATCGTGCTGGAAGAAGGACTGGACACCAGAACTGCCAGTCGAAAAGAGGTTGAGGACTATTTTGAGGAAAAACGCTGCGAGATGCACGCGGAAATCATGTTTGCATGGAGGAAAAAGCAGGGCGCAGGATTCCGACTGACCAATTCTGTTCCGTTTGGTTATATCCGCAGGAATGGTGAAAGCAACATGGTAAAGGATGAAGAGGTTGCGCCGTATCTGAGCGAAGCTTTTTCCAGATATGCATCGGGACAGAAGATGGGCGATATTGCAAAATGGTTGAACGAACAGAATGTCGAACCACCGATGAGGCACAAAAAAAGAATCCAGGGAAAACAATATGAAGGAGAACCTGATTTGTGGACATCGGATAATCTGAGGGGATTGTTCAGAAATCCAACATACACGGGTGCAACGGCAAACGGAAGCCATCAGATTATTGCAGAGAACTGCCATGAGCCGTACATGACAAAAGAACAGTTTTATGCGCTTCCGTGCAATATGCGGCAGGGTGAGAACAAAAAATCGACTCGGAAAAAATACAAAAAACCGAATCCACTGGCAAAGCGTACCATTTGTACCTGTGGACGTCCACTTTATTGGCATAAGGATAAGAAAACGGGAGAAGAACTATTCTATTGCAGCTACTGCCGTGCTCACAAGGAGAATGGAAAGGAATTGAAAGTTCCGGCAGCGTCTGTATATAAAAAGGTGATAGATGCTATGGAGAGAGAACGTCGAGAAGAAGAAAAGATGTACTCCGCAATTCAGCAGGGAGCTGGCAGAAAAGCAATTGAAGCAGTAAGAGCTGATAGTTCGATGCAGATGAAGACCATTCTGGCTGAACTGAATATGGAACAGTTTCGCCGTGTACCGTTATATGAATGCTATATGGCCGATGAAATCACGGAAGAACAGTATCATGCTGAAGTTCTGGACTATGAAGAAGCCCATCGAAAGCTGAATGAACAGCTTACGGCAATCATGGAAAATACGACGGTATGGGAACGGGCATTGAGTTTGCGAAATCCGTGGATTCAGCAGATGGAACAATATAAGATCCCAGAGGCACTGGATCGTAATTTTGTGAAAAAGTACATTGAACAGGTCGTGGTTACATTTTTAGGCGATAGACAGGCAGAAATCAGTCTAACGATGAAAACACAGGAATGGAAGCAGATGCTTGAACGGATAGAATTGGAGGGTACAGACGATGGCACGAAAAAGTAGAAAGAATTTGCCCCAACCGGAACAAGCAGTGATTTCAATGCAGTTCCCGGAATTGGATGAAGGAAAAATACCAACCGCAATCTATGGACGGCTTTCGGTGGAAGATAACGAAGATAACGAAAGCATGGAAACGCAGATTGCACTGGTGCAGGATTTTATTAACCGCAGCAGTGAACTGAATTATGTGGATACTTATTTTGACAATGGCTTTACAGGAACAAATTTTAAGCGCCCGGCCTTTACCCGTTTGATGAACGATGTGCGGCAGAAGAAGATCAAGTGTATCGTTGTAAAAGACCTCTCGCGCTTTGGTCGCAACTATCTGGAAGCGGGGTACTATATTGAAACTGTATTTCCGTTTCTTGGTGTTCGATTGATTGCTGTCAACGATAATTTTGATAGTACGCGCAAAGAGGATATGGAAAGCATGGCTCTTCCGATTCGGAATATGATCAACACCATGTATGCGAAAGACATTTCCAAAAAGGTGTGGAGTTCCCTGCAGCGTAAAAAAGAAGCCGGCTATGCAGTCGGAAGTGATGCTCCGTTTGGATATATTCGGAATCCTGTGACAAAACGAAATGAGATTGACCCGGAAACGGCTTTTTATGTACAGTTGATTTTTCAGTGGGCACTGATGGGCGTAGCGATTTATGAAATCGCCAGACGGATGACCTTGCTGCAGGTTCCTACCCCACGAGAGTGGCATCGGAAAATTGTTGAGGGAAAGGATGTCGTTACTTATAAAAAATGGGGCGAAACTTCGATACGGCATATGCTGGCCAACCAAACCTATGTGGGAGATACCATCAACAATAAAAGCACACAGAAGTTTTTTGCGGGGCAGGACAAACGTGACTTATCGAAAGAACAGTGGTACGTGGCAAAAAATACACATCCAGCCATCATTGCAAGGGATGATTTTGAAAAGGTGCAGGATATTCTGGCGAAGAATCAGAAAGTATTCAAAACAGTAAGAGCAGAAACAGAACAGATTCGCACGGAGTATCAGAATGACCTTGCTGGAATGGTATTCTGTGCAGACTGCGGCAGATCGATGGATTTTGATAGGCTTCCGCATGGAGCAGAAGAAAATAAAAAGGTTTGCTACTATATTTGCAGAGCAAGGCAGGCGGATGATAAGTGCATCGGACATCAGATTACTGAAAAACTTCTGAAAGCTCTGGTAATGGATCAGCTGCATCTTTTCATCGTTCGGCTCAGTGATAAGCGCAAAATTCTGGAAGAACTGCGAAAAATCGAAGATATGCAGAATCCTGCCTACCGTGCAAAGAGTGAGGTAATGAGCCTGACGGATAAGGTTGGGCAGATAGCGAAGAAAAGAGAACAGCTTTATGCGGATTATGTGGCAGGCGCGGTGGATTCCGAAGAATATCAACAGATCCGGGAAGAGTATTCCAGACAGTATGATAGCCTGCGGACAGCACTGCAGAGAGCAGAAGCAAAAAAGATGGAAGTAGAACAACAGATCAGAGAATATCTGAATATGACTTCCAATCTGGAAGCGCATCTGGATGACTGTGGATTTGATGCTCAGCTGGTAAAATCCCTCGTGCAGAGAATCGAAGTGAGTGCAGATAAGCGGATTCGCATTGTATTTGGATTTCAAGATGTGTTAGCAGACTTTGGAAAGGAGAGTGCGGGAAAATGATTGCAACGTATCAGCGCATTTCAAGGGCGGACGGTGATTTGGGTAAGGATGGAAAAGACAAGAGCAACAGCATCGAAAACCAGAAAGAACTGATCCAGCGGTATATTTCCCACAAAGAAAGTCTGCAAAATCTGCCGGTGATGGATTTTGTGGATGATGGTTACACAGGCAGCAATTTCGACAGACCGGGCTTTCAGAAGATGATGGATGGTGTGCGCAGTGGCGAGATTGATACCATTATCGTAAAGGACCTTTCTCGTTTTGGACGTGATTACATTGGTGTGGGCGAATACATGGAGCAGATTTTTCCACTGCTGGGTGTCCGGCTCATCTCCGTCAATGACAACTATGACAGCAACAATTATAATGGTGCGACACTGGGGATGGATTTGGTTGTAAGCAATCTAGTAAACACCATGTACTGCCGGGATGCAGGAAAGAAACTTCGGACAGCCAATCGAGTGAAGTGGCGTAAGGGGATTTCTACAGCATCTTCTGCACCGTTTGGTTATCAGTTTGATCCAAATAAAAAAGGATCCTATATCATTGACCCACCAGCGGCTAAAATTGTCCGTCGTATTTTTGACCTTGCGATTCTGGGACTGAGGACGCGAGAAATAACGATGACGCTGAATGATGAAAATGCTCCGGTGCCAAGTGTTTATAACCGGGAGCATAAGGCGTATGGAAAAGAGACAACTTACACGATTGCGCCTGTGATACTTTGGGATAGCACCCGTGTCTGGAAGATTCTCACGGCGTATGTGTACACCGGCGCGATGGTCCTGGGAAAAAGCCAAAGGTTGATTTCCGGTAAGCCTATCTCTCGTACTGTTCCGAAAGGGCAGCAGTACATTACGGAAGGAACCCATGAAGCCATCGTCAGCCGGGAAGAATTTGAAAAAGCGCAGCTTGTCATAAACAACCGCAATAAAGTAGTAATGGGCAGCGTGGATTTTCCACTTAAGGGAAAAGTTCGATGCGGTAATTGCAGACGAGCTATGGGATATGACTACAAACAGGCTTCTCCCATATTCTGGTGCAGAGAGGGACAGGAACTTATCGGGCAGACCAAATGTTCATCGGAGATATTTCAGGCCAATGATATTGAAAATGCAGTATTTCAGGCATTGAAAAAAGAGCTTTCTTTATTAGGCTCTCTCTATGGTGATATTAAAAAGGAAGAACAGAGCTTGAAAGAAGCCAGTAGAAAGGCAAGCCGTCGAAAAACATCGATGGAGCAGGAACTGAAAAATCTGAAAGGCGAGAAGATGCGGATGTATGAGGAATACGCAGCCGGAACGCTCTCTCTGGATAACTATAAGAACAAAAAACAAGAATATGATAGGAAGATTGCGGAGGTGCAGGATAAAATTGAACAATCCAAGGCGGCAGAAGCTGCCCAGAGCGTTGTTCCAGGAACGGTACGCGCAGCGGCAGAACAGGCAGAAAATTTCCTGCACGGCACGAGACTTACGGCAAGTATGGTATCGGCCTTCATCGAAAATGTTTATGTGCATGAGGGTGGGCGAATCGTTGTACAGTTCAAATATGAGCAGAGTATACAGGATGCCATAAGAGCATTACACACAGATTAAATATCAAAAAAGGCGAAGTTGCCCATGCTATTACATTGGTGAGTGTGATATAATATGGGCAACAGACCAACCGGAAGGAGAACGAAATGAGTATAACCCGAAAGCTGGCAAAACTGATATTGACCTTGTTGACCCTGCCGATACTCGTAGTAGTATGGCTGCTGAAATGGTTCGTGATGTTCCTTTATTGTTGTTCAGCATGGATATTCTATCTGCTGGGCAGTGTGCTGTTCGCAACGGCAGTGCTTTCATTCCTGATGAAGCAGTCGCAGGGGATGGAAGCACTTCAAATGCTGATCGGGGGATTTGTGATTTTTATGATTCCGCAGGTGGTTGGCAGCGTGGCTGTGTTTTTGGAACTGGCAGCAGCAACGATTCGGCAAGTATGGTACATATAAGGAGGTGAAACCTAGAATATGAAATTAGCAGCGATTCATCATGTGGCAATCATCGTTTCAGATTATGAGAAATCGAAAGACTTCTATGTGAATAAGCTGGGATTTGCGATTGTACGAGAAAACTTCCGTAAAGAACGGAATGACTGGAAACTGGATTTGCGTGTTGGTGAGGGTGCTGATGCGATTGAACTGGAGATCTTCGCAGAGCCGAACCCGCCTAAGCGCGTGAATCGACCGGAAGCCTGCGGACTGCGGCATCTAGCATTCCGGGTGGAGGATGTGGAAGCCACTGTAGCAGAACTGGAACAGATGGGGATAGGATGCGAACCGATTCGATTGGACAGCTACACCCAAAAGAAGATGACATTTTTCTTTGATCCAGATGGTTTGCCGTTGGAACTGCATGAATAAAAAACAACGCCCTCATAGTTGAGAGGATTCGTAAATCTTCTCTGCTATGAGGGTGTTTCATTCCATAGGAATGGGAAAGTTATAGATTGAAGGGCTTAACTAGCTACTGAGCAGCTATGCAGAAAAGTGATTGCAGCGACTTCTTGATCTAAGGTGGATACCGAATTTCAGCTACCACAAACGAAGGCTCGCATAAACCACAGACAGCACCCAGGAGGATTCGAGGGTGCGTCTGCGACTTATGCGGGTTTTATTTTGCGATTTTACGGATAGGTGTTAAATTCCAAGGCTGACAAGAGTGGCCTTTAACTCTTTTGCCATGCGAATAATGACAGTCTGTTCAGTTTCATTACAGTCCAGCAGCAAGCGGTGAAATTCGGAGTTTGCAGAGGAAGAATGTTCAAGACAGTCGAGCAAAAGCTCATCCGCGGAAACGGATAACGTGTTGGCAATTTTGACAAGAACAGAAAGGCTTGGAACCTTTGTGCCATTTTCGATTTGGACAATGTATTCACGACTGCAGTTGACTTTTGCGGCAAGAACTTCTTGCGTCAGATTCGATTTTGAACGGTAGAAGCTGATTCGTTTTCCTAGAGAAGTACGATTTACGGACATATAGTGATCTTCCTTTCAAATGCCCGCATAAGATACTTTAATTATTTGACTTATGGAGAAATGAATCAAGAGGAACCAAAGAGGCAATCTGCATAGAAGTCAGAATTCTTATTTTTCCCCTCTAGCGGAGATGGCTTCTGAGGCCAAAATGTGAACCAGCAGTTCACATTTTGAGCAACAAGTGAACTGCTGGTTCACAGAAAAATATATCTGACAAGTGTATAATAAAAGCGTGAAATCAAACTGCAAAAAAGTGAGGAAAACGAAATGGAAAGGCTGCTGACACTGTATAGCGAAGTTCAGTCAACGGATGTACGGTGGCTGTGGTATCCCTTTATTGCAATCGGGAAAATCACACTGCTGCAGGGTGATCCCGGCGATGGGAAATCCACCATGATGATGAATCTGATTGCAGAACTTTCAACGGGTGGTAAGACCCCGGATGGCTGTAAGATCGGTGCGCCGCAAAAGGTGATTTATCAGTGCTCCGAGGATGGCGTTTCAGACACAATAAAGCCCCGGCTGGAACGCTACGGAGCAGACTGCCGGAAGATTGCCTTCATCAATGAAGAGGTTTATAACGGCCTTACATTGGATGATGAGCGCATCCGTCAGGCAATCATTGAATTTCGGCCTCGATTGGTCGTGATCGATCCGATTCAGGCTTATCTTGGCAGCGATTCGGATTTGCAAATCGCAGGCAGAGCGCGGAAACTCATGCGCCGCCTTGGAATGTGGGCTGCTGGTTACGACTGCGCTATCGTTCTGATTGGACACCTCAACAAAAAAGAAGGCTCCAAAGGGCTGTACCGCAGCCTTGGCAGTATTGATGTTGTGGCAGCAGCACGAAGCGTCCTGCAGGTGGAGCGAGATACCGAGAATCCTGATATAAGAATCGTACATCAAATCAAAAACAGTCTTGCGCCTACGGCAGAAGACATCCGCTTTTCCATTTCTGCCGACAAGGGCTTTCGATGGCTGGAATGCAGGCCACAGCTTTTTGAAAAACAACAGCCGGACGCCGAACCTGAATTTGATACAGAGCAACAGAAAGCTGCCTACTGGATCAAGCATTTCCTTGAAAAAGGCGATATGAGCGCAAATGAAATTTATTGCCGTCTGGACAATGAGGGTGTCAGCAAACGAGTGGCGCGGATGGTAAAAACGGAAATGGGAATCCACTGCTACCAGAAGAAGCGGAGATGGTATTGGAGTGTTCAGCTGGAAGAAGGTGCTATGAATGGAGCGCAAGTATAAAGTAGGCGGCTATGTGAAACTTGCAAAACTGTGGGAACGCTCTAAGGATGCAGCAGTAGCCTATCACAGTTCCTACTATGCTGAAAAGTTCAGAGATGATGCAGATAAAAGGCTGGTTGGTGTCTATATTGACATCACAGGGAATAAGGAAATTTATAAACGCCCGGAAATGGTGCATCTGCTCAAAGATTGCAAAAAAGGTGCCGTCAATCTGATTTTTTCACAGACAAGGGCCTACCTTGCAGCGAATACCTGTGATTTCTGTTTTCTGCTGAAATATCTGTTTGATTTGCCGATGCGGGTAGACATTGTTACAGATGATGACGACCAGAGAATTGACACGATTCTTGATGTTGAGAATCAGCGTCAGAGCCTGAAAGAATTGGCCGAAAAATATACATCAATCCGTGAGAAAGAATATCTTGCATGGAAAGCACGACTAGAACATGAAATGGAAAAGGCAGATGGAAAATGAATGAAGGACAGTATGATTCAAAAAATGTAGAACATATTTCAATAGAAAATATCGAAGTTGTGTCCAATGGAATGGATTGGAAAAGCAGGCATTTGGAAGCTGAAAAGAGAAAAGCCGAAATCCGCGACAGAATCCATAAGCAGACTGAACAGGGTCAGAAATCAGCAAAAGATTATTTCCGCCCTGCAAAGCCGACCCCATCAATTTATGACAGTGACCTAAAACGTGTGGCCGTTTATGCCCGTGTCAGCACATCTAGCGAAGAACAGATTTCCTCTATTGAAAATCAAACTCTATACTACACCAAAAAGATTGCAGAAACGGAAAACTGGAATCTGCAGGATATTTACAGTGACGAGGGAAAATCGGGTACTTCACTGCGGAAACGAGATGCGTTTAAGCGAATGATGCGAGATGCCAAAGACCAGAAAATGGATTTGATTATCTGTGCCAGCATTTCGCGTTTTGCCCGGAACTTTTCGGATTGCATGACACAGATCGCAGCTTTGAAAACCATGCATCCTGCACATCCCATCGGTGTGTACTTTGAAACAGAGAATATCTATACGCTGAATCCAAGCAGTCAATACAGTCTTGACATTCAGGCTCTTTTGGCAGACTGGGAATCGGGCAATAAGAGTCGCCGCATGATCCTTTCGTATGACCAGCGTATTATGACAGGTCAGTACCCGGTGGCTGACCTGATGGGGTATCGGCATACGAAGGATGGACAGCTTGTGATTGAGCCGGAAGAAGCAAAGACGGTACGTTTTATCTTTCTGGCATTTATTCAGGGCTATGATTACGAACAGATTGCAATGATCCTGACACAGAAGAAGCGCAGCACCCTGCGCGGCAGGCAAGAGTGGAATGGCATGATGGTGGCTAACATTATGAAAAACGAACGTCGCTGGGGTGATCTGGAAGCTCGGAAGAGCATTGTGGTGGACTACAAGTTGGGCAAGGTCACAAAGAATAACGGAAATCGCTGCTCTGCCTACGTTCCAGAACATCACGAAGCGATTGTTTCACCGGAAATTGCACGGGCTGCACATCTTGTGGCATCCAGCAAAAAGAAGTGCGGGGTGCAGGATATTGTAGTAATCCAGCAGGGAGCATTGAAAGGATTCGTGGGCATCCATCCGAACTGGAGTGGCATCAGTGTTGATAGTATTCACAGTCTTTGTCTGAGGGCCTATCTTCCGGAAGAGGTGGCGAAACTGAATGATATAGCAGAGATGAGGGCTGGAACAAAGGTGGAAAAGCCCCTTCGATCGGAATATCTGACGATTTCAGGCACTTGCTTTATCAATCAAAGTAGCCCGGTCATAACAATCTCAAAAAATGGAATCCGTTTCAGCAAAGCGTGTCATACCCGCTTGGACGACTGCGAGCATGTGGAACTGCTCTATCATCCGATTCTGCAAGTCGTAATCCTGCGAAAAAGTAATCGTGATGCTTCAACAGCGATACATTGGGAAAATAAGGATAAGATTTGCAGCAGCTTTTCATCCAGGGCATTTTCAGGGGTGATATTTGAAGCAATGAACTGGAAGTGGAGTTGTCGTTACCAGTGTCGTGGTATCTGCCGTGGAGAGGAAAATGCAAAGTTCCTAATTTTTGAATTGGATGAGTCCCGGATTTTGATTAGAAAAAATCAGTATGAACAGATTGAGGATCGTTCGATGAATCTGAAATGTCGGCTGTATCGGAGCAAGTGGGTTCAGAGCATTACAGTTAGTGATGTGATGGAATCCGGCCAAGTCGTAGAAAACCCCATGATTGGTGCAATTCCAAGCAGAAATGAAGTTCAACGTGAACTGGATGACCTTTTAATGTCGATGTAGGAGGATTTGTGAAATGGAAGAAAAAGGTAGGGAGCAGGAACTGAGCGTTCGGGAAATCTCCTTGATTCGTGAGTTGACGCAGATACGAAAAGAACATAAAAGAGAACTGGAGTACGAAAAATTTGATGGTTATGAGCTGCCGCCGCGTACACAATTTTCCATGCTGAATAAGCCAGCAGTGAGCATAAAGTATGGCGTTATGAAATTTAATATGGCCTGCATTCGGCTTTTTGAAGGAATCAAGTATGTTCTTCCGATTCTGCACCCAAACAAGAAGCGGCTTGCGCTGATTATGTGCCCGGAAGAGGACAGTGCATCTGTTGAATGGGCAAGACAGAAGGACGAAAACTGGGTGAATAAGGATATTACCTCTTTGGAATTTGTGGAAAATATCTTCAAAATCATGAGTTGGAACCGTGAATGCCGCTATAAGATACTCGGACGGGTGGCGAACTCAGATCAGGGCCTTTGTATGTTATTCGACTTGGAAGAAGCAATCATGTTCACCCCAAAACCACAGGAATACACAGACCCTGTTACGGGTGAGACAAAGAAGAAACAGATAAAATTCTTCCCAGATGTCTATAAGGATCGGATCGGGAAATCTTATAATGATTACATCTCTGGTCATCAGATGAATCTGTTCGAGGATTTTATTGGGTATCAGGGTTCTGCTGTATTGGATGAGCCTGAACAGAAAACAGATACTATTTCAGTACCGATACCGCAATGTGAAGAATCTGAAAATATACCTTTGCCAGATTTGTCGGAACAGCCTGAAAATGTACAACGACCGGGCAGTGAGGTTGTTGAGAAAGGAATGCTGACATGAGTTCTGGACGAATTATGAATCTGATGGTGACGATTCCGGCAGAAAGCCGAAGAATGAATGTGGGAAAGGATGTTATTCGTGTCCTTGGGAGTCCGACCTATATTTGTGTTTTGCAGAGGAAAGATCGGAAGTCTATTGCGATTACTCCGTGCACCGCTGAACATCCCATGTCATTTAAGGTTCCAGACAGGCTGTTGACCGATGGGCAGTGCCGGATGATGATTAACGGAATACAGTTCATTCAGGCGCTACTGGAGGCAAATGGACTAGCCGCAGGAAAGGATCATCAGTTTAAAGGAAGATATGAAGCTGAGAAAAACGCAGTTATCATTTCACTTGAAAACGATGAACGGGAATGTTAGTCAAGGCGGGAAGGATCTTGAATATAGGTGTTGCTCTATTGAAATATTATGCTGAATTGAATTTAAACCAGAGTGGGCAATATGGACAAATCTATGCTGAAAAGTTTACATCTGTCAGCTTGATATGCAAAGTGTTTTATGGTAAGATGAAAGCACAATAGGGGAAGTATACTCTCCTCTTGAATCTGCTGTAAGGAAGTGAATGCCGATGGAAAATCAGCTTGCTCGTGCGATAACGCAGACGGAATATGATTCGAGTTATGATAAGGCTGCCAAGAAGCTGCTTGCCAACAAACAGATTCTGGCACAGATTATGAAGAACTGTGTGAATGAGTACAGTGCCTGTTCCGTAGACGAAATTGCAGAGAAGTATATCGAAGGAACGCCGGAAGTGGGCACGGTTGGCGTTCATGTTGATGATACAAACAGACCCCAAAAAACTTCTGACGTAATTGTCGGAAGCAATAATGAGGATTCTACGTTGACGGAAGGAACCGTCAATTATGATGTCCGGTTCGATGCAATTGCACCGGCGTTAGAAGGTTCTACTGCACGGAAAGATGTGATACGTCTTATTATCAATGTGGAAGCGCAGACGGCTTTTAATCCGGGATACCCGTTGACAAAGCGAGCAATCTATTATTGCAGCAGGATGATCTCCGCACAGCATGGTCCGATATTCACGAACTCGGAGTATGGGAAAATCCGAAAAGTGTACTCTATCTGGGTTTGTACACACCCAACCAAGGAGTTCCAAAACACTCTGATTCGTTATTCTATCCGACCAGAGCAGTTGATTGGAAACGCTGTTGAAAAATCGGAAAACTACGATTTAATGAGTGTTGTAACGATTTGTCTGGGAGAACCGGGTACGGAAAACTATACAGGTATTGTGAAATTTATGGATGTGTTGCTCTCTTCTTCCAGAGCAGCTACTGAGAAAAAGAAAATTCTTGAAGAAGAATTTGGCGTTGCAATGAACGAAGAACTGGAAAGGGAGGTGCTTGTTATGTGCAACCTTAGTCAGGGCGTAAAGGCCGAAGGCATCAACATTGGTGAGATGCGGATGTTGGTGCAGCTTGTTCGAGACGGTGATTTAAAAATAGAGCGCGCTGCTGAAAAGGCAAAAATGACAGTGGAGCAGTTTAAGAAAGTGATGGAAAACACTCCGCTGCAGGCAGTCTAAGATAAAATCATATAGAGTAACAGTTAAGTCCTACAAGGCTCAGAGCGGTTCGATACCGACTGAAAGCCTTGTAGGGCTTATTTTTTTGCTTTTTTTCAAATTTATTTGTAAAAAATGTTGTCCAAGACTTGACATCGGCCGGTGGCTACTGCTTGCCCAAAGATACGAAGCAGCTGCTGGCCAATTATGCAGATGTACCGGAAAATCTGATCGGTGCAATCGTGGAAAGCAACCGCACCCGCAAGGATTTTATTGCGGACCGTGTGCTGCGCATGGCCGGGTACTATGATTACGGTGAGGAGTGCGACTATAATGCCGCACAGGAAAAGCCGGTGACCATCGGGGTATACCGCCTGACGATGAAGAGCAACAGCGATAACTTCCGCCAGAGCTCCATCCAGGGCGTGATGAAGCGCGTAAAGGCAAAGGGGGCAACGGTGATCATCTATGAGCCGACGCTGAACGATGGGGAAACGTTCTTTGGCAGCAAAGTGGTGAACGACCTGGAACAGTTCAAGGCAATGTCCCAGGCAATCATTGCCAACCGGTACGACAGCGTGCTGGACGATGTGAAAGAAAAGGTATACACCCGCGACATTTTCCGCCGGGACTAAAAAGCAATAAACAAGACATGGGGCATTGCAAAGCGCATGCCCCATATTTTAACGAGGAAGCAAAATGATAGGGTTGGGAACGATCATCAACGTGGATGTAGAAAAAACGCGGCAGTATTATCAGGCCATGGGGCCGGGGGAACTTTGCAGCTGCAATGACTGCAAAAATTATTGTGCACGGGTCAAAGCAGCCTACCCGGCGGCAGCGGAATACCTGGCGGGGCTTGGCGTGGAGATTGAAAAGCCGCTGGAAACATCCCCACTGGAACCCGGTGCGGACGGAATGATGGAATACCGCGCCTGCCAATATGTTGTGCTGGGCAGCTGCGAGGAAAACTACCGCCATACAGTTGGCGGGGTGGAAGTGTGCAAGGCAAGGTTTTACCCTGAAACGGGTGTGAAAGAGGAACATTTTGTGCTGGAACTTTCGCCAATCCGGCTGAAAGGGTGGCAGGAATAGGAGAGCTGGGGCTGCGAACTGCTGAGTTATAAATGGCAGAAAGAACAGGAGGAGCAGGCAATGAATATCACGGTATATCTTGGCGCAAAAGAGGGCAATGACCCGGCGCTGAAACGGGCAGTGCAGGAACTGGGGCAATGGATTGGCCAAAGCGGGAACGCGCTGGTGTATGGCGGCTCCAAAACCGGGCTGATGGGCGAAATTGCCAAAAGCGTTCTGGATGCGGGCGGAACCGTGACCGGCGTGGAGACCACCCTGTTTATGCAGGATGACCTGCAATATGACGGTCTGACGGAGTTGATCGTGACGGAAACCATCACCGAGCGCAAGACCGAGATGATCAGGCGGGGCGATGCGTTTATTGCGTTTCCCGGCGGAACGGGTACGCTGGAGGAGATCGCCGAAGTCATGTCCAAGGTATCGCTCAAGCAGCTGGATGCTCCCTGCATTTTGTACAACCTGAATGGCTATTATAACGGTCTGAAAACCCTGCTGGATCATATGATCGAAACCGGGCTTTCGACAAAAGAGCGGCAGGAAGGAATCTGGTTTGCGGAGAACCTGGAGCAGATCAAGCAGATTCTGAAAGCATAAAAACGCCGAAATATCACCGTACGCCGCACAGCACTTGACAATACCGCTGCGGCGGGGTAATATATTGATACCAAATGCAGTGCGGGGGAGTTCCGCGGGCAGACGTTCTTTCCAGAGAGCCGGGGCAGCTGAAAACCGGCAGGGCGTGCCCGGCGGTTTGTCGCCCCCAAGCAGGGCAGGCGAACCGCCGTGTGCGCAGTAATCTGCTTCGTTTCGCCCCCGTTACCGGGCGGTCAAGTGGCTTACCTTTATATAAAACATATATAAAACGGCAGGCAATTTGGGTGGTACCGCGGTACTGAACATGTTTTGGAACATCGTCAGGCCGTCCCATGTTTACAACATCATGGGGCGGCCTGATTTTTTATTTCCGTCCCGCACATCAAGGAGGGCCATCATGGCAAAAGAACTCGCCAAGCAGTATGATCCCAAAGGCACAGAGGATCGAATTTACCAGGAATGGTGCGATAAGGGCTATTTCCACACCCAGATCGACCGCAGCAAAAAGCCGTTTACCATCGTCATGCCGCCGCCGAACGTCACCGGCCAGCTGCACATGGGCCACGCCATGGACGAAACCTGGCAGGATATCCTGACCCGCTACAAGCGCATGCAGGGCTATGCCGCTTTGTGGGTGCCGGGCACCGACCATGCTTCCATTGCCACCGAAGCCAAGGTAGTTGCCGCCATGCGCGAGGAGGGCCTGACCAAAGAAATGTTGGGCCGCGATGGCTTTTTGGAGCGCGCCTGGGCATGGAAAAACACTTATGGCAGCCGCATTGTCAGCCAGCTGAAAAAGCTGGGCTGCTCCTGCGACTGGCAGCGTGAGCGCTTTACCATGGACGAGGGCTGCTCCGACGCCGTGAAAGAAGTGTTTGTGCGCCTGTATGATAAGGGCCTGATCTACCGCGGCAACCGCATGGTGAACTGGTGCCCCCACTGCAACACTTCCATCTCTGACGCCGAAGTGGAATACGAGGAGAAGGACGGCAGTTTCTGGCACCTGCTGTACCCGGTCAAGGAGACCGGCGAGATGCTGGAACTGGCCACCACCCGCCCCGAAACCATGCTGGGCGATACCGCCGTTGCCATCAACGGCGAGGACCCGCGCTATACCCACTTGCACGGCTGCCATGTCATTCTGCCGCTGCTGAACAAAGAGATTCCCATCGTGTGCGATGAGCACGCCGATATGGAAAAAGGCACCGGCGTTGTGAAGATCACCCCCGCCCATGACCCCAACGACTTTGAGGTCGGCAAGCGCCATGACCTGCCCATCATCCGCGTGCTGACCTATGACGGCCACATGACCGGCGCTGATGATAAGGCTGCCGCCGATGCCCTGAAAGCCAGTGGCCATGCTTCCGCCGATGAGCCGGATGTGCTGGACTGCGGCAAGTATGCCGGCATGACCGCCGCCGAAGCCCGCAAGGCCATTGTGGCAGACCTGCAGGAAGCCGGCTACCTGAAAGAGATCGAGCCGCTGAAGCATGAGGTCGGCACCTGCTACCGCTGCCATACCGTGATTGAACCCATGGTATCTAAGCAGTGGTTCGTCAAGATGGAACCCCTGGCCAAGCCTGCCATTGAGAGCGTGGAAAAGGGCGAGATCAAGTTTGTGCCGGACCGCTTTACCAAGAACTACCTGAACTGGATGCGCGGCAGCCGCGACTGGTGCATCAGCCGCCAGCTGTGGTGGGGCCACCAGATCCCGGCATGGTACTGCGCTGACTGCGGTGCAGCCACCGTTGCCAAGTCTGCCCCCGCAGCCTGCCCGCACTGCGGCAGCACCAACCTGACCCAGGACCCCGATACCCTGGATACCTGGTTCAGCTCTGCTTTGTGGCCGTTCAGCACCCTGGGCTGGCCGAATGAGAACGCCGAGGATTACAACTACTTCTACCCCACCAACACGTTGGTGACCGGTTATGATATCATCGGCTTCTGGGTTTCCCGCATGATCTTCTCCGGCCTGGCCTACACCGGCAAGGCACCGTTTGATACCGTGCTGATCCACGGCATTGTGCGTGACAGCCAGGGCCGCAAGATGTCCAAATCTCTGGGCAACGGCATTGACCCGCTGAAAGTTATTGACGAGTACGGCGCCGATGCCCTGCGCATGATGCTGATGGTGGGTTCTACCGCCGGCAACGATATGCGCTACAGCGATGAGAAAGTGACAGCAAGCCGCAACTTTGCCAACAAGCTGTGGAATGCTTCCCGCTTTGTGCAGATGAACCTGCCGGAGGACTTTGAGCCGGGCATGCCCGCCGAAGAACTGCTGGATATGAGCGATAAGTGGGTGCTTTCCGAACTGGCACGCACCGCCGCCGAAGTGACCGCCAACCTGGATAAGTACGAGCTGGGCCTGGCTGCCGAAAAGGTGGAAAACTTTATCTGGGATATCTACTGCGACTGGTATATCGAAATCTGCAAGTCCCGCCTGAACGGCGAGGACGCCCAGCAGGCAGACACCGCCCGCAAGGTGCTGGTGTGGGTGCTGGATAAGGCGCTCAAGCTGCTGCATCCCTTTATGCCGTTCATCACCGAGGAAATTTACCAGGCATTGCCCGGCAGCGCCGAGACCATCATGACCCAGGAATGGCCGGACGCCGGCAAGATGACCGCCTGGCCGCAGGAATGTGCCGACTTTGAGGTGCTGATGGACTACATCAAGGCAGTGCGCACCATCCGCAATGATATGAACGTGCACCCGGCCAAAAAGACCAGCATGACCATCGAGACTGCCAACCCGGCAGCCTTCCAGAAAGGCGGCGCTTACCTGGCACGCTTTGCCTTTGCAACGGATGTTGCCCTGACCGAAAAGTACACCGGCACCACCGATGGCGTTGTGACCGTTGTTACCCCGGCCGCCCGCGGCTTTATCCCCATGATGGAGCTGATCGACCGCGAAAAGGAACTCAAGCGCCTGCATAAGGAGCTGGAAAAGGCCGAGAAAGAAGCCAATATGTTCCGCAACCAGCTGAACAACCCCAAGTTCGTGGAACGCGCCCCCGAAAAGCTGGTCAACGAAACCCGCACCAAGCTCGCCGCCAGCGAAGATAAAATCGCCAACATCAACCAGTCTATCCAGGCATTGGGCTGATAAGCGATAGCGCCGTTCACATTATAATAAGGGCAACACCGCACAATTCCCGCCTAGCGGCTTAAGCACCGCTTCGGCGGCTGC
>OIAL01000284.1_pt1 | contig 28536 bp, 24 predicted proteins | sample 1580691 | NCBI WGS metagenome assembly OIAL01 (sample SAMEA3882530, study PRJEB24775) | human gut metagenome | biome: human-associated habitat; feature: intestine environment; material: feces | place: Netherlands | collected 2009/2010
AAATTTTTTTTCGTGCCGCGTTCCACTTCCTTCATCTCAATATTGACAATCGTAATCTTCGTGATCACCACGGCAATCAAGCTTACCACAACCATCAGAACCAGTACGGCAAGCAGGGAGGCGCCACGGTTATCCTGTTTGAACCGGTTTCTTTTCATCGCTACTCTCCTTTCGACGTGCTGACCGTAATATAACGGTACTTTTCCTTATCCGGGTGGTTTCCGCCCCTGCCTTTCTTATATACACTGACCGTCAGATCGACCTTTCGCACTCCCCCGCTGCTTGCCACCAGAGGGGCAACCGACCCAGCCGGCAGCTTAAAGCTGTCCTGATAAATTGCTCCCTTGTTGGTCACCGCAGCCGGATCATCCGGATACGACTTGTTGCCAAGGTTTGATGCCACAGACGGCATCGGGCATCCCTGCGGCAATACCGTCATCTTATAATCCGGTCTGATGCTGTTGACATCCGCAATATTCTGGCATACAAACACCAGCTTGGGATTCACACCGGCAGCGTATGTAACCTCCATCGTATCGCTATCCTGCGCCACATGGTACATAAGGTAAATATGTTCCACGTCACGGATGTCTTCCTCTGCAAACTCATTACATTCGTATACTTCCGAAGGATCTATGCCCAATACCTCATCGCCTGTTTCCCCACATGTATAGCTGCATGTCACCCGGACATGCGTACTGTCTGCCGTAACCGAAAATTTCCGCTTCATCTTCGCCTGCAGTTCGCTATCCCCAAGCGGAAGCGTTCCCGGATGTGCAGCGGCATATGTCATATTTTTTTCCGAAAAATACGTCATTGCTTCCTGCAGCTGGTTATGTTCCAGTGCCACGACATCCTTTGTGTCATCAATCCCTTCGATCTGTGGGATATTGGTGTCATTTTCAGCTGCAGCCGTACTGACAGAAACCTCGACATCATACGTGCTGCCAGAAGTGCCTGCCGCCGCGTAGTACACATTCTCCGCCTGAAATGCCGGTGCCGGGGCAGCCGCCGGAGTCTCACTGAGCAGGGTGTAGCCCTTTCCTTCCAGATAGGGAACACGAAATCCTGCCCCTGTCGTCACCACAGCCAGCTCTTTTTGGTTTTTTAAATCCTCCAGCACTTCCTGCGCCAGATTGGTTGCATGCTGTTTGTCCGCCATCATCGCATTGTACTTCATGGACTGCGTAAAATAAGACAGCAGCGGAATGGAAATAATAGCAAGAATTGCCATGGCAAGGATGACTTCCAGCAGGGAAAATCCACCATTGTTATTCGGTTGTCTCTTCATCTGCGGGCCTCCTTCCCATCCGTTTTACGGTGCGGTTTCAAGCGATGTGCTTCTGCCAAAAATACTCATCACACCTTTTGACATATTCGGGAATACCGGTGGAACATACTCTTTTCCGGTGTTCTCCAGATAGTACATATTCAGGGTCATCTCCCCGTTTAATTTTCCGGTGGAATCATCATAATTTGCCGTAAACTGTGAAATCGTTGTACGATCCTTAAAATTGTTGACATAAGCGATCATTTCCTTTAATCCGGCATAGCCTGCCTCATAGCGGATACCGATAGAGGCATAATATCCCCGGACCTCTTTTTGCTCTGGTCCTGTCGTTTCCTGTTCTGCTGCATCTGCCCCCTGTGTGCTCTCCTCACTCTGGCTTTCGGATGCAGAAGATGCCTCTGCATCCGGTGCGGTAGTGGAAGAAGCATCCGTTCCTGCAGCCGTGTCCGTGCCATCGGTCTGCACATCCACAGCAAGCGGCTGGTTCATGGTAAACGTAATGTCCGTAATATGGAAATCGCTGCTGTTATCCTCATACGCCTGTAACGACTCAATGGCCTTCTCGGTTGTCATTGCAGAAGGATACGTACTGATAATCGTCTTCTGCTTTTTTACCATCAGCTGGATATTTTCTTTTACCTTCGGAAGTCCTGCCTCCATCTGTTCCATCTGCTGCACTTTTGCCTGGTCGGCCGTATTCTGTTCTTCAATCTTCGCTGCCTTGCTCATTCCCTTACTGAAAATAAAGAAATACGAACATGCCACTATGACAATCGCACAGAAAATGAGCAGCAGCCGCTTGTCGGAATCTGAAATTTTAATTCTATTCATTGGTCTGCTCCTCTCCTTCCACGCTGTCTGTATCGGTATCTGTATCCGCATCTGCATCCGCAGACGGAACCGCTTCTTTTATGAGATGCCCGTCCTCCCCGAGAAATGCGCCGGTATAATAAGCATTTAACGTATACGTCCACGTCACCGTGCCGCTGTCTTCATCAGACTCCTCCGACATGGACGGAATCGAAAGATTTTCAAGCAGCGTCACATCCGCAAAATTCAACAGCATCTGTCCGACCGTAACTTTCCGGTCTGCCTCCATATTCAGCGTTACCAGCGAACCGTCCGTCTGGATGTTTTTTACATGGATGGTTGTCGGAAGTTCATTTTCCAGCTGCGCAATCAGCGGATACAACTGCTCATTTTTCGTGATGGTGGCAAGATCCAGTTTCTCATACACCTGTTCCTCCGCCTGTACCCGCGCGTAATCGTCATACGTCTCCTGCACATAAGAAAGATCATTGATCCGTTTGGTCAGGTTGCGGTGCTCACGATAAGCCAGCAGCTGACGCACACCGGAACCGAGAATCAGCAGGACACTTACCAATACTGCCCCCGCCAGAATCACATATGCCGTGTGCAGGTCGTTCTTTTTGGAATCTGCCACAAGCATGTCCTTTGGCCTGGCATCAATCGGATGAACCGCCGCACCGATGACCGAAAGGAAACCGACAGCCGTTGCCGCCTTCGGTCTCGTCCCGGAAGATGCCGCATCCGGTGTTACCGTCCCCTCAGTCGCCTTGTTTTTTCCGCTCCGTAAATCGATGACCTTCGTGAAATCAATTTCCTGCAGCGGAAGCGGAAGTTCCTGTGCAAACAGTTTGTGCATGCCTGCAAAACGGGAACCATCGCCAACCAGATAGACATTCCCGACAAATTCCTGTTTGACCTGATTCTGATAATACTCAACCGCCGTGTTTGCAATGCGCAGATGATACCGCAGGGACTCCGCCAGATCCTCATATGCCTCTTCTGCCAGAGCCTGCTGACGCTTCATCTCCTCCTGGTTTCCCATCTCCGGAATCGTCGGACGGTTATATATCACATTGTGTTCTAAAAGGAAATCAAGTGCTTTCTCCTCATCGTCAATGCCAAGCACCGGATGGTCGATCACCATCGTGATCGTGGCTCCATAGCCATACGGTGTCACACGCTGAAAAACCAGTTTTTTATTTTCCAGAATACTGATAACCGTTGCCTGTTCTTCCAGCTGCACGACCACGGCATTTTCCAGAAAACTGTCACACAAAAGCTGTACCGTTCCGTTTCCGATATAGTCAAACGTCTCCACCTTAAGCCCTGCCAGCTCGGCAAAGGTCACATAGTTGTTTAAAAGGTTATCCGGAATTGCAACGAGAAGCAGCTTAAGCATCTTCTTTCCGTCTTCTTCCTCCACGTCCATCTTGCTGTAGCTGATGGTGTAATTGCTCACATCCATCGGGAAGTAATCACGGATCTGTGCCTCAATAATTCCCATGATCTTATTGTCCTTGACAAACGGGATCATAACCTCACGGGTAACAACCTTAGAGGACGAAAGGGTAAATACAACTTCCTTCTCATGGATATCGTGTCTGCTTAGTTCGGCCTTTAATGCCAATGCAAATGCTTCTTTATCGCGGATATAGCCATCTTCCACCGCATGTTCCGGGGTGCGGAACGCAAACGCTTTATGTACCGGCGGATTTTTCTTGCGGTAATCGGCCAGTGCGACTTTTGTCCACCATACACCGGCCTCAATACTTACTACTCTTTTGACCATTTTCATTTTCTCCTTAATATATTTTCCGAAAGGTTTTCATTGGAAAATGTACAAAAATAATTATGCTTTGTTCATGTTCTCTTCGGGAAGAGACTGTAAGAATTTTGGCGAAAGGTTTTGCGTGCCGGACGCGACCGGACTCCATTCGCCATCCGGGCTCATGTCGTCCTTTCCCGTACATCCGTGTACGGGAATCGCTGGGTGTTGACAAAATTCTAACAGGCTCTAACCCTTGAGAAAAATCACAAATCCTAATTATTTTTCTACATTTTCCATCGTAACGTTATGGCATAAAAATTTAGATGGCGAATAAGAAGGATGTTCAAAATTCGCCACGGAAAACAAATAACTTTATGTTTTCTCTAAACATTACTTTTTTGGCGGATTATACCAGATTTTATCTAATAAATGCCCATCATGCCGAGATACCAGGTCCAGAAATAGTTGCCCCAGAGTGCGGCGATGAATATGCCTGCCGAAAGGTACGGGCCGAGTGCAAGCAGGTTGTTTCGCTTGCTTACTTTCATACGGATGGTATGGATGACGGAGCCAAGAATACATGCAAGAATAAATGCAAAAATAATGTTTTTTGCGCCTAAAAGCAGACCTGCATATGCCATGAGTTTGATGTCTCCCCCACCGATTGCTTTGCCGGAGGAGAAATAATACAGGCCATACAAAAACAGGCTGACAATGACTGCCCCGATGATATGGGACAGGATATGCCGGAAATCATACACGGTCATGATGATACCGAGCAGTCCCAGAAACAGGTTCTGGGAAACCGGTATCTGATAGGTTCTCTCATCGATGACCGCAATGACAATCAGGGCAGATGTCATGAGGCAATACAGCACACTGCTGAACGTGAAACCGCCCGCCATGAAAACGACCACATACAGCACACCATTTAAAGCCTCGATTAATGGGTACTGTATGGAAATCCTAGCACCACATTGCCGGCATCTGCCCCGAAGAATTATGTAGGAAAATACAGGAACCATGTCCCGCCAGCCCAGCTTACGCCCGCAGTTCATACAGTGCGAAGACTGCACGATATTCTCTTTTTTCGGGATACGGAAAATCAGCACGTTTAAGAAACTGCCGATGACGATTCCGTATAAAAATATAACAATGTAAAGAAAAATCGTAAGTTTGGTTAGCATTTGTTTCTCCTATATTAAAATTAAAGCTGAGTTACAACCTTATCAAAAATAGGTGTTGTACAGGCTTCATCTTCATATGCCTGTGTTGTAATTGTCTTATTTGTCAAACTGATTTCAACCTTGACAAATTTAATTTTCTCACCCTTTTTAGAACCCATTTTAGCCTTAAGCTCGTCAGAAGTGTTATATCCTGTCAATGTCTTAATTTCAGTCTCAAGAGATTTAGCTGGCTTTCCTTTTTCATCTTTATTTTTATCACTATATACAATAATTGTTGTATCCGCTGTTACATTCTCAGCATCTGATGAATAAGCTGTTGTTGCAGCAGTACCATAACTATTAATAATCTGGAAATCCTTTGCTTCCTTTGACTTGTTAATATAAGGAAGTACCTGTGTACCAACAATACCTACCAAAATTGCCATAATTGCGATAACGATAATCAACTCTACGAGAGAGAAACCTTTGTTATCCTTCTTTTCATTCTTTGCTTTCATGTTCTGAAGCAGTTCCATAATTTTCTTCATACCCTTTGTTCTCCTTTTTTAAATATATTTTTATGTATCTATCATCACATGTCTCATGGCAGACATGTAACAACCCTTCTTCTGCCTGCGGTCAGGCTCCGATGCTGTCGTACAGACTGTACATCGGCATCATGATCGCAAGGACGATCGGCACCACAATAACTGCCATCACGATGATGATGAGCGGTTCCATTGCGGCAAGCAGTGCCTCGGTCGCCGACTCCACCTCTTCATCATAATATGCTGCGACTTTGTCGAGCATGTCTTCCATATTACCGGTTTCCTCCCCGATCTCTATCATGTGGTAGACCATCGGTGGGAAGACCCCGGAATCTGCCAGTGGCTTCGAGAGCGGGATTCCACGGCTGACCTCTTCGGTCGCATCTTTTAATGCCTGCTTAACCACGGCATTCCCCATCATCTCTGTCACAAGCCCGAGTGCATCCACCAGCTGGACACCGGAGCCCATCAGTGTGGACAGGGTTCGCGTCATGCGCGAGGATGCCGTCTTGATGCTGAGCGGGCCGACCAGCGGTACCTTTAGAATAAATTTTCCCAATATATGTGCCCCACTCTCTGTCTTTTTCCACGCATGGATAAATATAGCAATCCCTGCGATGATGGCAACAATAAAATACCAGCTGTGCACAAAGAAATCACTGACTGCCATGACTGCAAGCGTGATGCCCGGCAGTTTTCCGCCGACTTCGTCAAACTGGGCAGTAAAGGTAGGCACAATCTTAATCATCATGATGGCTACAACAACGATAATAACAAGAATCAGGATGACCGGATAAATCGCCGACTTGATGATCAGCCCCTTCAGGTGGGCTTCTTTTTCAAACTGGCTTCCCACACGGCTGAATGCTTTATCCAGACCACCGGAGGATTCCCCGGCGGCAACCATCTGCACCATGAGGTTTGGAAAAATCTTCGGGTGCTCCGCCATCGCAACGGCGAGGGTCTCCCCACGCTGTACGGAATCCCGCACTTCTGCGATTGCGTTGGCAAACGGTTTGTTCTCGGTCTGCTCGGATAGCATGTCGAGTGCCTCGACAACGGTCACGCCGGCATTTAATACGCTCTCAAACTGGCGGCAGAATACGCTCATTTCGCGGACGCTGACGGCTTTTCCGATATGGATTTCGAGATCTTTGTTAAATGCGTTGGCTCTTGTGATGGAAACGATGGTGTTGCCGCCGGATTTGAGTTCTGCCGAAGCGACTTCCATGTTCATGGCCTCGATGGTGCCGGTTTTTGGTTTTCCATCGGCCCCGACCACTTCGTATTTATAACTTGCCATGTCTTAACTCCTTTTTAAAACAGCTTCTGCTGCATGTTTCCTGTATCCTGTGCATACTCTACGGCATTTGCCGCATCGATTTTGTGTTTCAGATACAGGCTGAATAAGGAATCATCCATCGTCTGCATGCCAATCTTCTTACTTGTCTGCATGATGGATGGAATCTGGTGTGCCTTATCCTCCCGGATCAGGTTTTTGATCGCCGGGGTACCGAGCATGACTTCAAATGCCGCCACACGGGATTTTCCGTCGATCGTCGGCAGAAGCTGCTGGGAAATTACCGCCTCAAGAACCGATGCCAGCTGCGAGCGGATCTGGTTCTGCTGGTGCGGTGGGAACACATCGATAATACGCTCAATGGTAGGTGCCGCACCGATGGTATGCAGGGTGGAGAATACCAGATGCCCGGTTTCTGCTGCTGTGATGGCAGTGGAAATCGTATCAAAGTCACGCATCTCCCCCACAAGGATGATGTCCGGATCCTCACGGAGCGCCGCACGGAGCGCATTTCCATAGGAATCGGTATCCAGCCCGATCTCCCTTTGGTTTACGATGGACCGGTTATGCTTATGTAAATACTCGATCGGATCTTCGAGTGTAATGATATGTTCGTTCCGTTCTTTATTGATGACATCGATCAAAGATGCCAGTGTGGTGGATTTACCGCTTCCGGTCGGTCCCGTGACAAGGACAAGCCCACGCTTTTTCTTTGTCAGCCCAAGGACAGCTTCCGGCACCCCGAGGTCCTCCGGTGTCGGGATATCGCTTGCCACGATACGCAGTACAGCCGCATAGGAACCTCTCTGGTGGAAAGCGTTGACACGGAACCGTCCCACACGCGTATCCGTGTAGGCAAAATCCACTTCCCCTGTGGCCTCCATGGTTGCCTTCTGTTTCGGTCCAAACATAGATTCCACCAATTCTTTTGTCATCGCAGGTGTCAGCTTATCAAAACCATCCATCTCGTAAAGTGTTCCGCTAATACGGCATTTTGGGCGAACCCCAACTGTAATATGTAAGTCGGACGCATGATGCGCTTTTGCTATCGAAAGAAGCGTATACATTGACAATTCCATCTGTTTTGCTGCCTTCCCTTCCCTGTTTTATTTAATCCTCTTCGTCATCGTATGCCACACGCTGCACTTCCTCGACGGTGGTGATTCCGCGCAGTGCGTAATCAATGGCACTCATGCGAAGCGTTTTCATGCCATGTGTGAGTGCGATCTCCTCAAGCACATCCGCATTCTCCCCGCGGTTGATCGCCTGCCGCAGGTCTGCCGTGACCGGCATGATCTCATAAATACCGATTCTTCCATAGTATCCGGTTCCGCCGCAGCGGACACATTCTTTGTGCCCCGGTGTGCGGACATTGATCCGTCTGGCGGGATCCTTTATGCCGAGTATTTTTTTCTCCCCTGCGGTTGCCTCCCGGACAATTCCGCATGCCGGACAGACCCGGCGCACCAGACGCTGGGCGATTACCCCGACCACGGAATCCGCAATCAGGTAGTTTTCCACTCCCATATCTGCCAGACGGGTGATGGTATTTGCCGAACTGTTTGTATGTAAGGTGCTGACCACCAGATGTCCGGTGATGGATGCCTTTACCGCAATCTCTGCGGTCTCCTGGTCACGGATCTCCCCGATCATGATGATGTCCGGGTCCTGACGCAGGATGGAACGCAGTGCCGAGGAAAAGGTAAGTCCCGCCTTTTCGTTTACCTGTACCTGGTTGACCCCGTTTAAGTTCGCCTCAACCGGATCTTCTACCGTGATGATATTGACGCCTTCTACGTTTAATTCATTTAATGCGGTATATAATGTCGTGGACTTACCGCTTCCGGTTGGTCCCGTGACGAGAATAAGCCCGTTCGGATGGCTTAGGATGTGGTCAAACTTTTTTAATTCGTCCTCCGGGAATCCCAGATCCCGCTTGTCCAATGTCAGTGCTTTTTTCTGTGCGAGACGCATAACGACCTTTTCCCCGTAGACGGTCGGAAGCACGGACACACGGATGTCGTATTCCTGCCGGTCCACAATGCTGGTCGCACGACCGTCCTGCGGGCGGCGCTTTTCGGAAATGTCAAGTCCGCTGACAATTTTAATTCTTGCGATCAGTGCGGCATGCAGGCTGATGTCGTGCCGCATGGCTTCGTGCAGCACGCCATCCACACGGAACCGGATCCGCACCTGGTTTTCCATCGGTTCGATATGGATATCGCTGGCTCTCCTGTGGACCGCCTGCTCGATGATCTGTCCTAACAGTTTGACAATCGGTGCCTGCTGGACATTGTTCTCATCGTTTCCACTCCCGGTTTCTAAGGCCGCCCTGGCTTTTGCCTGTTCCTGCTTTTCCCTTGTATACTGTTCTGCCACACGCAGGGCTTCTGCATTTCCATAGTAGCGGTCGATGGCTGCCGCAATATCACTCGGGGTTGCAGCAAAACGCTCCACCTGACACCCGGTAATGATGGAAACATCGTCCATCGCCCGGATATCCAGCGGATCGCTCATTGCCACGCACAAAAGATTGGGATTTTTCTCATTGAACTTAAACGGAATCAGATTATACTTCCGCAGCACTGCCTCGTCCAAAAGCCGGATGATTTCCTCCGGGATGCGCAGGGTTGACAGATCGACACTCTGTATTTTCAGCTGTGCCTTCAGTGCCTCTACGATCTGTTTTTCGTCTGTAAACCCCAGATCTATCAGTACCACTCCGAGACGCTCTCCCTGTTTTTCTGTTTTCTGGACCTGTAACGCTTTTACCAGCTGATCCTGCGAAATGACTCCTGCATCCACAAGCAGATCGCCCAGTCGCTTCTTCCGGGCAAACCCTACCAACTTATCCATGTAATACTCCCACTACGTTAAACATTTATTATTTTCGAATAATTTCGAGCAATTAATGATTATTATAACCTTTTTTGTTCTCTATTGCAATCCTTTTTCATGTATAAAATATAACTTTATTGCATTTTACCGTTTCTTTTTTTGTGCAAATTTCACATCTAGGTCTTTTGTCCTATTTTATTTGCCGTCATTTCCTCCACAAAAATGCCATATCCTTTCGTTGGATCGTTAACAAGCACATGGGTCACGGCACCGATCAGTTTTCCATCCTGCAGGATCGGGCTTCCGGACAGTCCCTGCACGATTCCGCCGGTCAGCTTCAGCAGGTTCTCATCCTCCACATGAAAACGGATTCCCTTATTTTTATCTCCCGGTGTATAATCAAGATCATCAATTACGATGCGATATGACTGCAGTTCCCCGGACGCATCCGACAGAATTACCGCATCCTTTGTCTGAATCTCCTGTTTGTAACCGACCGGACACAACAGACTTTCGTTTTTCTTTTCTTCCCGGAAGTTTTTCGTCAACGTGCCATAGATACCGATTTGTGTATTGCTGGACACTTCTCCGATCTGGTTGTCTTTCCCATAATAGACAACTCCCTCCAGCTCTCCCGGTGTTCCCCGGACACCTTTTTTGATACCGAGCACCTGTGCTTTGTACAGCCGGCCGTCTGACAGACGGAGCAGGTCTTTGGTCTGTCCGTTTCCGATTCCGTGTCCCAGTGCCCCGAAGTTTCCGTCCTGATCAAAATAGGTCAGCGTGCCGATTCCTGCCATGTCATCTTTCACCCAGAGTCCCAGACGATAGCCTTTGTGTTCTGCTGCCTCAACCGGCTCCACCGATACCTGAATCTGCTCGGCTCCGCGCCACAGGGTCAGCACCACCGGTTGTTCCCCGTACTGATTGATCCGCTCCATCAGTTCTTCTTTTTTCGTGACCGCTTTTCCATTTACAGCAGTAATATAATCCCCCGGAAATACAATGTGTTCTGCCGGCTGCCGGCTGCTTCCGTCCACAGTTTCCACCGGGCCGGATCCCAGCACCAGTACTCCCTGGGCAGCCCCGTAAATGCCCACCACCTGTCCGCTCACGTATAAAGATTTTCCGTTCACCACGGAAACCTGCACCTCTTTCATGGGAAGGATGCCAAACAGATAGCAGGTCAGTGTATATTCCCCCTGCTTCAGCTGGCTGCACGTTTCCACTGCCCGTTCCTGCTTCATTGCCTGAAACGTCCGCTCCCCGATCTGTGCCATAACGGATTGCGGTTTTGTGGACATTGCCAGTGTGACCGGAATTTTTTTGTCCAGTTCCAGTTTCTGCCCCTCCTGCACGTATACATGATCGGGAATGGCATGTATCATGGTGGCATAGGCAAAGCAGCACAGCGCCAGAACATAAATACAGATAATATTTTTGAATATACGCATATAAAAAGACCGCATGCCAAAGGTTCTCCTATCTTCTCGGATACCTTTAGTATGCGGACTTTGGTTTTATCTATTCGTATTTTTCTGCCAGACGTTTCATCTCGCGTGCGTTTTGTAAAACCGTATCCGTGATCTCCACGCCGCCAAGCATCCGCGCCAGTTCCTCGATACTTTCCTCTTCCCGCAGCGGATGAATCCGGGAAACCGTGGACGCATGCTCCACCGATTTTTCAATCAGGAAATGGGCATCTGCCATGGCAGCAATCTGCGGCAGATGAGTGATGCAGATGATCTGGTGCGTCTTTGCCAGCAGTTTCATCTTCTGCGATACCATCTGTGCCGTACGCCCGCTGATTCCACTGTCAATCTCATCAAAGATCAACGTCGGAATCTCATCCGTATCCGCCATGACGGTCTTGACCGCGAGCGCAATACGGGAAAGTTCTCCGCCGGAAGCGACCTTTCCCAGAGGCTTTAACGGTTCTCCCGGATTGGTGGAGATCATAAATTCTGCCTCATCCCAGCCTCCGGCACTGTACTCCGTCTTCCGGAATTCCATCGTAAACTGCACATCTAAAAAATTCAGATCTTCAAGTGCCTGTGCAATCGCTTTCGTCAATCCCTTTGCCGCTTTCTTCCGGATTCCGGAAACCTCTGCACACAGCCCGTCCAATTCTTCTTTCTTCCGGTTCATGGAAGTTAAAAGATCATTTAAGTATTTATCATAATCCTGTAATACGGCAATACGCTTTGTTTTTTCTTCCGCTGACTGCAGAATCTCTTCCATCGTATTTCCATACTTGGATTTCAGGTGATTGATCTCATCAAGCCTCTTTTCGGTCTGATAAAAGACTTCGTCATCAAATTCCTCCCCCGACAGGTAGGAAGAAATCTCATGATTGAAATCGCTCAGCAGATTATCAATATCGGTAAGCATCTGTTCCATCTGCGCAATGCGCTCCTCATATGCCGAAACCGAACTGACTTCCCGCAGGGCACGGCTGATAAGTTCCGATGCATTCTCTCCGGTACCGCCGTCTCCCCCGGTAGCTGCACCGGCAGCCGATATGGCATCCATGATCTTTTTTGCATTTGCAAATCTGCGATACTGTTCTTCCAGCCGGGTATCCTCCCCGACGGAAAGCTGTGCCTCTTCGATTTCCTTTACTTCATACGCAAGAAACGACAACTCTCTGGCGCGCTCCTCGGTATCCAAAGACGAGGACTCCCACTCTTTTTTCAGTTTCCGGTATTCCTGATAACAGGCGGCAAGACGCTCTTTTTTTTCTCCCAGCGCGTCTTTTGCATAGGCATCGAGGATTTCCAGATGTTTCTTTTTGGAAAGAAGGGACTGGTGCTCATGCTGTCCGTGAATATCGATGAGCAGAGACGCCACCTCTTTTAACCGGGAAGCAGACACTGCTTCTCCATTGATCCGCGCAATTGCCCTTCCGGAAGTTATCTTACGACTTAATATTACTGTTTCATCCTCTGTTTCTATGCCCAGTTGCCGGATCGCATCCAGAACCTTTGGGTTTTCAACTGAAAAGACCAGCTCCACAAGTGCGGTCTCTTCGTTATCCCGGAGCAGTTCCTTTGGAACCTTCTCTCCGAGTGCCAGTGCAACCGAACCAATGATGATGGATTTACCGGCACCGGTCTCTCCTGTCAAAATATTAAGTCCTTCTTTAAATTCTACCTCTGTCTCTGTGATAAGGGCAAGGTTCTTCACATGTAGATTTTGTAACATACATTCTCCTTCTACTTTTCCGAAGCATTTTTATTACTGTTCTACAATTTTCCGAAGCTTTTTCATGATGTGCACCGCGTCATCGGACGTACGGATCACACACAGAATCGTGTCATCTCCCGCAAGTGAGCCGACAATCTCCTGCATACGCATGGCATCTACTGCAGCCGCAACGGCTCCCGCCATACCGGACACGGTTTTGATCACAACAATATTTTCCGCAGCATCCACGGACAAAAATCCTTCCCTGAGAACCCTTGCATATTTTTCCATCATATTGGAATCCGCGTCCGTAATCACCGCATATTTTTGTCTGCCGTTGTCGGTCGAAATCTTTGTCAGCTTCAGTTCACGGATATCACGGGATACGGTTGCCTGGGTAACCTGAAACCCTTCTTTTTCGAGATATGCGGACAATTCTTCCTGTGTTTCCACATCTTTTTTCTGAATCAATTCGAGTATCTTTGCCTGTCGTGTTGTTTTCATATGTCCTCCTTTGCGTCCTACGGTCTCATCTTTTTCCTCAGTATTTCCAGGAAACTCTGGTTACTGATTTTGCAGATCCAGATGGTACTTTGTGCCTGTGCAATCCGCACACGGTCTCCCACGTGCAGATGCTCCGGTGTGTCCCCGTCAAAGCTGACACATGCCGTCTCGTCCTTTTGAAACCGTCTGCTTCCCATCTTAATCTCCACAACATCCTCCGCTCCAAACACAATGCTTTTGGAGTTTAAGTCATGTGCATTGATCGGTGTCAGAAGAAGTACCCTTGCTTTCGGGTCCACGATCGGACCTCCGGTGGAAAGATTATACCCCGTGGAACCGGTCGGTGTCGCAACAATCACGCCATCTGCGTGGTAAGTTGTCAGATATTCCCCATTGACATACACATTTAAAAGCAGCATGGACAGATCCCCGGACCAGTGGATCACGACATCATTCAATGCCATATGTGCGCCGTTTCCGCCAATTTTTTCGCCGGTCAGAACAATCCGCTCTTCCATGATGCAATCATCCTGCATCAGACAGTCGATGGCATGAAATACGGTAGCTTCCTCAAGCTCACACAGATACCCCAGTGTCCCAAGGTTGACACCGATCAGCGGAATCTGCAGCGCCTCCACCTTGGTTGCTGCGCGGATTAACGTGCCGTCTCCGCCGAGAACAAGGATACATTCCGTGTCTGCCGGAATCTCGGAAAGTGCAAAATCTTTCTGGTTATCATCCTCCACATTGCTGACACAGATTGCAGCACTGCCGCCCTTTTGTTGTATGTACGAGACAATTTCGTTTGAGAGTGTCAGATCACGATCTTTGTACCGGTTCGTGATCAGCATAAATTTACGCATCTACTTATCCAATTCTCCGTGTGCTGCTTCCACAACTGCGTGAATATCCACGGATTCCTCCTTTATTGCTTCGTCCGATTTTTCAATATGCACGAGATACTCGATGTTTCCCTCCGGTCCCTTGATCGGTGAGTATTCCAGATGGTGTACCGAAAATCCGTTTTCCAGTGCAAAGGTAATGATCCTCTCGATCACTTCCTCGTGAACGGCCTTATCACGTACCACGCCTTTCTTTCCCACTTTTTCCCGTCCGGCTTCAAACTGTGGTTTGATCAGACACACCATCTGTCCGCCGTCCTTTAACAGTGCATATGCCGCCGGGAGCACTTTGGTCAGGGAAATAAATGAGACATCCACCGAAGCAAAATCGAGCACATCATCGATATCTTCCGGTGTGACATAGCGGATGTTTGTTTTTTCCATACAGACAACCCTTGGGTCCTGGCGCAGTTTCCATGCAAACTGACCATATCCCACATCGACGGAATACACTTTCTTTGCCCCGTTCTGCAGCATGCAGTCGGTAAACCCGCCCGTCGAAGCACCGATGTCCATGCACACCATGCCATCTAAGGAAATGGAAAAATGTGTCATCGCTTTTTCCAGTTTCAGACCGCCGCGGCTGACATATTTCAATGTATTTCCGTGGATCTCAATCGGAGCATCCTCTGCAAAAGTGCTTCCCGCCTTATCCTCCCGGTTATTGTTGACAAATACATTGCCTTCCATAATCATGGTCTTTGCCTTTTCCCGCGATGGTGCCAGACCACGTTTTACAAGAAGTACATCCAATCGTTCTTTCATAATTCCTCCGGTAATTCTGCTAATATTTTTTCCGTCACGGAATCTGCATCCAGTCCCAGTGCTTTTTTTAATTCGCCAACACTTCCATGTTCCACAAAGCAGTCAGGAATTGCAATCCTGAGGACCTTTGTATGCAGTGCTTCTTCCTCCAGAAATGCAGCCACATGCTCTCCAAATCCCCCGCTTGCCACGTTCTCTTCCATCGTCACAAGAAGCGGATGGGATTCTGCCAGTTTCCGCAGGCAGTTTTTATCCAGTGGCATGGCAAATCTTGCATTTACCACCGTTGTCGGGATTCCTTTTTCTGCCAGTTTTTTTCTTACCTGCCAGGCGGTTTCCACCATCGAACCGATTGCAAAAAGTGCAGCGTATGTACCCTCGGCGAGTACTTCCGCACAGCCTTTTTGAATCGGTGCCCGCTGATCTTTCCAGAGATCGCAGGCTTCTCCGCGCGGATAACGGATCGCCACCGGTTCCTCTGCAGCAATCGCAAACTTGAGCATATCGGAAAGCTCCCATTTGTTTTTCGGAGCCATAACCGTCAGGTTCGGAATACTTGACAGATACGACAGGTCAAAAATTCCCTGATGCGTGGCGCCATCCTTTCCGACTAATCCTGCACGGTCTACGGCAAACACAACCGGGAGATTCTGTGCACACACATCATGTAATACCTGGTCATAGGCACGCTGTAAAAAGGAAGAATACACCGCAAATACCGGTTTGAGTCCTGCCTTTGCCATACCGGCCGCAAACGTCACTGCATGCTCCTCTGCAATTCCCACATCAAAAAAACGTTCCGGGAAAAGATTTTTAAATCTCTTTAAACCGGTTCCGTCTGCCATCGCTGCGGTAATCGCAACCACCTTCGGCTCCCGCTCCCCCATTTTGCGCATGACGGTGGAAAACACATCCGTGTAATGCGCTTTTTCCTGATGATACAGCGGAACACCGGTGTCAATGTCAAACGGTCCCGTTCCATGGAAGCGCGCCGGATGACGCTCGGCAGGAAGATATCCCTCTCCCTTGATCGTGCGTACATGAACCAGCACCGGACCGCGCACACGCTTTGCCTCCGCAAGCACTTTTCGGATTTCTTTTATGTTGGTGCCATCCACCGGTCCTAAATAGGTGATACCCATATTTTCAAAAAACATTCCCGGAACAAACAGCTGTTTGATACCGCTTTTGGCGTTCCGGATCCGTTTGACCATCCGTTCCCCCACAACCGGAATCCGGTTTAGGGAATTGGTCACACCGTCTTTTAAATCCAGATAGGCATCCGAGGTGCGGAAGGAATTCAGATACTGGTTCATTCCTCCCACATTTTCGGAGATCGACATCTGGTTATCATTTAACACAATAATAAAATTGGTTTTCATGCGGGAGGCATTGTTCATTGCTTCGTATGCCATACCGCCGGTCAGTGCCCCGTCTCCGATCACAGAGACCACATAATAATTGTCACCGGTCAGTTCCCTCGCCTGCGCCATGCCAAGTCCTGCGGAAATGGAAGTGGAGCTGTGCCCGGTATTGAATGCATCCGCCGGGTCTTCCTGCGTCTTTGGGAATCCGCTCATCCCGCCATACTGCCGTAAAGTGACAAACCCCAACTTACGCCCGGTTAAAATCTTGTGCGTGTAGGACTGATGTCCGACATCCCAGATAATCCGGTCTCTCGTCAGGTCAAATGACAGATGAAGCGCCATCGTCAGTTCAATCACACCCAGATTCGATGCCAGATGTCCTCCGGTTTTTGCAATATTTTCCACCAGAAAATCACGGATTTCTTCCTGTAGCTCCTCCAGTTCTTCCTCGTTTAGTTGTTTGATATCATTTACTTTTTTTATCCGATCTAAAACCATGTTGCCCTCGAAAAATTAATGATCCCTGTTGATCAAATAGAAAAACAGGTCATGCAGAAACGTATGCTCTCCTTCAAATTCATCCAGTATCTTTATTGCTTCCCCGGAAAGCCGCTCTACATCCTTTTTTGCCTGCTCCAGCCCCTCAAATGTCACATAGGTTGCCTTCTCATTTTCCGCATCACTGCCGATCGGTTTACCGAGTTTTTCAAAAGATCCCGTGACATCGAGAATATCATCCTGAATCTGAAAGGCAAGTCCCAGCTTTGCTCCGGCTTCCTGCATACGCGCAACCGACACTTCATCCGCGCCTGCCAAAATGGCTCCGATCATAAGCGATGCTTCAATCAGCGCTCCGGTTTTTAACCGGTAGATAAAGTCCAGCCGGTTGCGGTCAATGGTCTGTCCGGTTTTCTCGCTCTCCACATCCACCACCTGGCCGCCGATCATTCCGTATATACCCGCTTTTTGTGCCAGCACGGAAAAAGCCCTGACAATTCTCCAGTCTCCTTCGTTTCTGGTCAGTGCTGCTGCCACGGTCTCAAACGCATAATTTAAAAGCGCATCCCCCGCAAGGATTGCCATTGCTTCCCCGTATACCGCGTGGGTTGTCTTTTTCCCACGCCGGTATTCGTCGTTATCCATCGCCGGGAGATCATCATGGATCAGTGAATAGGTGTGGATCATCTCAATCGCCGCCATAAAATCATCAATTGCCGGATTCGTTCCGTCAAACATCTGGTAAGATGCTTCCATCAGCATCGGCCGCAGACGCTTTCCGCCTGCAAAAACACTGTATTCCATGGCATCGAGCACGGTCTGCTGAAACCCCTTTTCCTGTGGCAGAAACGGTGCGATCCTTGCTTCAATGTCTGCCGCCCTGCGTTTTATTTCCTGTCTGATCTCCATCAGAATTCCTCCAATTTTCCATCCTGGTTCAGTACAAGCATTGCCTTTTCTATCGTATCCAAAGACTGGCCGGCTGCTTTGATCTGTTCCAGTCCCTCTTTGTATAGGGCAAACGAACGGTCTAACGTTACGTTTTCGTCTTCCATCGCATCAAGTATGGCATCGATCTTTGCAAACCGTTCCTCCAGTCCCGGTTCTTTTTTTTCTAATTCATCACTCATTTTTTACTCCTTCGGCTGCCTGAATTTCTGTCACTGCTGCCGTCAGTGTGCCATCCAGCAAATGGATCTGCACGGTATCTTTTTTCCTGATCTGGTGGATGCTCCGCAGTGCCTGATGGTTTCCATCCTCCACGAATGCATACCCGCCACTGAGTTTCTTTACTGGGGAATAACTCTCCAGCGTGCCTGCCAGAAGTGCCAGGCGGTGTCTGCGCTCACGCAGCAGTTCCTCCATGCGTCCGGTCAGTTTCTCTTCATACTCTGCCACTCTTCGCCGGTTTTCATTCATCCGCTGCTGTGGGCTGAGATAGTGCAGGCGCATCCTCTGGTGCTCCAGATGGTTTCTTGCCACGGTTACTTTCCTTTGGAGTTCTTTGTCCATCTGCTGCCGCATGCCAAGCAGTTCCTGCATTGCCTGCCGGTAATCAAACACCGCCAGCTCCGCTGCCGCAGACGGGGTCGGTGCCCGCAGGTCTGCGACATAATCTGCAATCGTAAAGTCCGTCTGATGACCGACAGCGGAGATCACCGGAATCCGGCAGTCAAAAATGGCCCGTGCCACCATTTCTTCGTTAAATGCCCACAGATCCTCTATAGATCCACCGCCCCGTCCGACAATGATTACATCCACGCCGATCTGTTCAAGTGCATGAATTCCATGGACAATTGATGCTGCCGCACCCTCTCCCTGCACCAGGGCCGGGCAGAGAATCAGCTGCACATACGGGTTCCTGCGCCCTGCAATATTGCGGATATCCTGAATCGCTGCCCCGGTCTCTGCCGTAACAATCCCCACGGTTTTTGCATAGGTAGGAATGGGCTGTTTGTATTCCTCCGCAAACATTCCCATCTCTTCAAGCTCCCGCTTTAACGCTTCAAATTTCAGATACAGATTTCCCTCTCCGTCCCGTTCAATCGTCCGTGCATAGATCTGGTATCTGCCATCTCTTTCATACACTTCCACGGAACCGGTCACAACCACGCGGTCGCCCTCTTTCATCTGGAATTTTAATCCTTCCCTGCGGTTTCCCGCAAACATGATCGCGTTTATCGTTCCGTCTGCATCTTTCATTGTAAAATAAATATGCCCGCTGGAGTGATACTTACAGTTAGATACCTCTCCCTTGATGCTGATATGGTGCAGCATAAAGTCCTGAGCGAACATATTTTTAATGTATTTATTTACCTGCCCTACCGAATATACATGTTTCATCATTCTGCAAACTTTGCAAGAATTCCATTGACAAATGCCGGTGAATCATTGGTTCCGTATTGTTTTGCCAGTTCCACAGCCTCATTGACCGCAACCTTAAACGGAATCTCATCATCGTAGCGGATCTCATATACCGCCAGACGGATCAGTGCCAGATCTACTTTGCCCATACGGGTTGTCTTCCAGCCTTTTGCGACTTCGTTGATTGCCCCATCGATTTCCGTCAGATGATTGTAGATATCACGATAACGATCAGCGATATATTTGAAATCCTGATCCGTTACATGATCGACTTCCTCTCCAAACAATACCAGCTGTTCTGACAATTCTCCCGCATCAAAAAATTCTACGCGGAAAAGCATCTTAAATACATTTTCTCTTAACTCTCTTCTTGTCATCTTCTCTCCTCGCTCAAAAATAAAGGATGTCTTTCGTTCAGACATCCTTTATTATACCATATTCTGTTTCGAATACAAAGATTTAATTATCAGTTCCCATATCAACACTTGCGATACGGACATTGACAACAGCGACTGTCAGGCCTGTCATATTCTCAATGGCAGCCTTTACTTTATCCTGTACCTTGGCAGAGACTTCCGGAATGCTGTAACCATATGCAATGTTGATGGCAACATCAACCTTTACTTCGTTGTCTATAATTTCAATCATGATTCCCTTAGAAAGGTTCTTCATGCCGAGCTTGCTGACAATTTCGTTTGTGATGTTTCCCGCCATGGAACTGACACCATCTACTTCTGTTGCTGCAAGTCCTGCAATGATCGCAACGACTTCATCTGCGATACGGACATCCCCGACAGGATCTGATTTTATCTGAACTGTTTTTCTGCTATCAGCCATAATACAATTGCCTCCTCAGTATTTTATCTTTGCTTATTATAACAGACTCTGTATTATTTGGAAAGCATAAAATTATACAACCTGCCCCTTGGATACATATACCTGATACGACTCATTTCCGGTCAGTGACTTGCCCTCTGTGACACGTACATTCTTGTCGGTAATCACGTATTCCACGCTTGCATTATCTTCCACTACGGTATCCTGCATCAGCACACAGTTTTTCACTTTTGCGCCTTTTCCGACGTGAACGCCTCGAAACAGGACGCTGTTTTCGACTTCTCCCTCGATCACACAGCCATCGGCAACCATAACATTCTTTGCTTTGGAACCGTTGATATAACGGGTCGGGTTATCGTCACGGATCTTGGTGTAAATCTGATTTGGAGAAAACAGTGCATTTAAGTTTTCTTCCTGTAACAGACGCATATTTTCTTCAAAATAACTCTGGGTATCATGGATATTGACCACATAGCCATCGTAGCAGAACCCGCGGATATCCAGCCGGTCAATCTGCTTGTCCAAAAGGTCACGTACAAAGTAAGTATGCCCATGTACATACGCATCATCTATCATATGGATCAAAAACTCGCGTTCTACCACATAAATATTCATGCTGAAATTCATCTCCCCCTCTTCGGTCGGGTTGATGTAAATCTTGCTGACGCGGTCTCCGTTCATGCCGAGTGCATAGTACAGATCCATGCGGTCCCTGCTCTGACGGATAAATGCCTTCGGAATTTCCTGCTTGCGGTACATCATGGTCACATCCGCACCACTCTTGATATGCGCATCTAAAAGTTCATTAAAATCAAAATTGATGGCAATATTTGCATCGGTCATAATGACATATTTCTGTGGCTGCTTTAACAGATATCCGCGCAGACTCTCAAGTGCCTCGATGCGTCCCTCGAATACCTTTACCTGTTTCTGTGCGAACGGAGGAACAATATTCAGGCCTCCGTTTTTGCGGACCAGATCCCACTCACGGCCGGCGCCGAGATGATCCAGCAGGGAATGGTAATTTTTTCTTACGATAATGGAAATATTGTCAATTCCGCTATGTACCATGCTGGAAAGAATAAAATCGCACATGCGGTATCTGCTGGCAAATGGAATGGATGCCATGAGGCGCTCCGAAACCAGATCCGGCACCATTGCATCATAGCTGTTCGGGAAAATAATTCCCAATGCCTCTGTCTTTGAATTTAACATTGCTCCTCACCCTCCTTCACATCTTCATAAATCATAGCGCTCGGACCAATTTTTGCTCCTTTTCCGATCGTTACATCCGCTGCAATTGTGGCAACTTCTCCAATTCCTTCCCCTTTTGGTTTTGCTCCCACAACCGCATCTTCTTCGATGGTCGCATTTTCTGCAATGATACAGTGTCTGACAACCGCACCTGCCTTGATCATGGAGTGTCCCATGACAACGGCATCTTCTACAATGGCGCCTTCTTCCACCGTGACACCAGAAAACAGGATGGAATGTCTGACGGTACCCTTGATGTTACATCCATCGGTAATCAGACAGTTATCCAGCACGGCATTCTCTCCGATCCGGTGACCGGTCATACCACTGTTTCTACTGTAAATTTTCCAGTTTTCATCAAACAGGTTGATGCCGCTATGTTCCGGATCAAGCACTTCCATGTTTGCTTCCCACAGAGACGGAATCGTTCCTACATCCTTCCAGTATCCGTTGAAATGATAGGCATACATCTTTCTTCCGTCACGCAGAAGATTTGGAATGATATTGTTTCCAAAATCATTCTCGGAAGTCGGGTCAGCCTCATCCTCGATCAGATATTTCTTTAAAATATCCCAGTTAAATATGTAAATTCCCATGGATGCAAGATTGGACTTCGGTTCCTTTGGCTTCTCCTGGAACTCGGTAATCTTGTCATCCTCGTCTGCTACCATCAGGCCGAAACGGGAAGCATCCTCCCACGGCACTTCCATGACTGCGACAGAAAATTCTGCCCCCTTCTGCTTGTGGAACTCAAGAAAATCACTGTAATCCTGTTTGCAGATCTGGTCTCCGGAAAGAATAATCACATACTGCGGATCATAGCGCTCAATAAAAGCAATATTCTGATAAATGGCATTTGCCGTACCCTTATACCAGTCAGACCCCGATGCTTTCTGGTACGGTGGAAGTACATGCACGCCTCCGTAAAGACGATCCAGATCCCACGGCTGGCCATTTCCAATATACTCGTTTAATACAAACGGCTGATACTGGGTCAGAATCCCCACCGTATCAATTCCTGAATTTACGCAGTTCGACAGTGGAAAATCAATGATACGGTACTTTCCCCCAAACGGAACTGCAGGCTTTGCAAGCTTCTGTGTCAGTGCATATAATCTGGACCCCTGGCCTCCGGCAAGCAACATCGCAACTAGTTCTTTTGCCATATAAGTATCCCCCTTCTGTTCATAATAATTACACTTATTATGGTAACATAAAAGGGGGATAATTCCTAGTACTTTTGGCTCTTTTCGTTTATTTTAGTGCAAAGATTTCTGTGCCGTATACAGTTTGTAATATCTGCCTTTCTTTTTCATCAGTTCTTCATGCGTTCCCGCCTCTGCGATTCCTCCGTCATCAATATACATGATCTTGTCACAGCCACGGATCGTGGAGAGCCGGTGCGCAATAATAAAGGACGTCCTGCCCTTAAGCATACGGTTTAATCCGGTCTGTAATGCTTTTTCCGTCTGCACATCAATGCTGGAAGTTGCCTCATCCAAAATCAGAATTGCCGGGTCACAAAGCAGTGTTCTCGCAAAAGAAATCAGCTGTTTCTGTCCCTGGGAAAGCATGGACCCACGCTCGCGCACCTGTGTTTCATATCCTTTCGACATTTCCCGGATAAACGGATCGGCACAGACAATTTTTCCCGCTTTTTCAATTTCCTCCTGTGTGGCATCCAATTTTCCGTACCGGATATTATCTGCAATTGTTCCCGAAAAAATAAAACTGTCCTGCATCATAATCCCCATCTGCGCACGGAGAGAATGAATGGTCACATCTGCGATATCCTGATCATCGATCAGTACCTTTCCGTCATTGACATTGTAGAACCGTGAAATCAGATTGACGATGGTACTCTTTCCGGCCCCGGTCGGTCCTACAAGTGCAACACTCTCCCCGGGATTTACCGTAAAGGATACGTCTTTTAATATCGTTTTTGTCTCATCATATGCAAAGGTCACATGGTCAAACGTAACTTTCCCCCGGATCTTTGGCATCTTGATCGCATGCTCTGCATCTTTTACGGTAACCGGCTCATCGATGGTTTCAAAGATCCGTTCCAGATAAGCGATATTATTGATAAAATTGTTGAATATATTTCCAAGGTTCATGATCGGCTGCCAGAAATACGAAGCATAACTGGAAATCGCCACGATCGTTCCCAGCGACTTATTTTCCTGCCCGAAAATGACAAGGCCAAACAAAAAGATGGCAGCACGGACAAACACCGAAATGGTATCAATGCCCGGCCATACAAGGTTTGAGTAGCGCACAGCGGTATTCCAGGTCCGTCTGCATTCTTTGGAAAGTCCATTAAAGATTTTTGCATTTTCATCCTCACGTGCAAAAATCTGTGTAATCCGGGCACCTACAATATTTTCCTGCAGATACGCATTTAAGTTTGAGTTCTTGTTGGATACGGCCTGCCACGCCTTTCTCTGCTTATTTTTGATCCAGAACATAAAGACGGCAAGCACGGGAACTCCACACAACACGACCAGTGCCATCTGCACATCTACCATAAACATAAAAATAATAATAAACAGCAGATTAAATGCTTCCAGCACGATATTGATCAGTCCGTTTGACAACATATCCGATACCGAATTGACATAATTGACCACCCGGATCAGAATCTTTCCATGCGGTCTGTCGTCGTAATACTGAAACGGAAGTTCCTGCAGATGTTCAAACAGGTCCTTGCGGATATCATAAATAATATTCTGACTGACATCCACCATGATGCGACTGCGGATCGTGGTAAAAATCACGCTGACCACATAGATGGCAATCAGCGCCGCCACCAGGGAAAATAACAGTCTCATATTTTTATCAGGCACCGCAATATCAAGTGCCCGCTGAATAATCATCGGTGCCACGTACCCGAACGCTCCTCCGATTCCGCTGAGGACGATCGCAAGGATCATACCCCTGCGATATTTTTTGATATAGGATGACGCCCGGAGCAGATGCCGGATATCAAACGGTTCTTCCAAGATTTCATCCTGCTTATATGTATTCTTTGCCATTGTCTCACCCCCTATACCAGGTCTTCGCCGGTCTGCAGCTGTACCAGTTCGTAATAATATCCTTTTTTTGCCATAAGTTCCTCATGATTTCCCATCTCCGTGATCCGTCCATGCTGCATCACCAGAATCTGATCCGCCATCATCGTAGTGGAAATCCGCTGCGCGATAATTACCTTCGTACACGAAAAATCCAGATGCCGCAGTGCTTCCTGAATCTGTTTTTCCGTTTCCATATCCACCGCAGAGGTCGTATCGTCCAGAATCAGAATCGAAGGCCGCACCGCCAGTGCTCTTGCCAGAGAAATTCGCTGTTTCTGTCCGCCGGAAAGACCTACGCCACGCTCTCCGACCACCGTATCATATCCTTCCGGCATCTTTGAGATAAAATCAGATGCCGCAGAATATTTTGCAAATTTTTCCACTTCTTCGAGATCAATGCTGCTGTCTCCGTAGGCAATGTTTCCCTCGATCGTATCGGAATACAACAGCACATCCTGTGTGGCAAGTCCGATCTGTTTGCGCAGGTCGGACAGTCTGAAATTCTGCACCGGTATATCATCGATCCGCACTTCCCCTTTCGTCGGCTCATAAAACCGCGGGATCAGGTTGATCAGGGAAGTCTTTCCGCAGCCGGTTTCTCCCATGATTGCAATGGTCTCCCCCGGTTTTACGGTAAAAGAGATATCATGCAGCACCGGAAGATCCCCATCTTCATACTGAAAGGATACCTCCCGGAATTCGATTTTCCCGTCAAAGCGGTTCGGGTGTGCAGCTGCATCCAAAGCATCTTTGATCTGTGGTTCGGAATAATAGATCTCCATCACCTTTTTGGATGCGGCCGAGAACCGCTGAAATTCATTCATGATATTTCCCATCTGGCGCATTGGGTTGGCAATTGCCCAGATCAGTCCGGAAAATGCCACATAATCTCCCATCGTCAGTTCGCCCCGGATCAAAAAGACACCGCCCACGGCCAGCATCACTACCGGCATAAGGTTTGCAATGCTTTCCACATATGGGAAAAATTTCAGCCATACCATGCTGGTTTCTTTGTTCGTCTCTGCATAATCTTTGTTTGCCCGGTCAAATTTTTCAATTTCATACGCTTCCCTGGCAAACGCTTTTACCACACGGTTTCCGGAAATATTTTCCTGCGCATAGGTGTTCATCTGTGCCAGTTTTTCACGCAGTTTCGCATGCATCGGTGCCACCTTGTTTTTGAACAGATAAATGATAAAAAACACAAACGGCGAAATAATTAACAGGCTCAGAGCCATTTTCCAGTTCATATAAAAGAAGTATATTGCCACCACACCAAACAGGGAAAATGATTCGATCACCATGCGGATCACCCATGCAACCATGTGGCGCACCGCATCCAGATCGCCCGTAACACGCGTCATCAGATCGCCGGTACGATATGTGCTGTAAAAGGTCATATCCTGCCTCTGGATTTTGTCATACAAAAAATTGCGCACACGGTACAGTACCGTCTGTGACACATGCTCGTAAATCATGCAGTCTCCATAGACAATCACACCGCGAAGTACGGTAAATACAATCATCAGGATGAGCAGATGATAGAACAAACCGCTATTCGTTCTCATATTTTTCCACGCATCTGCCCCACTTAAAAACAGATCCACAATTCTTCCGGAATAATACGGAACCGTCAGTTGCAATATATTATAGACAACGGTTCCCAGCATGCCGATCACATATAATACACGTCTGCCTTTCATATTTTCCCACAGCCACTGTATTTTTGTCTTTGGAAACAATGTTTCTTTTTTCACTTTCATCACAAGCCCCCACTGTCTTTCTTGTCAAATTTCTGTTATTGTATCAATTATTTTTGAATTATGATATAATACAATCACATAAAAATAGAACAAATCTATTCTATTTTTATGATTTTTGTCTTAGTACCAGGGGGTCATATGAACGAAAATTTATTTGAATACAGTGATATGCTGCGCTCTCCTATTGAAGCTTTTTGCTGTGGCACCGGATACTGGGAAGGTCCCGTTTCCTCCCACTGGCACTATTTTCTGGAACTTGTCTATGTGCAGGAAGGATCTGTAACGGTCAGCTGTAATGACAATACCTGTCTCCTGAAAAAAGGAGCCTTTATTGTATTTCCTCCGCAGGCAATGCACTCCATCTATCATACCGATGATAAGCCCTATGTTTACATCTGCTGTAAATTCAATCTCAACCGCATAAAACTTTCCGAGAATTATCTTCCAAATTTAAACTTTGCCTTTCACCAGATTTTAAACAGCACAAACCCTCCGCTGGTTTTTGATTCGGACAACCTGCCCGATTTTCCTGCTGAACTGTTTTTCACGGATATCTTAAAAGAGGTTCAGGAAAAACGCTACGGATATGATGCCTGTGTTTATGCCCAGTTCGCCCGGCTGATCGTACAGCTGCTGCGTTTCTGGCTGGAACAGGGAATTTCTTTTGATACGGATCAGATCCCGAAAGTGGAGGAAGAAGCGATGCAGAATGTTTTGATGTATATCGATGATCATTCCCAGGAAAATATCAATATTGAATCTCTGGCGCGCACATATCATATGAGTTATTCTTACTTTGCCCGGCAGTTCCGTAAATACTATGGACAAAGCTGCAAGCAGTATATCGAATTTGTGCGGCTGAGCAAAGTGGAAAATCTCCTTTTATTTACCGGGCATGATTTAAGTTATATTGCGGGAGAAACAGGCTTTGCCGATTGCAGCCATCTGATCCGTACCTTTAAAAAACGCTATCAGATGACACCGAAACAGTTCCGCTTACAACATCAGAATATACGAAACTGACGTTTCCAATCTATGGGATTTTTTCCTTTTTTTCCAAAAATTCTTTACTTTATGTTATACTATAGGAAACAAATCATAACGGAATAAGGAGGAAATCCCATGAAACGATTACACTTCACAAAATGCAGGACTTCTTTGCTTGCTGTTTTACTTGCCTTTTCCGTAGCTTTCGTACCTGTACCACCCATTTCTGATACAAGTTCCGATTCTGCTGCGCTTATCACGACTGCACAGGCTGCCCAAAAGAACACAAAAGACCGTTTTTCCATCAAAGAAGTTCCAAAATACAATGGAAAATCTTCTGTGGCTGTACATGGAAATAAACCATATTTCACCAGCCGGGAAAAGCAAAACACCAACACTTTTGAATCCTACCATAAACTCGACAAGCTCGGACGATGCGGTGTGGCCTATGCCAATGTGAGCAAAGACACCATGCCAACCGAAGCGCGCGGGGAAATCGGTCAGATCCGGCCATCCGGCTGGCACACCGTCAAATACACCGGTGTCGTGGACGGCAACTATCTGTATAACCGCTGCCACCTCATCGCCTACTGCCTTACTGCGGAAAATGCCAATAAAAAGAACCTGATCACCGGCACCCGCTACATGAACAATGAAGGTATGCTTCCTTTTGAGGAAAAAACCGCACGATATATAGACAAAACCAATAACCATGTCTTATACCGCGTGACACCGGTTTTTGAGGGCAGTAACCTGGTCGCTTCCGGTGTCCTGATGGAAGCTTATTCTGTGGAGGATCAGGGAAAGGGCATTTGTTTTTGTACCTACTGCTACAATGTACAGCCGGGTGTTGCCATAGATTATGCCACCGGTGACAGTCATCTGAATGGAAAAAATGACCAGAATTCCCATAATAGTTCTGCAAAGGAACACGCATCCGCGGTCTATATTTTAAATACTAACACCAAAAAATTCCACAAACCGGACTGTTATTCGGTAAAGCAGATGAGCAGTAAAAACCGAAAAAAATACAAGGGGCTCCGCAAGAAATTGATCAAAGACGGATATTCCCCTTGTAAAAACTGCAACCCATAACGGCTGCCCTGCTCGTGTCAACCCCAGACCAAAAAAAAATTGATTTTTTTGTACCCTCAAATATCACTTCCCATTATACCTGCTATTGCAGTATATTGAAAGCAATATTTATACTTGCAGAAGAAAGGAGTGCCACATTTTCTCGGCACTCCAAACTCTGTAACCATCCATCTTACTTGAAAAATGGATCATCTGTATTCCATACAATCTCTATATTGT
>OIAL01000331.1_pt1 | contig 25792 bp, 42 predicted proteins | sample 1580691 | NCBI WGS metagenome assembly OIAL01 (sample SAMEA3882530, study PRJEB24775) | human gut metagenome | biome: human-associated habitat; feature: intestine environment; material: feces | place: Netherlands | collected 2009/2010
CGGACGAGGAGCCACCCATGACGGAACGCAACCACCAATTGTACCGACTTCCGTTGACTCGGTGCGCCGTGTCCCTGAACAGGTCCCACTGGCAGTCGAAGCCCACGCTGTAGCCCTTGGTGCCCCACACCGGGCAGCCGTACACCTCCATCTCCGACAGCGAGAACACCTTGCCGATATCCTGCCAGCTCCACGAGTTGGAGTCGTTGAGCGCGCCGCTGGCGCTGTACCGCTCCTCAAGCAGCACGCGCTGGGTGAGCAGGTACTTGGTCAGCCCCTCGGGCAGGCACGCCTCGAAGGCCGTCTCCCACGCCTTGAGGTTGCTGTTGGGGTAGGGGCATTTCCGGTCGGCGGTGCCCTGGTTCGTGTTGGTCGTGTTCCACATCAGGAAGCTGTCGTTTGCCACGCCGGTCACGGTCTTGGCCACGGACACGGGCGCGGACGCCACGAACGCGATATGGTGTCCCTTGCTGTTGTCGCCGCAGTAGAGGTACGGGTCGATGTGGGCAAGCAGGAGCCGCGCAGATTGCTGTGTGGTGACGGCGGATGCGCTCACGAGCGGCACGTCCAGGTAGTCGCCAACGCGCAGGCCCGCGAAGTTCGCGGCGGCGATGCGCTTATGCAGCGCGTCGTACACGCTGCCGCTGCCGATCTCTCCCGCCAGGATGGCGGCGATGCTCTGCCCGCCGTACTTGCCGATTTGGCCCTGGCGGTTGTACTCGGCGTTGTTGAGCGCCGCCTGCGCGTTGCTGCGCGCGGTATCGTCGATGACGTTGAGCGGCTGGCCGCCTACGACCAGCGTCTTTGCATTTGCCATTTATCCTCCTTAGGAAAGGGTTACCGTGCTGCCCGATACCGAGCACGTGCTGCCGAACGTCACCGTGTCCCCGGATACCGACGCCTTGCCGGCAGGGCAGTAGACCGTGCCGTCCATGTAGATGAACTTGTCTGTCGCGTCGGCGAGCATCGTCGCGAGCTGGCCGTTCTGGCGGCGCAGCTCGGCGATGTCGGACTCGCCGGCGGCGCCCTGCGCCGCCGCGTTCGCGATCTGCAATGCCGCGCTTGCCGCCGCATCGGCCCTCGACGCCGCACCGCTAGCGGCGGATGCCGCATCGAACGCGGATTGACCGAGCCGAGATAGCTCAGTGCTCCACTTCCTGTAGAGCTCGTCGAGCTCCTGGTCGTAGCTGACGGCAGGCCCTGTTGTCCCGTCCACATTTCCCAGGATGACGAGCGCGAAGTCCTCGGTAGTCTCGGAGGCCCCGTTGGCGTAGAACTCGAAGTAGGCCAGGCGGCATTTGCCGGTGCCGTTGACGGTCTCCGGCGCCAGCGTGGCGCTCACCGAGGCCGTGCCCACGGTCGCCGCGCAACGAGCCCACGTGCCGTCGGCGTGGAGCACGCACAGGCGCGCAAGCTGGCACGTCGGGGTGTACGTCGCTCCGTCCACGGTGAGCGACGCCGTTATCTTCTGGGTCTGGGTCTCGCCCCGGCGCACCGTGACGCGCTGCGGGACTGTGCCCGGGCGCTTGCGCATGTCGAGCGCTATCGCGTGGTTGATCATTCGGTCGCCTCCAGCGCCCTGAGCGCGGCGAGCGCGGCCTTGAAGGCCTCGACCGGGTCGACGGCCTCGGCCCCCTCCCCCGTCTCGTCGGCCGTGGCCGGCTGCGGGTCGACGATGGCCGAGAGCGCGTCGAAGCACGCCACGGTGGCAGCCGTGCGCTTGTCGACGTACCCGGCGGTCGCCAGCGGGATGCCGTTGACCGTGGGGTCTGGCTTGCGGACGTCCGCGGCATTGACGACCTCGCGCGAGCCGTCGTCGTACTGGGCGACAAATATGAGTCCGGCGTCCTCGGCGCGCTGGAGCACGTCCGGGTCGTACTCCGTCAGGCACTGCTCGTTGTTGCCGATGATGTCGTGGACCGCGTAGCCCACGACGATTTTCTTGCTTGCTTCCATTCCTTCTTGTCCTTTCATCTCTTATCCGCTCCACCCGGACGGCATGGTCGACACGCCGATCAGCAGGCCGTTCCTGAACTCGAGCACCGACGATGTCTGGGACTGGTCGTTGAAATATTTCTTGCCGTTCTCCGTGTAAAGCGGGTGGTATGCCGCTCCGACCTTGGTCGTCAGGCCTGACCACGTCGTGACGCTCGTGTCGGCGCTGCCGCTCACGCTGAGCCTCGGGGTCGAGACTCGCACGATGCCCTGTCCCTGCAGCTGCAGTCCGTGGTAGATAATCGACGGATTGTCGATGTCATGTGACGTTGAGGAGCATTCGATGTATCCGTACTGCGTGCCGTCCTTGAACCCAGCCAGCTTCCCGCTCGAGTCGAGTTCCATGGCGTACCCGCTGCTGCGGTTTCCACCGGTGAAGCTTCCGGTCGCCGTGATGTTCTTCGCCGTCATGTAGTTGGTCGTCAGCACGCCTTCCTTGAGGTTCCACGAGTTGCGCCCCTTTGCGTCCGCGAGAGTCCCGGTTGCGATGTATGTCGCGTTGACGTAGACCCTGTTGTTGCTCATGTAGAGCCCCTGGTCGGCACCGTTGTTGGTCAGGCGGTCGAAGATGGCCTTCTGGTCCATCTGCTCGTCGTAGGCGCTCAGGATGCCGTCGGCGTAGTCCGACGCGTTCTTCTGCTCGATGGCGTGGCGCGCCCCGGTCGCAGCATCGGCGTAGTCCCTCACAGCGGTCGAGTAGGCGCCGTAGGCGGCGTCGTACTCGTACATGGCAGCCTTCAGGTCCTCAGCTGTCTTGCACTTGAGCACCTTGTTGACCTTGTCGGCGTAGGCGCCGTACGTGCCGCCCTCGTCGGTCGTGCCGAAGGCCTTGGTGTAGCGGGGGCCGAGGACGGACGCGACGAACTGGGCGTTCAGCGCCTTGTTGGACTTCAGCGCGTTGAATTGGCTTGTCGCCTCCTCGCGCTCCTTATCGACGTCCTGCTTGGCCTTCTTGACCGCCGCCGCCTCGGCTTCGGTCACGATGCCGTCCCTTGCGAGGTCCTGCACCGTCGTGTCGAGGCCATTGAGCGAGCCCGTCAGGTCGTGCGCGCTCTGATAGGCTTTGTTGTACGCGGCCTCCAGCACCGGCGCCGTGTGGGTGACGCTGCCGTCGCCGTAGGTGACGCGCTCCATCGACCAGACGTAGTAGCCGTTGCTCCATTCTGGCAGCGTCTCGGACCATCCCAACTCGGGGTTCTGCGCATTAATCGGCGGTACGCTGTCCGATTGATTTTTAGCGTAGAGCTTCACGCGCGAGACAATGGCGCTGCCGGCCATCTGGTTTGATCCATTGATGGCCTTGGCGAGGCACGGCGCGGTGTACGTGACCGAGCAGTCCGTCCACGTGATCTTGCTGCGTGTCCAGATGTATTTGCCCTTACTCCACGCGGGCTGCGCCTCCGACCAGCTGCCACCGGACTGCGCCGTGGAGCTCGTGGAGAGGTAGTACTGCTCGACGATGCCGCGCACGCCGGTACCGGTCGAGCCCTTGTCGCCCTTGGCGCCGTCGATGCCGCTGATGCACACGGGCTCGCTGTACTCGATGTCGCCGGACTGCATGGTGGTCTTGGTGCGCGTCCAGATGTACTTGCCCGACACCCATTGCGGCGCCGTGGTCTGCCATCCGCCCTGCGGCTCGGTGACGCGCGACGTTCCCTGGGCGTACTCGACGTCCACCGACGCTATCACGGCATCGGCGACGGCGATGTCCTTGTCGCCGAGCTTCGCGCCGGGGCCTAGATGGACCTCGCTCTCGTCGAGGTTCCAGTAGTTCTTGCCACTCCTGTCTTGGATGGTTCCGGCCTTGATCAGGTCGCCCATGAGCGTGCCGACCGTGATGAGGTCGGCGGTGAAGCCCGCGCCGGTGCCGAAGGTGCGCCAGTCCCACGAGCCGTCGGCCTTGCAGCCAGAGGCGATGCGGAAGCCCTGCGAGCACAGCTGCATGGCGCTGCCCTTGCCCGTGGTCGAGCGGCCGTTTGCGTCCATGGGTACGGATGCGTAGATTGTCCCCTGCTCGAAGCTGGTGAAGGTGTAGCTGCTGTCGGACATGTTGAACTGTGTGTTCATCGCGTCCACGACCTGCTGGAGGTACGACGGCGGCGTCGATGCCGCCACGTCCCAGCTGGACGAGCGCTTGGACAGGCTGGACACTTTCTGCTGCTGCGCCAGCAACATGTCCGCAATTGTCTCGGTCACGTTGCCGAGCGTCACGCGGACGGTGCCGCCGAGCTCATCGGTGACGAGCTTGGTCACGCGGCCCTCGCAGCGCAGCGCCGGGCTGAATGCCGTATCGACGATCTGGACGTCGTCGCCCACGGCGACGCCCTCCCACTCGCGTCCGAACTGCACGAGGTCGACGGCGTCGGCCTCGTAGGTCACTCCCGGCTCTTTGCGGGAGCCGAAGTACGCGCGGGTCTCGGCGAGCAGCGTCGCCGCGTCCTCGCAATTTGGATTTTCATATTGCCCGAACACGTGCGCGCGCCCGCCCCTGCCGTCGGGTCGACCGTAGAGCTTGAGCGCGGTCGCGTCCTCCACGTAGTTCCTGCCGTTGTTGATGTCGCCGAAGGTCAGCTTGCGGCCGTATCCGCCCGTGTCGGTCTCGATACCCTTGCCGTAGCCGTAGCAGGCGGTGATCGCCCCGTAGTGCTCGGTGCGTGATACCGATGTCAGGTCCTTGGTGTAGGTGAACCGGCGGTGGCCGCCCTTCGCGCCTCGATGCGAGCGGATGCCCACCCTGCGAGAGGCCACCCTGCCGCCGGATACGGTGATTTCAGTCTCAAGCTCGCCACCGCATTTCAAGATTGACTGGAGCGCCTCGCGCGACGAGGTGTGGTAGAAGGTCAGGCCCTTGTCGACGGTGCCGGTCTGGTCGACCGTTCCGGCGGTCCAGCGCGTCGGCGCAAGGCAGACGTTCAGTGCCTGGAGGAAGCCGTAGCCGTAGGGGCGCTTGTCCTCGATATAGTCGCCGTACGTCTCGCAGATTGAGTTGATCGCCGTGTCCGTGTAGACCGTATCGCCTCCGGCGTGGAGGCCCTTGGGGTCTTGGCAGACGTGCTCGTGGACCTTGCCGAGGCGGTCGGCCCACACGAGGCGGTAGCCCTGCTTGAGCGCGAAGGTCGTGGCGATGTCCACGCTGTCCTCGCCGTTGAGCTCGTCGGTATGGGTGAGGGCGAGCAGCTCCTCGGGGCCGATTGTCGATACGTAGGCGTCCTGCCACGTGTATACGTCAATTCGCACCTAGAGCCACCTCTCCTCCCATTCGAGCGTCGCGGTGCCGCCGCTCGTCTTGATCTGCTGCACGCCGTCGAGCGAGAAGAAGTCGCTCGCGACGGTCACGGGCCAGTCCGCGCCGTTGACGGTGCAGCGCTCGGCGCGCATGTCCAGCACGACGGTCTGTGCGCCCGTGAACGACGCCTCGACGCGGACGAACCGCCCGGTCGAGACGTTGGTGATTGTCCAGCTCGAGCCTGCCGGGGGCCTGCACGTGACCGTAGGGTAGGCTCTGTAGTTGCCCCCGGCGGCGACGGCGCGCTGGGATGCCGACACCTGCTCGGAGCGCCGCTGCCCGTAGGCGGCGGGGTCTGCACAGTAGAACCCGAGCGTGAGATTCGGCATGTGTGCGTTGCGCCCCTGCTCCGCCCCTCCCCTGTAGCGCGCGAGCATGTAGCGCTCGGGGGCGTCGTCGAGCACGAGGGCCTTCTCGCCACCGGACAGCGCCGAGGCGAGCACGGCCCTTGCCTCGGCGACCTCGTCGAGGGAGCCGCCGACGATGTTGCAGTCGACCGCTATCTCGACGGGCTCGAGGCCCGTGGCGCGGACGTGTGTGCCGTCCATGCCGGGGACCTCGGTCTCATCGAGCCGCACCTTGGGGACAATCGGTCTCGTGACCTTGGTCACCAGCAGGTACGGCGTTAGGTCGATTCCGCCGAATATCATGCGAACCCCCTTGCGGCGAGCGTGTGCCTGCCGCGCATCGCGATGGCGGAGGAGACGCGCTCCGAGTCGATGTACAGGTTTCCGTCCTTGTCCCGGATCTGCTCGAGGACGGACAGGATGCCGGCGAGGGCGTCGTCGGAATCCTCCTCGGGACGCGCCGGAGTGTAGACAGCGGACGGCGCGACGGTCAGGCCCGTCGAGAGCATCCCCTGCGCGGTGTCCATGGCGCCGCTGATGGCGGAGACCACGGTGCCGGTGCCGGAGCCGATGCCCTGCGCCCAGCCCTGCATGAGGGCCTTGCCCGAGAAGGTCGTGTAGCCGTGCCCGGAGAAGGGGCCGACCTTTGCCGGCGAGAACGGGAAGAAGGAGCGGATTCTGGAGACTGCGCCGGAGACCGCCGAGGAGCCGATAGCGGACATGATGCCGTCCTTCAGGCCGTTGAGTATCGACTTGCCGGAGTTGAAGAGCCAGTTTCTCGCACCCGAGAAGAACCCGGTGATCTTGCCCTTTATGCTCGTGACGGTCCTGTAGACGGAGTTGATTCCGTTTGACGCTGCGCTCTTGATGCCCTCCCAGATGGACGAGCAGGCGCTCTTGATGCTCCCCCACATGCTCGACCACGTGGAGCTGATGCTGTTGAGCACGGAGCTGATCACGCCGTTGACCTGATTTATCGCCGAGTTGACGGAGAACTTGATGCGTCCCCATACGACCTCGGCGAAGTCGCGGACGGTGTCCCACACGCTCGACCAAACCGAGCTGATTCCGTTGAGCGCGGACGTTATCACGGACTCGACAACCCCGATGGCCGCCCGCACGGCGAACTCAATCTGAGACCAGACGAGCTCGGCTACCGACTTGATGGTGTTCCAGACCGTATCCCAGTCGCCGCTTATCGCGGCGGTGACCGTGGAGATGACTGTCTGCACCACGGCCATCGCGACCTGGACGGCAGTGGAGATTGCGCCCATCACGCCAGTCAGGACAGCGGAGATCGCGGGCCAGACCGCGTTCCAGACGGCGGAGATGATGCCCATCGCCACCTGAATCGCGCCCTGGATGAGCGGCATCGCCGCCAGCACGGCGGACAGCACGGACTGCACGGCGGGCATGGCGATGGCGACGAGCTGCGAGACGGTCGTCATTACGTCCGCGATGACACCGACCAGGAAGCCGATGACCGGCGACAGCGCCTGCACGATGCCGAGCACCACCTGTATGCCGGTGGAGAGCACCGGCAGCACGGCCTGCGCGATGTTGAGCAGCGCCGTGCCGATTGGCGCGACGAGCGGCGCGATGAACCCGATTGCCGCCTTGATGCCGTTACCGACGGACGTGGCCACGCCAAGGATGGCCTGAAGCGCCGAGCAGATCTGCGAGGAGTCCAGCTTCGGCAGCTTGATACCGATGCCGGCGAGCGCCCCGACGGCGATGTTCCACGCCGTGGCGAGCGCCTCGGACACGATGGGCGTGAGCACCGACGCGATGCCGGAGAACGCCGCGGGGAGCGCCTTGATGATGCCCTGCCCGATCTGCGCGACGCGCGGCGCGATGTTCTTGGCGACCGCGCCGACGGACGTGAGCAGCTGCTCGGTGAGCTGCGAGAAGTCCACGTCGTCTCGGCCCAGACCGGTGAGGAAGTTCTCCCACGATGCCTTGGCCATGCCGATGGAGCCGGAGATGGTCGTCGCGGCCTCCTTGGAGGTCGTGCCGGTGATGCCCATCTCGGACTGCACGGTGTGGATCGCCTCGACCACGTCGGCGTAGCTGTCGATGGTGAGGTCGGCGGTCTTGCCCTGCGCCGCGCGCAGCTTGTTGGCGTCCGCGATGAGTCGCTCCATCTCGGACTTCGTGCCGCCGTAGCCCAGCTTCAGGTTGTCCAGCATCGTATAGTTTTGCTTGGCAAAGCCTTGGTAGGCGTTCTGGACGTCGGCCATGTCCGAGCCCATCTTGTTGACGTTGTCCGCCATGTCGCCCATCGCCGTGTTGGCGGACTCGGCGGCCTTCGCCACGTCGCCGCCGCACGAGCTCACGAGCGATGCGGCGAAGCTGGTCGCCTGGGTCATGTATTGGTTGGCGCTCATGCCGCACGTCTTGTACGCTTCCGCGGCGTATCCCTGCAGTTTGCCGGACGCGGAGCCGAAGAGCGTGTCGACGCCGCCGACCAGCTGCTCGTAGTCGGCGTATGCGGATACCGCAGCGCCGCCGATTGCGGTCACCGCCGTGGTGAGCGCGCCCATGCCAGCCGCGGCGACGGTGCCCACGCCCCTGGCGACGGTGCCGAGCCCGCTCAGCAGCCCGCTGGAGCGCTTGACCCCGCCGTCCACGCCGGAGGTCATCGAGTCGCCGAATGACTTTCCGGCCTTGGAGCCCGTGTCGCCGAACTCCGAGCAGATGCTGCCGGCGAAGCCCTTCATGGACGGCATGAGCGTGATGCATGCCGAGCCTACGCTAGTCGCCATCCCGTCCTCCTAATCCTAGAATCTCGTCGATTTCCGCCCTGTTCGCGAGGGCGTTGCGCTGGTGCCTCTTGAGCTCTGCGAGCTGCCCGGGCGTCTTGAGCGGCTGCGGCTCCTGCGGCGGCCGGTGCTTCTTGTCGCTCAGCCCCCACGCGAGGCTCCTGAGCTGGTGCTCGATGCGCCAGAGCATGTACGTCTCCTCGCTCCACTTGAGCTCCGGGTACATGCGGCGCGCGCACCTCGACTCCTTCGGCAGCTGCTCCCACAGGAGGGCGGCGCGCCGGAGGTCGTTCGGTCCGCCCTCGAGCGGGAGGTCGATGCCGTAGTACTGGCGGAAGTCCGCTACGACTTCTGAGCGGTGCCCTTCGAGCTCGAGGACGAATCCTGGGAGTTTTTTGCCTTCGCCGCCTCGAATGCGGCCTGCATGAGCACGCCCGTGGACTCGACGGAGCCGCCGAGGCGCTCCATGTACTCCTCGTCGCGGCCCGCGAAGACGCGCTCGAAGGCCTCGAACATCCCGGCGGGCTCGGTCTCGCTCTTGGCGAACTGCTTGTTCGTCTTGTAGCTGAGCAGCTCGTCGAGGTCGGCGGTGAACTCGCCGTCGATGCCGGGGATGGTGAATGTGAGCTCGGTCATTACTTGCCCTCCGCGGTCTCGGCGGCCTTGGCGGTCGCGGTCTCGGTGGACTGGATGTAGTCGTAGCAGGTGTTGCCGGCATCGTCGGTGAGGTACTTGACCGTGAGGGCGCGCGCGGCGAGCTCGCCCACGGCGAGGGTGAGGTCGTCCAGCTCGGAGGACTGGGCGAGCGGCACGACCTTGCGCCAGCGGCGGCCGTCCTTGAGCACGAGCTCTAGCACGGCGGGCCACGTCTCGGTGGAGTCGCCGTTGTGCTTGACGGTGATCATGCCGGCCTCGTCCTTGACGTTGCCGGAGCCGTACATGACCTTGAGGGTCGCGGCCTTGATCTCGGCGAGCGTGAGCTGCGCGCTCTCGACGCGAGAGGTCTGCGGCGACGCCATGAGGTCGCCGTTCATGTCCTTGATGTCCTCGGAGTCGGTGTCGAGCGTCTCGACGTAGCCGTCCTCGCTGATGTAGCCGAGGCACTTCCACGCCTCGGGCAGCGCGGTCGTGTAGTCGGTCGGCAGCGCCGTTCCGACGGGAGCGGTGAAGATGTAGCCGCCCTTGACTCCCTTGGCGCTGGAGACGTTGGCGACGTTGTTTTTGTTGCTTTCTGCCATGATTGCTCCTTATTCGCAGATGGTCAGGTTGATGTTCGTCTGGTATCTGGGAGTCCCCGTGTCGGGGTCGTCCCATCGGTAGGTGCCGTCGGGCACGGCGGAGAACACGTTCGGCTCGTCCTCGATGGCGGAGCACGCCCGCTCGACGGCCTCGGCGATCTTGCGTGCGCGCCTGCGGGTCTTCGCCCACGACGTGGCGAGCACGCGCGGCGACTGGATGAACCGCGTCGCGCTCGTGGCTGCGAGGGTGACCTGGACGAACTCATCGGGTCTCTCGCGCGGAACGTCCGGCACGCACTTGATGCCGGTCGCGTGCATAAGGCGCTGGGCCACTACCCTCTCGATGTCCATCAGTCACCCCCGAAGACGGATTGCAGGCGGTTGTGCTTGCGCTCGCTCACGTTGGCGTGCTTGCTGTCCGTGTAGACGACGCGGCCCCTCGCAAGCGAACCGCCTGCGACCGCGGTGCTGTAGCCGTTCTCGCCGTACTTCGGCGTGAACGTGGAGTTGCATGCGGCCGCGGCGGCGTTGGCCTTCTCGGTGAGCATGGCCTGCACGCCCCCGCCGTTCATGACCTCGGCGTATCCGCCGCGGTTCCAGCCCTTCCACTTGATCTTGACCTCGCACTTCGCCTTAGCCATCGGTTCGGGTCACCTCGCAGGTGAGGTCCCAGGGGCCGGGCGTGTTGGCCGCGGTGTATCGCTTGGGGTCGCCGACCACCTTGTAGTCGGTGCCGCGCACCGTGACCGTCGCGTCCTTGAGGTCAACGTCCGCGCCCTTCGGGAAGCAGAGCGTGTAGGCGACCGTCACGCCATTGGGGCGCGTCGAGTCGAGGTCGGCGGTCGCGCCGGGGCAGACCACGACGTTTTCGACCGCCGTCTCGGTCACCGTCTCGCCGGTCGGCTCTCCCAGCTCGTCGAACGACTGGGCCGCACTGCGCACGGTCACGGTCTCGCCGGAGATGAGGCACGTCATTCGGCCACCCCTCCCCTCTCCAGAGGCGTGAGCGCCCCGAGCGCCTGACCGGTGAGGCCGAGACGCCTGAGGTCGCTCTTCCCGAGGTACATCTCGCCGAGCGCCGAGCCGTAGGTCACCGATGCCGTGTATCCGCCCGCCCCCTGGCTGTACTGGGTGGCCCCTGCCATGGCGGCGGGGGCGGAGAGCACGCGGTTGACGAGCAGGCAGCACACGGCGGGCGCGGCGCGGTCGAACGCCGGGCACGCCCCCTCGGTGTACTCGCCGATTCGGTCCTCGAATGCCGCGAGCATCAGGTCCGATGCGTCCTGCAGCAGCACCCCGGTGCGGGCCTCGTCCGCGGGCTCGCCGTAGCGGGCCTTGTAGTCGTCCACGCTGGCGAGCGCGGCCATGGCTACTCGGCCTCCATGATCCCGGCGTCGACGAGGGCCTGCACGACCTTCGCGACGGTCGGGCTGGCGCCGGGGTTGGCGACCTTCTTTGGCACGACGAGCGGCTTGCCGTCGGGCGAGACGAGCGCCACGTGCTGCGGGAGGATGCTGGACGCCTTGCCCACGTCCTCCACGATGAATTTCTGGACTAGCTGAGCCATCTCGGTACCCCCTAGGCGCTCTTGAGGACGGCGAAGGCCTTCGGGTCGAGTACCGCGTATGCCAGGACGGCCTCGGTGCGGTAGGCGATCTGGTTGTAGCCCTTCAGGTCCTGACCGGTGTTGTCGGGGTCGCCGTACTCGATGACCTCGGCGGTGATGTCGCGGACCATGCCCCACTTGATTGCGGAGAAGTCGCCCATGATCGCGGAGACCTTGGTCGGGGTCTTGGCGAGACGGCCGTTCACGGTGCCGGACACGGAGGCGGGGATGCCGTCGAGGTTGCCCACGTTGAGGGAAAGCGGCACCTCGGGGTACAGGCGCTGCCCGGTGGCGGGCACGCGCAGCTTGCGCAGCTCGGAGGCGAACTGGCGGCTCATGGCGATGCCGTTGATGCCGTAGTCGAGCAGGGCGTCGGAGAGGGAGTCGATGTCGTCGACCGGGGAGTCGGTCTTGGCGACGCTGTGGACGTCCTTGTCAGCGGTCAGGGCGGTGTAGCCCGTGAGGCCGAGGCCGGTCTTGGGGTTGATGGCGTGGTAGACGATGTAGTCGAGCGCGCGGCCCGCGGCGGCGGTCTGGTCGGCGATGATGTTGGAGATGATCTCCAGCTGGTTGTCCTCGTCGGCCCACTTCAGCTCGTCGGAGACGCGCGTGGTCGTGACGATCTTGGCGCGCTTTGCGACCACGGGGTCGGTGGAGATCTCGGAGCCGGACTTCTTGCCGCCCTCGGCGACGACCTCGGCCTCTGCGGTCGGGTTGAACACGAGGTAGGTCGTGTCCGCGAACTTCTGCGGGGTGCTGGGGCTCAGCGTGGCGATGGTGGAGGTGTCCTTCACCTTGCCGATGATGGTGGATACCACTCTGGACGGCAGCTTGATTTTCTGGGTGTCGTTTGCAGCCATTTCTGTGCCTTTCTTCGGGTTTGGCTTACTTCAGGAGGCGCTTGGCGAAGTCTCGCAGCGCCTCGTCCCCGCCCTTGCCGCCCTTGTCGAAGCTGCCGGGCTTCTCCACTCGCGGCGCGGGCTTTGTCTTGAATGCGGCGAGCATCTTGTCGCACCATGCGGCCATGCTCTCCTCGTCCTCGCCGACGATGAGCTCGGCGGGGACTCCCTTCTCCTGCGCGACCTTGGCGGCGGTCTTGGCTCGCGCCTCGGCCTTCTCCTTGGCGTCGAGTCGCTTCTCGAGCTCCGCGACCTTCTCGTCGGCGGTCTTCTTCGCCTGGTTGGCCTCGTCGAGTGCGCTTGCCGCGCTCTTGTTGGCCTTGGCCTGCTTCTCCCACTTGCGGGAGTGCGCCTTCTCGGCCTCGTAGAGCGCCTCGTAGTCGGGCTCCTCGCCCCCGGTCGGCTCCGTACCGCCCGTGGGCTCCGTGTTGGTCTCTGCTGCCATGTCTCGTCCTTTCCCGGACCGTGCGGCCCGTCGGGCCAGCCGTGCGGCCGAGCCCCTTAGATGTGCGTTTCGGGCCGTGCGGCCCTGTCGCGCGGCAGTGTCCTACGGGCGTGAGATTTGGCCTGTTTGGCGTTTTTCGGCATGAAAAAAGCCGCCCGTGGGCGGCCATGCGGTATGATGGGGTTAGGCGGAAGCTGTTTGACTCACCTATTGAGACATGCAGCTCCCGCCTATTTTTTTATCGTTTGGAGCGACCCGTCGTGCCCCAGCATCCGCACCTCAGAGATTCCGTACCTCTTCATGTACTTGCGTATCCACGCTTCGGCTTGGCTGTCGGTGACCGACTTGTTCTCGCTGACGTCGAAGACGGAGAACCGCACCCCGCTCTTGTTGGCCACGGACTTCATGTGCGACTTGAACGTGTTCTCCGATTTCGACGTGTACACGGTCTTGATTTCGATGCCCGTGGACAGGTCGGCGCGGCTTACGGTCGTTTTTCCCTGCGCGTTCTCGCTCTTCAGGTGCACCTCGTCTTCCCAGAACTCGGTCTTGTAGCCCAGTGCCGCCAGCTTCTCTGCGGTTCTCCTCTCTCCGGGGTCTACCCTCCACCTCTTTACCTTGTCGCGCCTCACCGCATCGTCCGTGAACGTTATGCCCTTATGCTCGCCGCCCGCGTACCAGGACGGGTCGCGTAGCTCTATCTCGGATGCGACGCGGTTGTTGAGGTAGGCGGTGTACGCCTTCCCCTCCTTGTTGCCGTGGCGCCTCACGAGCGCTTTGCGTTCGTCCTCCGGCATTGCGTACCAGTCGGAGGCGATGCCGTCGCGGCCTCCGAGCGCGGCCAGGCAGTCGTTATACCTCTCGTACATCCCGTCAGGGTCGTATCCCTTGACTGTGGTCACCCCGTCGAAGCCGGGAACGATTCGGCAGTCGCAGTGCGCGTGCGAGTGTTCGGCCGCCTCCTCGGTCTTGGCGTAGAAGCCGAACGACGCGAGCATGAGGCAGAACCCGCACGTCTCGCCACGGGGAACGCGGGCGTACCACGGCTTTGCCGGGTCTTTGCGCGCGTTGTGGGCGACGCACCTGTTGGCGGCGCGCCTGATCTCCTCGTCGACCCTCGTGACGCACCGCGAGACAAAGACCTCGGGGGCGCCCTCGACGACCTTGCCGATGAAATATCTAACCGCGCCGAGCGTGGCGTCCGGGTCTCGCATGGACTCGGCGACCGCCCGATACTTCCCGGGGAAGCCCTGCGACGCCCTGACCGCGTCGTAGTATTCTGCGGCCCTCGCGGCGGCGCACGTGTCGGCGTAGTACCCGAGCACCGCCTCGATCGTCTCGTAGGCCCTCTCGCGGAGAGAGGCGACATCGCCGCCACCTCCGCGCTCCCAGCTCGACAGCAGGGACTCGAGCGCCGGCCTCACCTTCGCCTGGGCGTCTGCCGACAGCGCGTTCACCTCATCGGTCAGCTCGTCCAGCAGGCTAGTCGGCACCGCCGCCATTCTCGCCCTCCTTCGGCTCGAACAGCGATGCGATAGCCGCGCCCGCCTGCGCCTTCTTGGCATCCGACTCGATGCGCTGGATCTGCTCGTCCGTGTAGTCGAGCATCTCGTAGGCCACCGTGGAGTTGGCGAGCTTCGGGAGCGCCTGCACCTGCTTGAGCAGCGCGTCGGACAGGCTCACCGTGGACGGGTACGCCGGGGACAGGAATCGCGGGTTGATCTCATGCCCCGCGTCGCGCTCGGTGGCGAAATCGGTGCCGTTCGCCACGGCGAGCGCCATGTAGGCCACGTTGCGCAGCGCCGTGCCGTTGTCGCGGTTGAGGTTCTTGGCGTCGATGACCAAGGGCTCCAGGGACGCGGCGATAGCGTCCGAGGAGGACGGGTTGTCGTTGGACACGCCGAAGAAGCTCACCGGCACGTTGGTCACGGCCGACATCTGGCAGGCGAGCTGGCGCAGGTACTCCGTGAGCGGTGCCATCTGGAGCTGCGCGGACTGCCAGACCGTGGGCTTGTCGCCGTCCGGGTCTTTCGTGATCTCGTTGACCGCGCCCATCGAGGCGTCGTACTTGTTGCCGTCGTTGAGCATCTTCTTGTAGGTGCCCAGTAGCCAAGTCTGCGGCAGGGTCGCGGCCTCGGCGGCGACCTCCATTCGGGCGCGCTGCCGGATGGCGTCGTCGGTGATGCTCATCACGGAGCGGCTTATGCGTGAGGTGCCGAAGGGGCGCTCGAGCGTCGCGCCGTGTGCCATCGGCTCCATGAGGCAGCGCCCCATCGAGTGCTCGCGGTACTCGGCTACCCACGAGCCGCCGTCGCGCGTGAGCACCACGAGGCTGTCGTCGGTGAGCAGGTGCACCACGGTCGGCACGCGCTCGGTGTCGCCGGGCATCTTCTTGGACTCAGCCACGACGAGTCCCGCCCTGATGGCCTTGCGAGCGTCGTCCCAGAGCGCCGCCGCCGCGGTGGCGGGGTACGCCGAGATGACCGGGTAGCCGCCGCCGTCTGTCACGGTCCAGAAGCCGCAGCAGTGCTTCAGCTCGCCGATGAGGTTCTTGCGGTAGAGGCGCTCTAGCTGGTTCGACTCGCAGATGGCGCGGAGGGCCTTGCTCGTCTGCTCATCCGCGCACGTATAACCGTTGAAGATGGAGCGGTCGGCGAGTGCGTGCACGGCCTTGCGGGGCCAGTCCACGCGCGGGTTGATCTTCTTGGCGAGGCTCGCCGGCATGGCGATGCCGAGGTCCTTCACCGACACGTGCCCGAGGTAGTAGTCCTCGCGCTCGAGGTTGCTGGCTCGATGCTCGCGCCAGACGGTCATGAGCTCGCGGACGAGCGCCGCGTCGCCCGGCTCCAAGCCTGCGGCGGATGCTACCTGCCCCGCCAGTTCCATGTTCACTGCTGCCATCAGAAGCTGGCCTCCTGTTCCCTTCGCGGGTCTCGTTTCGTGGTTCTCGCCGCCCAGAGGGCGAGCGATGCGGACTCGATGGGGGCGGCGATGGAGTCGGGGCCGTCCGCGAAGCCCCATCCGTCCCTGCCTATGTCGCGCTTGAGCGACTTGCGCGCCGAGTCGTCGAGCGCCGGCGACTCGATGTGAGACAGCGTGCCCGAGTCGACCTCGTCCTTGAGCATCGACGCCGCAGCCTGCACGATTGCGGGCGTGCCCATCACGAGCGCGCACTTGCTGAAGCCGCCGTCGAGCATCCGCCGCTTGAGCGCGTCCGCTCCGGACTTGCCGTCGATGCAGGCGCACGCGATCTCATCTCGGTTGCGCAGGAGCATGTCCGAGATCGCGACCGTTCCGCCCGAAGCGCCCATCACGTCGTACAGCTCGACGTAGGACGGTCCGTCCCTGTCGGCGAGCGCCCAGGACACCGCGGCGTTGGAGCCGTCTGCGGAGAACTTCACGCCGAAGGCGAGCTTTCCGTCAGTGGGCGCTGAGTCGCGTCGGCACCCGTCCCACTTCTTGGAGGACAGGGCGTAGAGGAGCGAGCCTCCCGTCTTCGCCCACCACCCGAGGCGCTCGCGCGCGAACACGTCGGGCTGCATCTGCTCGGACTCGCCCTTGACGGCCTCGTAGTTGAGCACGGTGCCCATGGACGGGTTGTACTCGTACCAGCGGGACTCGTCGTGGACGTCGCCTATCTCGTCCGCGCCCCACTCGATCCACGCCATCTCGGACTCGCCGTCGTGCACGTCGTCGTGGAGGTCGCGGAACACCGTGCCGACGTTGTCGGGGCCTGGCGGCGTTCCGAGGTAGATGGTCTGCGGGTTGTGCATCGCGCTCGCCGAGATTGCCGGCAGGGACGCCGCCTGCTGCGTGTCCGTGAGCTCCTGCGCCTCGTCGTAGATGAGCACGTCGTAGGTCTTGCCTCGAGCCAGCGAGTTGGTGCGGGTGGTGAAGCGGATGAGGCCGCCGTTCTTGAGGCTGATGGCCTGCTGCCCGTTCGTCTTGCGCACGGCGAGCAGGAGGTCATGCAGCTCGGTCTCGTCCTCGTCCTCGAACGGCTGGGACAGCTCCTTGAACATCTGGTCGGAGGTGTCGCCGTGCTGGCAGGTGTACAGGATCTTCTCGCCGTTGAGCGCGCCGTAGAAGCAGCGGGCTCGAACCACCCAGCTCTTTCCGTTCTGGCGCGGGATGGAGATGCCCAGCGTGCGCAGCAGGTACTTGTCGCGCGCGTCGCGGGCCAGCATCGCGTCGAGCAGGTGCGGCTGCCACGGCAGCGGGTCGCCGAAGTAGGCGGTCGCGAGCTCGCAGGCCATCTCGCCGTCGCCGCTGAGGTCCTCAGGGACGTTAGCCTCGTATGTCGGCGTCTGCCTGGGCTCCATCAGGCACCCGCCGCCTTGGCCTTGCGCTCGCGGTCGGCGAACATCAGGCTCAGCACCCTAGCGCCGTCGCTCTGCGGACGCGCCTGCTGCACCTGGATGGGCACTGCCTTGCGCGACAGCCCGAGCAGCTCGTTGAGCGCGCGTATCTCGGCGGTCGCCTGCTTGAGCACGGACACGGCAGGGTGCGGGCGCTCCATGATGGCGTGCCGCCCGTTCTTCGCCTTGATGGGCTTGTAGCCGACGGGGTCGAGCACCTTCACGGACTTGCCCTTGCTCATCGCGTCCTCCGCGGCCTTCGCCACGGCATGCCAGTAGCACAGCAGCGCGATGTTCGGCGCGTCCTCGTCGGAGAAGCGCCCCGATGCGGTGACGCTCGCCCAGATCTGCGATTGATAGTCATCGGATGCGACCGATTCCGGCATCTCCGGCATCCCGGTCTCCTTTCTCGTGCCCGCATTGTGCGATGCGGGTGAGATTCGCGGCCTACCCCCGCCCTGGGTCATGGGGCGGGGGGAAATCGGCACTGGCAGCGATGGGTGTCCGTGCACCCCCGGGGAGGGGCAATGCCCCCGCCATCGGCGGCTCAGCGCCCCAAAAAACAGTGAGGCGCAGCCGAGCAAACGACCGCGCCTCCAGTTTGGCTTTTCAGCCCCGCCTATTCAGTTGTCTCGAGCCTTCAGAACAGCCTCGTGCGCCTTATCTCGACGGGCCTCGCGTCGCCCGGCATGTGCTTGCCCTTCCTCTGGTTGCAGATGCGGTGCGCCGCGTCGAGGTTCGCGTAGTCCAGCACCGCGCCGCCCCTCGCCCTCGGCACCACGTGGTCGGCCTCGAAGCTCCACGGCGTGCCGGGCGGCAGGCTGTAGTCTATGGGCTGTCCGCATATGTGGCACGGCCTGCCCTCGGCGCGGAGCCTCGCCTTGAGCTTGCGCTCGGCGTTGCCGTTGGAGCTCCACGTCATGCCAGGCGCTTCCTCGCGATATAGCACTTCTTCACCGACAGGGTCGGGGTCTCGTCGGTGGCGCCTATCTCGATGGTGAGCGTGATGGGCGGCAGCACGAACCTCTCGTCGATGTCTCCCGCCACGTCGTCCGCCATGGACTCCAGCAGGGACGCGGCGTCGCGCAGCTGCCGCGCCACCCTATCTGCGGCGCTCATGCGACCAGCCCCGCGAGCTCCTGCCAGCACCATATGACGGCGATGATGCACAGCAGGATGAGCACGGCCAAGATGAGGAACCCGAGCAGCGTTCCGATCAGCTTTGCAATATCTTCCATTCCATTCCCTCCAATCTCACCCGCACGCCATGCGCACGAGAACTGTCAGAACCACGGCGAGCGCCCATGCGGACCTCGCCGCCCACGCCAGCAGCGCGGTGAGCGCCGCCAGCGGCATCAGCCACAGAACATGTCGCACGCTTCCTCCTGCATGTCCCTCATGTGGTTTGTTATCCACGGGAGCGCCCAGTAGGCGACGTCGCCCGGCTCCGCGTCCGCCACGTCGAACTTCTCCCGGAAGGCGTCGTCGAACTCCACCTCACAGATGCCGTAGTCGCAGCAGCACTCGTACATCTTGGCGCACTCGGCGCAGGTCGGGCCGCGCTCCCCGAAGCGCCTGTCGATTGCCGCGTCGGAGCATCCGTCCGGGAGGTTGTATCCCGGGTCACAGCTGGCGGCCAAGGCGAATCACCTCCTCGCGGTACACCTCGTACTGTTCGATGAACCTGTGCGGGTTCTCCGCGATGACGTCGAGAACCTCGTCGAGCGTCATCTTGCCGAGGGGGCGCTCATCGTCCGTGAGCTCGCTGTCCGGCACGTCGATGATGTGGCGCTCAATGATCTCGAATTTCATTTTGTCTCCTGACTTGCAAGTGCTTTGGGCCTCACGATGTCGCGCGGGTCTTCGCCCATCGCATTCGCCAGATTGAGCAGCAGGTTCATCTTCACTTCCCTGCCGCCGCGGATGGCGTGGCTCAGGCTGCTGAGGTTTACCCCGGCGGCGCGCGCCAGCTGCTTCAGCGGGACGTGGTTGTCGATGCGCCAGTGGGCGATCTTGTCGGCGTCCAGAACGTACTCCGTGCTCATGGCTTCACGACCGTCCTCCCGCACTGCGGGCAATTGTTCCAGACGCCGCTCACGTGGTAATGCTCCTCGTCCTCGACCCTGCATCCGCAGACCGAGCACTCGAAGCCGTTGTCGCAGGCTCCCATTTCGTTCTCGTCGTAGACGTTCTCGCACTCGCCTCGGTCGATAAGGTCGGCGAGGACGTCGAATCCGCACTCGCCGTCCGGCAGACACTCGTCGATGGCCGTGAGATACATGCTCTGGTAGAGAATCAGGTCCTGCGGGAACCAACTGCGTCCGCCGAAGAATTCCTTCTTTTTCTCGCGTAGCCTCTTCGCCGTCTCGCGGCGCACATCATCGGTAATCATTCGCCCTCCTTGGATATGGCCATCGCCACGTACTTCTGGGCGAGGCCCTCGAAGCCGTCGAGGATGTAGTCGATTCGGTAGGCCGCCCCGTTGAGCGGGTGCCTTGCAGCCGCCCCGACGGCATAGCCTTCGTTCGTGACTACGTCGAATACGATCTTGTCGCCGACCTCGTAACCCCGGTCGTTCTTGCGAATCTCGAACGTCTTGGTGCCGTTCAGGACGGCGTCGGCGTATTGTTCTTGAATCTTGAGCCTGTGCGTCGTCATCAGTCCTCACCCCTCAGCTTGCGGATGCGCGCCATAACGTCTTTCAAGAAGGCATGGGAGCAGGAGCAGTCGTAGCCCTCGAGTTTGCAGCCCTCGCAGTCCTTTATTTCGCGGTCGTAATAAGGGCAGACGACTTCCGTCTGATGGTTCGCGATCTTGCCCAAGTCCTCTTCCAGCTTCTCCCAGCTGTCGGGTTCGGTGAGGTACATGAGCCCGGGGTCGAGTTTCCTGCCCGCGTCCGTGACCGCGCGCCAGCAGTTTCTCCACTCTTTCTCTAGGTCGGAATCGGTCGTGAACACCCAGTACACGATGTTTCGGGCCGTGCCACCATCGCCGTACAGCACCTTGGTATCTAGCGGAATCTCGCGCCCTTCGGCGTCTCTGGGCAGCTCGGCGCTCATCCGTACATCACCTCGAGCCCGTATTCGGCAGCGGCATCATGCTCGATACGGCATCCGCGTGCGTTCTCCCAGCCCGGGCAGAAATAGATAACATTGCACGAGCTCATGCTCTCGAGTGACATTGCGAGGTAGTGCAGTGGAATATACAGCGGAATCTTCATGTTGCTGTGCCCCTTCATGTCTTCATCAGTGAACAGTGTGTTCACGACCTCGTAGCCCATGCCCTCAAGTACAGCGACGGCCTTGTCTCTTGTCTCGACGATCTCCTCATGGGTCTTACCGGCCATAGGCTGTGAGATCATCGCTTTCTTCTTCGCTTTCATCTTTTCCTCCATTTCTTAGAGCCTCCCGCGGCTCCCGTTCCTCTCGTCCATGCGCCGGATGGCGTCGTCGACCTCGCCCTGCGTGGCGCCGACGGCCGCCAGCAGGTTGACGGTGGCCTGCACGGTGTCCAGGCACTCGTCTATGAGGTCGTCGCGCATGTCCCTCCAAGCCGAGAAGAACGGGCTGCGGCGCATGCTGTCCAACTCCTGCCACGCGCCGAACACCTCGGCAGCCTCCTCGAGCGGCTTGAGGGCCTGCGCCTTGTCGTCCCTCACCTCGCGGAAAGTTCGCAGGTTGAGCAGGTAGCCGTCAGTCATAGTTCCTCTTCTCCAGTCCCATGAGCGCGGCGATGTCCGCCACGCTCTTGTCGTAGTCGACTATCGCCTCGTCGGCGATCTCCGGCCCCGCGAGCCGCCACAGGGTCGCGCTCATGCCCTCGAGGTACCCGACGGCCCTCACGGCCTTGAGGATGTTCCGGGCCTCCCTGTTCCAGTCGATTACGCTCATCGCGCCTCCCAGTAGTTGCATACGGCCTCCGCCTGCGTCCTGTGCACGAACTCCGGGCGCCGCGCGCACTCGTACTCCGTGCGCTCCACGCCGTGGATGGTGCGCAGCACCGTCACGCCGCAGTGCAGGCAGTTCTCGCAGCGCTCCTCCCGGAGCCCGTCATCGTAGATGTCCGGCCTCTCGTCTCCCGTCATCTGTATCCCCTCTTCCCGTACCTTCCGTCGTTCACCATGTTCCTGACGTGGCGCCGCATGTCCTGCGCCGCCTGGTCTCCCTCGGGCGGCAGCTTCCGCCCGCTCGCGCACTCGACGCAGTGGATGCGCCAGCCGCCGCGGTAGCGCTCGAAGTGCCCGAACCCGGGAGGCGTCCACCTGCCGCACTCGCGGCAGTAGCCGCCGTAGACGTTCCTAGCCATTCCCCTGCTCCTTCCTGTACTTGCCGCCCATCACCGGCACCTCCCGATGCTCTTCAGGTACAGGTTGTTGCGGCGCGAGCGGGCGAGTGCGCGACGGCGGCGGCGCTGCCACTTCGGGTCGAGCGCCTTCGCGAGCTTCCTTATGAGACGGCGGGCGTCTCGGAACACGCGCGAGATGCTCTCCCACAGCATCTCGGCGACGGCCTTCGCGGCATAGCAGATTGCCTCCAGCAACCGCGTCGCCGCCCAGCTAAGCGTCCCGGGGTATGGCGTCTCGGACGTCTCGCCGGTCTTCTTCTCGTCGGTCATCGGTATTCCTTCCATTCGGTTCCTATTCGCATTCATAGACATCGCGGGCCATTGATTCCGCGAGCGCGCGCATGTCGGTCACCTCGGCGCACTCCGCGCCGAAGAACATGCCCAGCTCGCCCCTCTTGTGCCTGTCGCACCGGTACGCCCGGCAGATCTCGGGCCTCGCGGCGTAGACCGCGCACTCGCGCCCGTCCGTTAGGTACGGGCACAGCAGGTCGTACTCCGCCCTGGGCTCGGCGGGCTCGATTCCGTTCCGGCGCACGTACACCTCGAGGCGCACCCGGTCGAACGGGCTCACGGGCAGAAAGCGCGAGCAGCACTCGCCGCAGCCCCTGCAGTCGCCCGAGTACAGGTCGGTCACGTCGTCGCTCTGGAGCCCGGCGTGGATGGCCGCGGCGATGGCCTTCTCGTCATTCATCGGCCCGCCCTGCCGCTCCTGTCGGGCACGGCGGCCTCTACTCGGCACTCTTGGCCACCTTCTTGTCGTAGATCTTCTTGAGGTCCCGGCGCATGAACCGGGTGAACTCCTCCTCGCCGACGCCGTCCGCCAGCGCCACATATCGCATCGCATCGTGGCACCATTCGTCGAAGTCGAGCAGCCTTCCGCTGAACGCGCTCTTGACGTCCGTGACCTCGGCGTAGGTGAAGCGGGTCAGCATCTCCTCGCGCATGACCTTGTCGGCCAGCGCCTCGATGGGCGTCTTGGGGCGGTTGATAATCCGGCTGTAGCCGTTCGCCCTCTTTGTCATAGCGTCGAGCTGCTTGAACAGCTTGTTGTTCTCGGCCGCGAGGCGCTCGTTGCGGCGCTGCTCGTAGTCAAGCTCGGCGAGCACGTACTGCTCGCAGTTGGTGATCTCCATCGTCATTTCACCTCTCGGATGATCTCGTTTCCGTAACGGTCGGTGATGGCCCAGTAGCCGAACATGTAGAGGTCGGGGCTGTGCGGCGGGTACTCCCTGAGCATCGTGCCGGACCACCATGCCTCCTCGGCCGCCCCGGTGCGCCATACCCACTCGGCCCTGAGGCCGCCGTCGTGGAACTTCCCGTGGCACCCGGTCGTGCCGGAGCCGCACAGGGCGAACAGCGGGCTGCGCAGCTCCCACACCCCGTTTGGCGTGACGAGCCTGAACGTCTTTCCCCACGACCTGCGGGCGACGTGGTGGCAGTTGGAGGCGCGCCTACCGCACACCGCGCACCGGGCCTGCGTCGGCTCGTATGCCGTGTCGTGCGTGTACCTCGCCCCGAGGTGGGGCTTGCCGTACAGCTCGGCGCGCTCCTTCGGCCATCCCCTCAGCAGGCCCGCGTCGAGGATCATGAGAGCCTCCTCTCGCACGCGGCGCGGGCGGCCAGCAGCCTCCGCGCGTCCTGGTACAGCCCGAACTCCGCCCTGCCCGCGGTCGTGCCCCGCGGGGCCTCGACCTTGGCCGGGTCGATGCCCGGGTGCTCGGACGCCCACCTTCGCTCCTGCTCGGCCAGTGCCTCCTCGGGCGTCCTGGTCGGCCTGAACGTCGCGGCCTCGACCTCCGAGGCGGTGGGCTTGCCGCGGCTGCGGGCCTCGGCGTCGAGCTCGCGCTGGCGGCGGTGCCACTGCCGGGCCTGCGGCTGCCAGTCCGAGATAGGCATGCCGTTCGACTTGCGCCAGCCCTGAGACGCGTAGAAGTCGAAGAACGCCTGCGGGTCGCCGTTGAGGCAGTTGACCCCGAAGTACGCGGCGACCTCCTCGGCGGTCGGCGGCTCGAAGCCCTCGGGCGCGGCGCACGCGTCCGCACTGCCCTGCACTGGAATGGCCTGGCTTGGTATGGACTGGTATGGATTGGTATATAAGGAGGGGTTTTCAGGTTCCGAAACCCCCGTTTCGGTAGTTTCCGAAACCTCGAAACCCCCGTTTCCGTTTTCCGAAACCCCCGTTTCCGAGGTTTCCGCATCCTCCGAAACCCCCGTTTCGGCCTTACTGGACTTCGGCGGCCTGCCGCCCTTGTTCTTGTTGCGGGCGGCGAGGCTGTTGTCGATGTCCTCGCGGAGGCTCTCGAACACGGCACTGAGCGCCCAGTCGGCGAACTCCGGCTCGATGCCGTTGGTGCCGTACTGGATGATGGCCCAGCACAGCTCCCCGCGCGGCCCCTCCGGCACGCGCTCGAGGGCGGCGGTGAGCTTCGGGAACCACGTGAACTTGCTTGCCATCAGAACCACCCCCAAAGAAGCGAAGAGAAGAACAGGAAACCCGAGGAGAAGGAGGCGGCGAAAAGGGCCGCCTCCCAGTGGTCACGGATGGTGTCGGGTAAGCGCCCCATCAGAACGGGATGTCCTCGTCGTACACGTCCAGCTGCTGCTGGGCGGGTGCCGGCTGCGGCGCTGCCTGCTGCGGTGCCGGTTGCGGTACCGCCTGCGGGGCCTGCTGGTAGGCCTGCTGGGCGTTCCACTGCGGCGCGGGCTGCGGCGCCTGTCGGGGCGGGTACGCCTGCTGCTGGTAGCCCTGCGGCGCGTACTGCTGAGGCGCCTGCTGCCCGTTGGGGTTCTGGCTCATGAGGACGACCTCATCGGGGATGATCTCGACCTTCGAGCGCCTGCCGTCCCCGTTCTTGTCCTCCCAGGAGCTGTAGCGAAGCTTCCCCTCGATGGCGACCTTCATGCCCTTGCGCAGGATGCGCGAGAGCGCCTCGGCGCGGTTGCCGAACATGGTGCAGTCGATGAAATTGGGGTAGTCCTCCCACTCCCCCGTCTGCTGGTTGCGGCGGCGGTCGTTGACCGCGACGCCGAAGCCCAGCACCTGCGTGCCGCCCGGCGTGACGCGCAGCTCGGGGTCTCGGGTCAAATTGCCCGACACGACCACTCTGTTGATGCTCATCTGTATGTCTCCTCTCCGCCGCTCGTCCATGTCCTCTGGATGTCGGCGTCTACTGTCTTGATTCGCAGCTTCAGCGCCATGATCGCCTCGCTCGATGCCTTGTAGAGGGCTTCGGCGCAGTCGCGCAGCTGCTTCTTCTCGGCTATCTCCTCGCGCCCCCGGCACAGGTCGCCGATGATAGTCACCGGCGTGCCCTTGGAGCGCTCCTCGAGGATGGCGATGCGCAGCGCCTTGCGGTAGTCCGCCTCGTTCTCGGCGTACTGCTGGCCGGTCCGCCTGAGCGTGTCCAGCTCCGCCATGAGGCGCTCGAACAGCTCCTCGCGCTGCGCGTACATGTCCTGCATGGCCTACAGGACGCGCCACGTCGGGGTGGCGCAGCAGCCGGGATGCTTCTTGAACTCCTCGTACTGCTCTTTCGACTCGAAGGCGTAGGCCGTGCCGCAGGCCTTGCACTTCGCCGTGAAGCCGCCGCTCTCGGGCGGCTTCTTCTCGGGCTTGTCCGACAGCGCGTCCGGGTCGCTCTGCCCGTCGATGGCGAACAGGCCGCAAAGCGCGTACTTGCGCGCATAGCTCGACGCCATCCCGGTCACCTGCGCGTCATCGGAGCCGCTCTTGTGCTCCGCCTCGCGGGCGTAGGCCTTGAACTCCTTCTTCTCGCCGTGCCCGTCCACGAAGAACAGGGTGCACGTGGCCTCGACGTAGTAGCGGTCGCCCACCTTGCAGATGTTGTCGTGGAGCGTGAACGCCACGCCCGCCTCCTTACAGGGCTCCTTGAGCGCGGCGACGATGTCCTCGAACGAGCGGTAGCTGAACTTCGCGAACGCGTTGTAGCGCGCCTTGGGGACGGTCACGGAGCGCTGAACCTTGGCTATCGCCTGGGAGAGCGTCATCTTCTCGTCGTCCATCTAGCACACCCCCTTGCACTTGATGGTGCCGGTGATGCCGCGCTCGCGCAGCGCCGCGGCGAGCAGCTCCATCTGCGAGCGCGTGGCGGACGGAATCTCGACCGTCCACGCGCAGGACAGCTCGGGGCGCGCCGCGACGGCGGGTTCCGCCCGGCGCCTCGGCGCGGGGCGCGGCGCGGGCTTGGACTCTACCGCCTCGCGCATGGCGGCGATGCGGGCGTCCTCCTCGTCGGCGGCGCGGGCGGCGTTGAGCGCCGAGCCAAGGTCGAGCGTGCGGAACAGTTCGCGCTCGGCGACCTCGTAGTGGGCCATGGAGTCGCGCTGGGCCTTGAGCGTGTCCCAGTCGCGCGCGACGGCTGAGACCTTGGCCTCGAGCGCCTTCTTCGCCTTGACCTCGCCGAAGCCCTTGTTGAGCCACTGCTTCTCGTGGAGGCGCTCGTACGGCACGACCGGCGCGAGCAGCTCCGCGAACGTCTCGTAGTGCTCCTT
>OIAL01000357.1_pt1 | contig 23815 bp, 25 predicted proteins | sample 1580691 | NCBI WGS metagenome assembly OIAL01 (sample SAMEA3882530, study PRJEB24775) | human gut metagenome | biome: human-associated habitat; feature: intestine environment; material: feces | place: Netherlands | collected 2009/2010
TATGTTGTGAAGTGAAAAAGTCTATGTTGTGAAGTGAAAAAGTCTATGTTGTGAAAGTCTGAAAACCCGCATAAACACTTGCTTTTTTGATACCCGTAATCAAGGGAGTAATCAAGGGAGTAATCAAGGGAGTAATCAAGTCTATCTATCAAGAGACAACGCGGTCTACGACCGCTGATAACAAAAGGGTGGGGCTTGCTGCCCCACACCCCGCAGCGCACAAATGCGCAATAGTACCTTTTGCCTCCATAAAATACTTTTTCAAAGACGTTTTTACAGAATCTCAGCGCAAATTTGCTGAACAAGGGCGCTTGCGCCCATGAACGAGATCGGCAGTTCAATTTTTTCGGTATTTTGCTCGGGAGATGTTTCACGCATAGATGCAGGTAAAACACTATATCTTGTGGTCGGAACGACCACCCTATCTGCAAAAAATTCTTGAAAACCTAACTTTTATACCATTTTTGCCCCTCTCCCCCGGCTTCCGGCGCTCTAGAATTAAACAAAATAATGATTTTGGCTTATTTTAGTGCAGGTGAGCAAAAAAGCGCCACCTTTTGCGCGAAAATGCGAAATAGCCGTAAACGGCCCTGAAATCGCCTACGCGCGATTTTATTTCTCGAGCGGTAATTTCATGCTTTTTCCATAAAAATTGATTTTAGAGGTATTGTAGACAATTTTAACGCTATTCCGGCGCCAAATTTGCAATCTGAAATGCAAAAAGCCGATTCCTCACATGGAACCGGCTCATTTTTTCGTGTTATTTTTAATTTTTCGGCCCGAAGAATTTTTCCCGCAACGCTTAGTAAACACTGCTTTTTACTCTCCAACTGTTGGTGCTACGTGTTTTTTTGTTATCGAAAAGTTTCTCTAGTTTTACTTTCCTATCGATATCTGAAATCATTAAAAGTAGAATCACGACAAATAAGCATTATTATTTTTTACAATATTGAAAAAAATAGTAAGAAATACGCAAAAAATATTTACAAAGATACAAACGCATGCTATGCTGATGCTGTAACTGATAGACCGTTTTGTTAATTTTAAGAAAGAGTGATTCCAATGTACAAAATTAGGTAGATGAGTAGGCTTACAGTTTTTACAAGGAGGCTCTTTTATGAAAAAAGCAAAAAGATTAGCAATAATCGTTTGTGCCATTGCGATGCTGATGTCTATATTAGCTATTCCTGCAAGTGCGGCTACACAAGATCATTAACAGTGCCCAAGAATTATAAAAATTTTTGGGCACAATATAATTCTTGGACACAAAAAATGTATTATATATATAATAAAACATGGTATTTGCAAAATGAAAAATAAGTTTTTGATATTTATGGCAACAATTACATTCTTTTTAACAGTAGCTGTGGTGGGAATATTATTAAAGCCGGAATTATATGAGAGTAAAACTACAGTGATTAAAGAAAATGATTCTATGCAATCAGAGGTCGATGAGAAAAATATTGAATCTGAGGTTTCCAATCAAGAAGAGTGGGGGTCAGGTGACGTATATGATGGTTCTTCGCCAATTATAAGAAAAATGGGAGAAAAGCTCAGCGTTATAGGTATTCCTCATCGAAAGCAGGGAGATAAGCCGCCTATGAGTACGGAGGTGTTTGCTTATTGGGAAGGTGAAATGGTGTTTACTGTGGATAGCGCAGTAATTTATGATTCTATAGAAAAAACCGGATTAAATTATGATGAATTCGTGGTAGATTTTTCTACATATGACAGTTCTTTTAAGCCGATGGTTGTTCAATTGACGATTGAAAATGTTAATGCTAGGCTGATAAGTGATCCACCAGAATTATTTTCAGATCAATATGTTTTATCTTCTAAAGAAGAATTTAGTAAAGAAAAATTCAGATCACAGAATGGAGGAGAATGGCGTGTAGCCAGCGGTATGCCGTTAGCATATGCTAATCCACATTCTGATGGTATGTATAATTATTTTCATTATACGATTGATGAAGGGGAAACCATCCAAATGACCCTTTGCTACTATGTAAAGATAGATGATATTCCGCTCGATGAACTTTATTTGGAAATAACAACACAATCCTCAGATCATAGATTCGGAATCGAACTAGACAAATTGAAAACATGATGGGAGGAAAAAATAATTGAGCTCTATTTTGAAAATAGAATTTGAAAAACTACGAAAAACAAAGTCGTTTTGGGCGATAATGCTATTTCTTGTATTTATTACATCAACAGTAGCAATTACAAGATCTTTAGAGGTTGGAGGAAGTGTTGGCGGAATCAATCCGGCAGAGCCTCGTGCAGAAAATGGATATTTTTTTGAAGATAATAGTGCATATGCTATTTCTCTTTATAATGTTTGGATCGGTTCGATTTCTGGAGATCTATTTTTTACCACAATATTTTATTTTATTTTACCGTTAGCAGCTACGTTGCCCTTCAGCTTTTCTCTTTCGGATGAGAGTAAAAGCGGATACTTACGACAAATGACATTAAAAAAAGGTCAGATGAGATATTATTTTGCAAAATATATCGTTACGTTTACTTCTGGGTTCCTTTTAGCAGCTATTCCATTATTGATTAATGTAATTATAACTGCGTGCTATATTCCTGCCTATAAGCCGGACCCATTGGAACAATTATATTCGGGTCAATATTATGGACAGTATTTAGCCAATATCTTTTATTCAGAACCGTTTGCTTTTATGATAATCTTTATTCTTATTCCAGGACTTTTTTGCGGATTGTGGGCAGATTTGTCGATGTGTCTTTCCTTTTTTATAAAAAACAAATTTTTTGTTGTGATAATTCCCTATTTGTTCTTGTTTTTTGAAAAAGCTTTTTTTGATTCGCTTTTTTCAAATCGCATAGCTCTTGATCTTTCACCTTTTTACTTTATGCGAGGAGAATCATCTGGAAACATCGTTATTGTAACGATAATATTGATTACAATGCTTGGTGTAACCTTATTTATTACGTGGTTTAGAGGGTGGAGAGATGATGTTTATTAATATAGTTCGCTGTGATTTGAATAATGGAATTTTAAAAAAATGGAAGTTTTATTTATTTACAGGAGCCTTTTTTTCAATTCTGGCAATATTTGCGTATTTTGATTTTGATGCAGCGCTACGAATGACTCCGAGTCCGATTACAGCTGATATTACGGTCGGAGATTACCTTTGCTTTTTATTTGGAGGAACAAGTGCCGGTAATCTGCCAATTGAATTAATCGATAAAAATAATATAGTAAATTCCATGTTTAAGTTTAGTTTTCCAAGTATATGGATTCTTATATATCTAATCCTCTTATTATTAACGTTAGAATACCCCTATGAGGATTTGATGGGGTTTGGAAAAAATATAATTATTTTATCAAATAAAATACAATATTGGTGGATTTCTAAATGTATATGGATCGCGGCTTCCGTGTTTGTGTATTTTACAATTGCTCTTACATGTTTTTCGGTAACAGCAATTATGTTGGGGGCAAAAGCAAGTTTTGAAATAGGAACATATTATCCGTATTTTCGTTTTAATTCGTATGACTTTGTAACGGAACCACCATGGAATATAATGCCAACTCTGCTTATGCTTATTCCAGTAGGAATTGGCCTTGGGATGATACAGTTAACAGTATCAATGGTAATCTCTAGATTAGCTAGTTATTTGGTAAGCACGGCTATTTTACTTATGAGTGCATATATGCAGAATGTTCTTCTTTTTCCGAATGTAAGTATGTTTGCAAGGAGTGTGGAAGTAGTAACGAATGGACAAATAGCTTGGGTAGAGGTAATAATTATAGCCTGGATTTCCAGCATATGTATGCTGGTTGGTTATTTGTATTTGAAAAATTCGGATATTATAAATAAACATAGATGAAGCATTTGACGCGGAATTTTAATTAACTGTATAGAAAAAGAGGAAAAATATGAATATTAAAGTTGATAACGTAACGAAAATAATAAAAAAGGTTAAAGTTCTTGATCATGTGTCTTTGGAATTCGAATCTGGGGAGATAACAGGGCTTAAAGGTATTAATGGTTCAGGAAAGACGATGATAATGCGAATTATCAGTGGGTTAATACGCCCCACAGAAGGAAAGGTCTTTATCAATGGGAGAGAATTAAAAAAAGAAATGGACTTTCCTGAAAGTATAGGGGTGCTTATTGATAGTCCAGCGTTTTTGGATGGGTATTCTGCTTATGACAATTTAAGATATATGGCTTCTGTAAAAAATAAGGTTTCAGGAGAAGAAATTAAGGACTTATTAAAAAAAGTAGAATTAGCTGATGCGGGAAAGAAAAAATATAAATACTTTTCGTTAGGAATGAAGCAACGATTGGGCATAGCGGCTGCAATTATGGAACATCCAGATATTATATTGATTGATGAGCCCACAAATGCTCTTGATAGCAAAGGCGTGGAAATGGTTAAGTGTATATTGCAACAAGAAAAAGAAAGAGGCGCATTAATTGTTTTAACATGTCATGACTATTCGGTATTAAAAGAACTGTCAGATAGCATTTATTTTATTGAAGAAGGGAGAGTAGTCGGCTATGAGCGACAATAACCACTCAAAATTGAAAAGAAAGATAGCAATATATACTTTAATATTTGTGCTGGCCGGAGCGGCTGCGAGAATTGCTTATGTGAATATTACTGCTGAAAAGCCTATTATTGAGTATTATTCTGAGAACGAATGGGCAGGATTAAATGGAAGTTATATTCGCTCGTGGGAAGAAAATACGGAAGGGTATAGCGTTAAAATTGTAGGATATGAGGTTATGGAAAAAGAGAAGTACTTTTCAAAGTATGATCTATCAGGAAAGGATCAGAGCGTTGCCGATCCTTTTGCGTATATTATGGAAGTAACGATTAAAATTAAAAATGAAGAAAATGAAACTGGAAAGTTACAGATTGCAGATTGGGCTTTAATAGGTAAGAATGATGATTTTATTGCCTATTTGGATCAACAACTTCTAATGGATACTGATGAAAGAGTGAATGGTGTTTTATCATCTATATCTACAGCTTCAGGAAAGGAAATTGAAATAAAACTTCCTTATCCACTGATATATATGGATAAAGAAAAAGAAATAGACAGAAACATGCCATATAAAATAGCGGTAACAAAATATCCGTCCCGGAAATATATACAGTTTGGATGATGAAGTTTTGAGCGTTCTTTTGTTCTTCAGGTAGTAATGAATGTAATAATGAAAAAAGACTTGAAAAAACCCCATATATGCGATAAAATAAGTTCAATACAAGCTTGTACAAGCAATGTACAAGACACTTGCATTTGAAGTTGGGGAAGAGAAATGAAAACAGTTTCACTGAAAGATTATGCAGAACAGAAAAGGGTGTCTTATGAAGCGGTAAGGCAACAGGTTATTCGATATAAAAAAGAACTTGGCAATCATATAATCCGTGACGGCAGGCAGCAATTTCTTGATGAAGAAGCGGTTGCTTTTCTTGACGAGAAAAGGCAAAAAAATCCCGTGACTGTTATACAGCAAGATAAGAATGAACAAATTGAAGCTTTAGAAGAACAAGTAAAACAGTTGTTGATGAAGACGGCAGCGCAAGCGGATCGTATTGCTGAATTGTCGGAATGGAAAGCAGAAAAGGCGGTAGCCATAGCCGGTGCGGAGCAGCAGAAGCTCCTTCTGGAGGAGCGTACTAAGCGTGTGGAGCAGCTCGAAAGCACGGCAAAAGAGGCGCTGGATAAGCTTCAGGAGGCTGAAAATGCTGCGCGAGAAGCAGAGGACAAGCTCCGGCAGGCTGAAGAACGTGCGCAGCAGCTCGAAGAAGAAATGAGTAGACCACTGTCTTTGTATGAACGCTTAACGGGAAAAAGAAAAAATTAAGGCTGCAAAATTTTGCGAGCAGTATTGAAATTTTAGCGTAATTATGATAAAATTTTGAATAGGGAGGTTGAGAGTATGAATATGATTAGACCTGTTTCAGATTTGAGAAATAACTTTGCTGATATTTCTAAAACGGTACATGAAACAGCACAGCCTGTTTTTTTAACGAAAAACGGGTACGGTGATATGGTTGTTTTGAGCATGGAAGCGTTTGAAAATCTGCAATGTGAAAGCGAAATTTTTTTCAAACTGCAAGAAGCTGAGCGAGAGGCGGAACTGACAGACCGGCGTTATTCCTCTAAAGACGTACTTAAAGCGATGAAAGCTGCTATTGGAGGGAAATAAGGTGTCGTATAAACTGGAGTATTTGCCAGTTGCCCAGAGAGATATGATTGAGATCGTGCGCTATATCAGTGAGGAGCTGAAAAATCCTATTGCAGCAGATCGTTTGGCGGTGGAGTTAGTGGGCGCAGCGGAAAGCGTACTCACGTTTCCGTATGCACTTCCGGTGTATCAACCGATCCGTTCACTGAAGCATGAATACCGAAAAATTTTAGTGCGGAATTTTTTGATATTTTACTGGGTGGATGAAGAAAAGAAATTAGTGACAGTCGCTCGTGTGGTATATGCTAAACGAGATATTGGCAGATTGTTGGAGTGATAAAAGGTCAAATCCCAATAGTTATAAAAAATGCCCCGCAGCTGCGGGGCATTTTTTAATCTTTCCAAATTTTTCTAGAAAGCCACTTGGGACTTTTTTCGGCGTGTTCGAGCTGTTCGACGGCTTCTTGCAGTGCCGGAAGATCACCATGCTCGATTGGACGACCGAGAACGTGCTCCATCACAGCGCCAATCTCAATCAGGCGTTTGGTACGTGCTTTGCGTTCTTTTTCACGTTCCCTATTTTGTAGACGGCGCTTTTCGGCTCTAATTGCATCGATTTTTACTTTTGCGGCAGTTTCGCGCTGCTCGATTTCTGCAAGACGTTCTGCGTAATCTCTTTTAGTTCTCGGCATGGCTACTATCCTTTCTATATGTGAAATTCAAAATACTAACTCTATATATTGTATCATAGCTATTGACAAAACACAAGAACAGTGCATATAATCATTGTGAAGATTATCTCGCAGCAAATCCCATAAGGGCGCACTTATATCTGGGCAAAGCCCAGATAATTGCGTGCGCTCTCCGAGGGGCAAGGCTCTGCCTTTGCAAACCGTTATGCTGTATATGAGAAAGGAAAAACCGTGGCGATTTATCATTGCTCAATTAAAATTATTAGCAGGGGGAAAGGGCGCAGCGCCGTTGCGTGTGCAGCGTATCGCTCCGGCACAAAGCTCACGGATTTAGCAACCGGCAAAATATTCGACTACTCGAATAAACCCGGCGTAGTTTTCTCCGAAGTGTTGCTGCCGGAAAACGCTCCGGCTGCATTTGCAGTTGATAGGAATATTTTGTGGGATGCAGTAGAGCGTAAAGAAACCCGTTCGGATGCGCGACTTGCGCGTGAAGTGGAAGTTGCGCTGCCGCGTGAATTTACCCGGCAGGAGCAGATCGATACCGTGCGCGAGTACATCATAAAAAATTTTGTCCGCGAGGGAATGTGTGCCGATTGGGCGCTGCATGACAAAAGGGACGGAAACCCGCATGCTCATATCATGCTGACAACCAGAGCGTTTACACGCAATGGAAAATGGGCTGAAAAATCTCGTACGATCTATAAGCTTGACCCAAACGGACAGAAAGTTCCGCTAATTGACCCAGAGACCGGCGAACAAAAAGTGCGTGTGCGTAAAGGAAAGGGTGTAGAAAAACTTTGGCAGACCGAAAAAGTACCGGCTAATGACTGGAATGACCGCAGTAAGGCTGAAGAATGGCGTGCAGCATGGGCGACAGAGTGTAATCGGCGTTTAGATCGGCAGCATCAGATCGACCATAGGAGCTATGCTCGGCAGGCGGTAGAGCAGGAGCCGACCATACACGAGGGCTATGCAGCACGCAAAATGGAAAGCGAAGGACGGGTATCAGACCGCTGCGAGATCAACCGAGAAACCAAGGCGCTCAATGAGCAGCATACAAGAAGTTTGGAAGTAGCGAACGGTGAGCTGTATAATGCCGCCAGTGAGCACTTGCGACTGTATAGAGATGTTATTCGAGACCTTGAAAGCGAAAGCAAAGAGCTTTCCGGGGCAATACAGCAAGCAGAAGATGCAGAAAGAGCGCTTTCTGCGCCTGTAGAGCGCTGTAAGCCGTGGGAGAGGGCTAAGCGAAAGGAACAAGCCGAACAACGCGAAAACGCGTTACAGGAGCGTACAGAGGCGTTTGCAGCGCTGTATGAGCTTGGCTGCGCTACGATTGAAGCAGCGAAATCCTTGCTGCAGAGCATTTTACAACGCATAAGGCAACTTCGCCAGGAACAAGCAGAGCTGCGAGCCGATTTGGAACGTCTGGGAGAAGAATTGCCGATTGTTAAGCACGCTTCGGATCTTCTGCAGCCGGCTGCATCGGCGGAACAGATCGGCGTGCGTGAACGGCTTCAAGCTATTCGGCAGCAACGTGAAGCGGAAAGGAAAGCACATGCTGAATGGGTCGAGCAGCAGCGCCGTGCAAATATGCAGCGTGAGCAGCCAGAGCCGGAGCGTTCACCGCAGGAAACCCCTGACGATGCAGCTGCACAGCAAGAGCAGAAAGTGCGCAGCGTAGCAGATTTTGCGTCGCGGTATCGCGAAAAAAGTAGTCTTGACGCCGCTGACCGCAACCTAAGCCGAGTGCTTAGATATTTTAAAGCGGCAATGGAAGATGATGATAAAGGCGCTGCGCATAGATACTATGAAATGACCGCCAAGAGAGAACAAGATGATCGAAAAGAAGAGCGCTGAAGCACTCTTCGGCGGACAAATAAATAGGTAGTATAAAGAAATTCGGTTACGAAAATTTTTCCGTAACCTCATTGATAATCTAAGTTTCCTAAACTAAGAAGTGAAATATTTGAGATGTTTTCAAATAATGAATGCAATGCACTTGCAATGCGCTTAAAAATGAGTATAATAGAAAGTGAGATTACTTGGTAAAGGAGTTTTTAATATGGCAAGTAAAAGCAATATGACGCTTCGAATTGAACCGGAGTTGAAGGAGCAGGCGGCAGCTTTATTTAAGTCGTTGGGGTTAGATTTAAGCACTGCGACGGGGATATTTTACCGTCAAGCGCTGCGTTATCATGGCCTGCCGTTTGAAATTCGAGCAGATGAAGAACCGAATGAAGTCACTTATGCAGCGATGGAAGCAGCGGAAAACGGTGAAGATATGTACGGCCCTTTTAATAGCGTTGCAGAAATGATGGAGGCTCTGAATGCTTAAACCGGAATTTACAGGGCAGTTCAAAAGGGATTATAAACTCGCGTTAAAACGTGGCTGCGATCCGAAAAAGTTAAACGAAGTCGTTATGCTGCTGTGTAAAGAGGAACCTTTGCCGGAAGCATATCGAGATCACGCTCTTGTAAATTCAAGAAATTATAAAGGCATGAGAGAATGCCACATTCAACCAGATTGGCTTTTAGTTTACAAGGTAATACATGAAACTCTTATTTTGGAACTGATTAGAACAGGATCACATAGTGATCTGTTTTAATGTTTGAGAAGCCAAATCGGTGCAGCGCCCTCCGTTCGGATAATGTGGATAGAAATAGAATAGCTGCCCAACACCAATAAGCTATAATGAAAACCCCCGGAGCTTGCTGAACAGAACCAGTAAAACAGGACAATAGACAAAATCCCCCCTGATGTAGGATAATAAGTACATCAGGGGGGATTCATTATGAGCAAACGAAGATACACCAATATGCAGGTTCTACTACCGACCATAGAAAAGATGTTAGAATCAGGGAAGAGCCACAGGGAAATCGAAGCGGAACTTGGCTTGGAGGGAGACCGTCCGGTTCACAATCTGCTGAAGCGGCAACGCAAAAAAGCCGCCAAGGGTGCGCCGAAGTTTCGTGGCAGGAAGCCTGCAAAGACGCTGCAGGAATATAAGTATGAGAATAAGCGGCTCAAGATGGAAGTGAAATTACTGCAGGATTTTCTGCAGTCCACAGAAAGGAAGTGAGGCCAAAGGCAAAGTACGCCGTCATTCACCGTCACCGGGGAGAATACCCAATATCTGTTATGTGCAAATTCTTCGGGGTATCCAGAAGTGGTTACTACTGCTTTAAAAAGCGTCTGGGAGAGACGGATCGCGATGCTGTTGTGGCAAAGGAAATCGAGGAATGTCAGCGCAGGACAGATAAGACCTATGGCTATCGACGTGTATGGAAGTGGTTAAAAGGCAGAAATATTCAAAGAGATCCGAAGACTGTGCTCAGAATCATGAAAAAATATGGATTATTGTCTGAGGTTCGCCGACGCCGCCAATGGGTAAATCTTGGTCAGCAGGTACACAAATACGAAAATCTGTTGAACAGACAGTTCCGGGCGGTCAGGCCAAACGAGAAATGGGTCACGGACATTTCTTACATCCACACAAAAGAAGGCATTTTATATCTGTCCATGATCCGAGATCTGTATGACAACAGTATTGTGGCCTACAAGACTGCAAGTCGGCAGACTGTGAATCTTGTTCTGGACACGATTCGTCTGGCAATGAAGAAAGAGAAAGTCGCTGCGGAGTTGCAGCTCCACAGCGACCAAGGCTTTCAATACACATCGCAAGCATACTTCAAGCTAACACAATCTTACGGCATAACGCCGTCCATGTCAAGGAAAGGAAATCCTTATGACAATGCCATGGCAGAAAATTTCTTCTCCATTCTGAAAACAGAGTGCATCTACCGCCACAAGCCAAAGACGCTCCAAGAAGCAAACGAACTGATCGACAGGTATATTTACTTCTATAACCACGAACGCATCCAAACAAAAACGGGAGTGGCACCGCTGTCGCTGCGCCACTCCGCTTAAAACTCAATATCCTACATGGGGGCTTTTTGTGCTGTCCGCATAATCTGGTGCAGTTCATTGCACCTCCGGGGGTTTTCATCTGCCCAAATGAGCATTCTATCGTTTTGCTTATTTTATACGACAGCAGTAGGATGTTTTCCAGCTTGTCAAAGAACCCCTGTTCTCGCTTCTTGAGAACAGGGGTTCTTTGACAAGCTGACTCACCGAGACTCATCGTGAGTCTCGGTGAGCTCCGAGGATATTTTACCACACACAGATGACCGAAACCATCCGGCCATTCATTTGACGCTTATTTCTCTCTGGGGCGGCCGGACTCTTTTGTTGTGTTATGCATTGTCCGGCAGGAGGGTGAAGGAGAACTCTTGGAAGGTGCCCTGAGAACCGCCCTCAGCGAACATACCATAGAAGCAGCCGGTAAACGTGCTGATGGTCAGCTCTGTGGCGAGCAACTGGGTGCATCCGGTTCCCAGTTTGATAAGAGGCTGTCCCACTGTTCCGGCGTAGAAGGTATATCCCAATCGGACAGAGTCAATGCGCAGGTGGATGGGCTCCCCCTCGTCAAGGTTCACAGGAGTGGATTCCACGACCATATCTACCACACGGCGGCGGAGTACGGCGCAGAGCCGGCCTTCCCGGCGGGTAATGAACAAATCGTAGTGGTGCTCTGGCACATGGAACACAGAAAGCCCCAACCGGGCGCTTTCTTCCAGCTGTTCCACAGTCAGAGTGACATCCACCTGGGAACAGAACTCCCCTTGGCGCACGCCCACAAAGGTGGGAGAGGCGCAGTCATTCAGGGTGGCACTGGTGCCCCGCAGCGTCAGGCCATTGTTTACAGTGTAATTTTTCAAATCAGGATTACGCAAATATGCCCAGCGAAAATCCAATTCCGGCCCCGAAAAGTTGTCTTTCCAGGACTTTTCCTCATTTTTTTCCTGATAGTTGGGTGGAGTGGGAACCTCCATGGGATTCGCAATCAGCTTTCCGCCATTGACTACCAGCCAACCATCCTCGTCCCATTCCACGGGAGCGATCATGGTTTCCCGGCCTGTGTGATGCAGCATAAACTGGGAGGCCCGGATACCATGGAATACAATCCACCACTGTCCGTTTTGGTCCTCAATCAAATCGGCGTGGCCCAAGGCCTGGGGAAGATCCGCACGGGGGTCAACATCCCGGTGGGAAAGAATGGGGTTGTGGGGGCAGCTTTCGAAGGGACCCCAGGGCGAGTCGCTGCGGGCGATGGTCTCCATGTGGCCGTACTCAGTGCCGCCTTCGGCAATCATCAGGTAATACTTGCCGTTGATTTTATACATGTGGGGGCCCTCCGGGCATTTTCCGCCGGTACCGTGCCAGATGGCGCGGGTTTCAGTAAGCATCGCACCGGTTTCCAAATCCACTACGCACTGGCCAATGCACTGACCTTTTTCGTCTCTAAAAGTGCTTTGAAAGTAAACGGTTCCATCATCGTCCCAAAAAAAGGAGGGGTCGATGCCGCCCTGTTTGATATAGATGGGATCGGACCAGGGGCCGTGGATGTCGTCGGCGCACACGAAAAAGTTACCGCCAGCGCTGACATTGGTGGTGACCATGTAAAATCGCCCGTTGTGGCAGCGAAGAGTTGGGGCAAAAATGCCGCCAGAGGCAGAACAGCCCTCCAGGCAGTCCTGACTGGGACGTGTGAGTACATGGCCTATCTGCTCCCAGTGAAGCAAGTCTCGGCTGTGCCACAAGGGTACGCCCGGAAAAAACTCAAAGGAACTATTCACCAAGTAGTAGTCCTCACCAACCCGGCAGATACTGGGATCCGGGTAAAAGCCTGGAATAATAGGGTTCTTAATAGATACCATAAATCATGCAACTCCTTTTCGATAATCAAAAAAACAATGAATATGGGGATAACCGTCAAAATTGCGGTTTTTCCCGGTTATGAGGTTTATTCATGTAAGGGATGGGACGCCCCAATAGATTATTCCCCTTTTTCCGAAAGGCGCCGCCGCGCCTGGCTTGGAGAAAGCCCATACTGCTTGCGGAATAGGGTGGTGAAATAAGAACTGGAATAGAACCCCGATTCCTGGGCTATTTTTTCAATGGTGTTGTCCCGCTCATCCAATAACCGTTGGTAAGCAGAGCTAAGCCGAAGCCTATTGACATAGCTTGGGAAGGACTCCTCCATAATGTCCTTGAATAAGCGGCTGAAGTGGGAAGGACTCATGCGCAAGTGCTCGGCTACCGCCCCCATGGAAAGGCTTTTGTTCGCGTAGCGCTCATTGATGTACTCCAGCGCAACCTGGATTTGTTCCTCACGGTGACTGCTTACGGGACGGCAGGACGCTTGGCTCCAGAAGGCGGCCAGCTGGTTTTCCAGTTGCTTCCGGTTGAAACACTCCCAAAGCTTCTGGTAGGCTTCCCCCCATAGCAGAGTGTTTTGGGGAATGCGGTTGCCGCCAATTTGGAACAGGGAGACGCACAAATCTACCAGCTGATGGAGGGTATATTCAAAGTGAAAACTACTTGCCCTGTCCAAAAGCTCCTGGGCCAGGCTGGAAAACCGCTCCTTCTCCCCGGCACGCACCGCGTTTAGGATGTTTTCCACGCACGGAATGGGAAGTTTTTCCTGAGGGGCTTTTTTCTCCCCCGCCCAGGTGATGAGGGCCCCGTTCCCTCGCAAAGATTTGGCACGCATCCGGCCTAGGGTGTTTTGATAGCGAGTGAAAAGGGTGCCCGGTTCCTCCCTGCAACTAAGGGATATGCTGATGGAGCTAGGAGAGACTTGGGACAACTCCCGGCGAAGATAGGGGATCAGCTGCTCGACCCCACCGCCTTCCCCAGGGCAGACCAGAGCGGCCGTACCATCCTGCACAGGAAGGATGACGTTGCGCCGCCACGGAGGACTTTCTTCCAAAATCTTCCCAATGGTTTCGATGATCAGCGGAAACGAGACGCTTTCGTCTGCACCGGGAGGTTGGTCGCTTTGCAGTACCGCTAGGAACCAGCCACTGTCCGTAGGGAACAGTTCTTGGGGATCCATATCCTGGGTGAGCCCAAGCAGATACTGAATTTGCTGATCCTTCCGGTGGACTACCTGGAGGCGGTCAATGGTATGAGTAGTGCGCAAAATCATGGTGTGGGCTAGTTGCGGGTCCAATGATGTCTGGTCTTTCACGCCGGGAACAGGTGGTAAACTCGCAATTTCCTTGAGCAGGTTATCCGCTGGCTGTGAAAGGATTTTGGAAAGCCGTAGGGCAATGATCCATGCCACAACGAGGATGAGGGCAGTGGCGGCAAACAGCTGCCACAATCCTCGGTTCAGACTCTCGTGCAGTTGGCTTACCGGCTGGATAGAGACCACCTGGAAATTGCTTTCAGGGTAAGAGATGACACATACCAGGGATTCCTTCCAACCCAGCTGGGTGCGAATCGCGGAGGGGTTTCCTTTTTTCTCAAAATCCCCCACCAGCTGTTGATAGTCGGGAAGCTGCTGGCCAAAAAGTTCTGGTTGGCTTGAGAGCAGCACGTTCCCATCCTTGTCCAAAATGTAGGTATCGTCCAGCCGGGAAAGCAGACGGTTAGCCAGTTCATCCGCATTGATACACAGCAGTACGCCCTGCTCCCAGCCGTCGATATAACGGTCCCCCACCATCGTACAGATCATACGAACGGAGGTTCCATATGCCATGCGCTCCGCCTCCAAACAGAAAAGCGGCTGCGTGACGGTGATAGCCTTCTCGTGGAGAGCGCTCATTGACTCGTTAGAAATCACCCGCTTTTGCCGGGTAAGAATCATTTCCTCCTCATTGAACAGGGCCACAAGGTCAATTAAATCATTGCCAGCCATAACGGACTGTCCCAGCTTGGAAAAATCAACGATAAAAGAGACGGGATCTTCGGGATTTGCCAACAGAACCGTAGAAGCAGGTGTGGCATAGAGCTGGTAGGCTGCCAGGGAAAAGGCGTCCAGCTGTGACTGGAACACTGTGCTGGTGTTGTCCAGCACCTCCAACTGAGAGGACTTCAAATCTTCCATGGTTCTGGCACGGAACCAGCAAAAGACAAAGGAGACTAGCAGCAGAATGATAATGGCCACCGTAATGTACACTGCGGCAAACCACCTCCGTTGGAAGAAGAATCCCTGTCGTTTCATTTTACCACGCCCCCTCATGTACTGAAGAAATGGAGCCTAACGGCCGGCTTAAAAAGCAGGCCGGCCGTTTTTGATACGACTCTATTATACCACGATTACTGGTTGTTGTAAAATTCGCTAAATTGAGCTTGGTATTCGGCCATGTAATCGTCGAGTCCGGCGCTCTTCAACCGGGAAATCAACTCGTCGTAGCCGTCCTCGTAGGTGGTGAAGCCGAGGAGCATGGGCTCGCAGTATTCCGTGTAAACGCTGCTCAGCTGGGCAATCACATCCTCCACAGGCTCGGTATCAAATACAAATCCCAAATCCTTTTGAGGCTCGGCGCCATCATTCCACTGCTTATAAGCCTCTACCTGCTCGTCGGGAATCAGGGGGCTAAACCGCATATAGTCGATGTGGGCAGTGGTCCATCCTTCAAAGAACACACCGGTCACGGTCTGGCCGGAAATACGGCCGTTCTCATCCAGGGTGTAGTCCGTTCCCTCATCGCCATAGGTGAAGAAATCGAAGCTTTCCTGGTCACGATAGATCAAATCCAGGAACTGGACATAGTCCTCTGGATTGGTCACGTTGGCGGAAATCTGGAAAGCGGTGGAGTAATTGCCCCGGGTGACCTTGGGCTGTCCGTTACCGGTCATATAGACTTTTACCTCCGCTTCAGGGACATTCTGGGTCAAAATCTCTGTGTCCTCATAGATGCGTCCGCCATTGCCGCCTCGGAACATTCCTTGGCCCGCCAGGAAATTGTTGCCCAAGGAAGATGGGTCGGAAAGGGCGAGATTACTGATAATCCCCTTTTCCCGCCAACGCTGGGCAATTTCACAGGTTTTCTTGAACTCTTCCGACTCATAGTAGCTATAAATCACATCGTCATCGGCAGAGTTGTCAACGAACAAAAAGCAGTTGTTATCCAAGAACAGAATGGTTTTATCAGTCACGCTGCGGGAAAAGAACTTGGCGGTGTTGCCGCTTTCACAGAAGCCCGTGTAATCGGGATGCAGCTGGATGCAGGCGTCGTAGAAAGCCTCCAAATCCTCCAGGCTGGTGATTTCACTCACCCCCGCCTCTTCCAGCAGGTCCTGACGAACCTCAAAGCCGCCGTACCATTCGGAAGCGTTGTTCTTCTCGCCCACAGGCACCGCGTACAAACGCCCGCCTTTCGAGAAGGCCGTAAAGGAGGTTTCGTCCAGCTTTTCTTTCAAGGTCTGGCCATACTCCTCCACCACATCCGTCACGTCCTGAATGTAGCCGTTGGAAATGCAGTTGCCAAGATAGGGGGTGTCCGTATAGCAGGCGAATTCCTCGCCAGAGGCCAACTTCAGAGTGGTTTGGCCACCGGCATATTCGGACCAGGGCAGGACCTGTAGGCTGACTTCCACGTTGAGCCCCTGGTCCTGGACATACTGCTGAACTTGCTCAAGGAAGCTTGTCATGCGGTCATTCTTGTCGCCGTAGATAACCCAGTTCACCTCGCCGGGCTCGCCCGTGTCACCGGGTTCGGACAGGCTTTCGCTTCCCGTGGTGGAGCTGGTACCGGATTTCGATACGGCGCTGCCGCTAGAGGTTCCATCGCCACCGCACCCGACAAGGGCGGAACAAAGTAGCAAACTAGCCAACAGTGCGGAAAAAATTTGTTTCGCATGTTTCGACATAAAATTTACCTCCCAAAAATTAGACATGTGGTTTCGTACTTTTTGTTTACCCCTTAATTGCGCCCACAATCACCCCCTTGACAAAATATTTTTGAATGAAAGGATAGACCAGAATAATGGGGCCAATTGCCAGCACGCTCATAGCCATCTTCGCCGTCTGCATGGGCGGCGTGATGTTGGATACCATGGACGAGGTGGAATTGCTCACCAGGAACTGGAGGTTGCCCATCATCCGGTAAAGCAAATATTGCATGGTGGTCAGGCTGTCATCGGTAATCAGCATCAGGGGCAGGTAGAAGTCGTTCCAAAAGGAAAGCCCATAAAACAGCCCCACCGTGATTAGGCCCACCTGGGAGAGGGGCAGTGTCACCCGGAAAAAGATGGTTCCATATCCTGCGCCATCAATGCGGGCAGCTTCGTAAATACTAACGGGGATAGTCTTTAGGTAATTGCGCATCAGGAACATATTGAACACGTTCATCCCATAGGGGAGGAACAGTCCCCATATGGTGTTTGCCAGGTGGTAATACTGGGTGCACAAGATGTACCAGGGCAACATACCGCCGTTAAACAACATGGTGAAATAGGCGAAAAATGAAAATTTGTTGGCATGACGAAAACCAGGCATACTGATGGAAAAGGCATACATCAGCGTGATGATCAAAGAGCAGGACGTACCCACCAATGTGATGAGGGTGGTCATGCCGTAGCCCTGGATTAAGATGTTCATCTTCTGCGAGAGTAAGTACCGGAAGGTGTCCAGGGAGGGGTCTTGAGGAATAATGGAAAAGCCGTTGGCGGAGACTGCTTGTTCCGAAGAAAAGGCAACCGCGAACGCCAACATCAGAGGATAGAGGCACAGTAAGCTGAACAGAGTTAAAAGGACGTAGAATAGGGCGGTAAGGACCCGGTCGCCCTTTGTCTTGGAAATACCGTGTTTGCGCATTGTACTTCTCCTTTCCGTTAAAACAGGGCGCTGTCCCGGTCAGTCTTGCGTACCAGAGCGTTACTTATCAGTACTAACGCAAAGCCCACAACCGACTGGTATAGGGAGATTGCCGAGGAAAATGCCATCTCACCCGACTGGATACTGGAGCGGTACACAAACACGTCGATAATGTCAGTCACTGGCAGCAGGATGGGATTCAGGTTTGTCAGGCCCATAATCATGGTCAAGTTTCCCCGCAGCATATTGCCAACGGCCAGCAGAAACAGCATGATGATGGTGGGACGAAGCAGCGGCAATGTGATGCGGGTAATCTGCTGCCATTTGCTGGCGCCATCCACCCTGGCCGCTTCGTAATAGCCAGGGTCTATGCCGTTTAGGGTGGCGTAGTAGATGATGGAGGAATATCCCGCCGAGTTCCACACATTGCAGATTACTAGGATGAATATCCAGTACATGGGTTTCGAGTAGAAATCTACCGAGGCAAATCCCATGCTGTTCAGGATGCCATTCACGGTGCCCCGGTCGTAGTCCAAAATGGCGGAAAGGATAGAACCAAAGACAATCCAAGAGATAAAATAAGGGAAGAACATGATGCTTTGAGAAGCTTTGATGAACGCCTTGTTCTTAATTTCTGTCAGCATAATAGCGAGTGCAACCGCCACCAGCGTGCCAAAAACAAAGTACAGGATGTTAAGCATCACCGTGTTCCAGGTGGCCCGCAGCGCCTTATCCAGGCTGTTGAAAAAGAAGGTAAAGTTTTTATAAATTGGGTCTGCCCAGGGGCTGCCAAAGATTCCGCCTTTAAAGTTATAATTCTTAAAGACCAGAACTAGCCCCGCCATAGGGAAATAGCAGAACAGCAACAAGAAGATGACTCCCGGAACTGTAAAAGCATAGAGGATGCCGTCTTCCCGGAGGCTCTGTAAGAAGGAGCGTTTTTTTCGGACTCGATGTTTTTCCATAATAGTTACCCTCCAACAACAAAGATTTTAAGCAATCCGCCCAATTAAAGATTTTAAGCAATCCGCCCAATTTCTTTTTTGGGCGATTTCATTATATCTGGCAATATAGGCAAAATAAATGAAATAATTTTGATATTTTTGCAAATAATGAATGTTTAGGCCGTTTTTAGAATTTTGTTTTTTGCTTTTTTTATAAAAATTTGTTTTTTGTCCCATTGTACAGCTCTTTATCGACTTGGGGTGAGGGAACTCGTGGCACGAAAGCGCCGTGTGTTATAGGAGGTTATCGGAATTCTTTTCCGAGATATACTGCAGGGGAAGATTGCGGTACGGTCATCGTACTTGGCGGTGCAGTCGAGGTCTTATCAACGGCAACGATGACGAAACATTGAACCCCACAGGCAACGCCACGAGAGAGGAAGCCGCCAGCGTCCTGTCTAGGTTCGATCAGAATGTTGTGACAAAGTGAATGTTTATGCGGAGGCCGGGAGAAATTCCGGCCTTTTGCTTACCCAAACAGGAGGGGTACTCCCCGCGCAAAAGTTGAGCCGCATAAAACAAAGAAAAGGCTTCGCAAAATAAAATTTGAAAAACAGGAAAGAGACTGGCTGAAAAAATATGAGGCGAACTTGCAAAAGAAAACCACAGCAGGGAGGATTTTTTCTTTTGCCAAACGAGATTTTTACGCTGGGATTGAGCGCCGGGGAAATTGCTGTGTACGCATACCTGCTGTTTTGCGAGGACAGGGAAACCCACCTGTGCTACCCTAGCTTTCGGAAAATTGGAGAATGTACCGGCATGAGTCCCAACACAGTGCGGAAGTACATAACGCAGCTGGAGGGCAAGCGCCTTATCGAAACGCTGCCGGCTACCGTGTGGACATTGGATGGAACCGCGAGAAACGGGACTGCTGCTTTACACGATTTTACCCATTCACGAGGCGGTAAATTACCACCTGGAGAGCCAACTGGCTATGCTGCCAACGAGAAAAGCTAGAAGAAAAAGATGATGAAACCAAACTCGGCTCTGTGAGGGCCTGTGTGCGGTTTTGAGAGCCGGGTAAGGAAACGGACACCACCGAAGCCCCAGGCAGGCCCTGTTGAAGCCGTGTGAGCCAGTTGTGAGCGAATCTGGAGGCGGCGACCAACCCCAGGCGGGAAGAAACAGCGTTGTTTCCACTCGGAGAGAGATTGGCGAGAAAAGCTAGGAAAAGCAGAAAAAGAAAAAGCAGGCCCAGACGGGCCTGCACATTTGAAAATAAAAGTAATGAGGAAGAAAGGCTGCCTCTTGCACAAATGCAGTTGATGTCTTTCCCGGATACTTTTGCGATGCAATATGAATCTTGTGCGGCCGTAAACGGAGTTCAAAGCATGAAAGACATCTCCACAGTGCCCGTTGGAGAAACGGCCAAAATCGTTTTTCCGGTGGCCGTTAGTGAACGAATGCTTCCTTCCTCTAAATGCGGTGAAGAAGCCATTCGTGCGGCCGAATATCGGCTGATTCTTACAAACTACCCGGAACGGCAGGAAATCGTTTTATCTTCCTAAAAGTACAAACCAAAAGCCCTCGGAATGGCTATCCCGAGGGCTTTTGGTTTGGCTTTTATGAGTATATAATCTCTTAGTTATATTATACGTGCGTTGTATCCAGTGGCACCCGGAGGTCATGCTGGTGGCATCCGATGATATGCTCCCGGTGTTTACCGGACTGATTGAAGCGGCGAAGAAAGCAGCTGACAAATAATCTGTCAAAATAACTTCAAAACCAAAAGCGGACTGCAGACAGAGATTTCGTTTCTCTCATCCTGCAATCCGCTTTTTCTATACAGTTTCTGTTGATTGTCTGCACAAATTTGTTACTGTTTCGAATCCTGATCTTCCAGGTACTCTGACAAACTGTAATAAAGTTCTCCCGCCTGTCCGCGGGTCCGCTCTGCTGCCGTCATGGAATTTAAAATAGCCTCCTGCTCTGCCTCTGCAGCCGCAAGGAAAGCCCGGTTGATCACATGTTCCGGAATTGCCTGAATCTGCAGCAGTTCTTCCTCTGCTCCTGACGGAATCCGGTTCGCTGTGGTAAACCCGATCATGACCTCGCCGCTTCCATGTCCGGTGTAACCGCCAGTACGGGCAATGCCCACGCCGGTTCTCCGGAGAATGCGTCTTAACTGGCGGCTGGTCAGTGGCAGGTCCGTGGCGAGGATGCTCATGATGGAGCCCTTATCCTCTTCTGATGCCGCCATATCATCTTTCTCCTGCTTCCAGTCCAGAATCTTTGCTCCCACCGATTCGCCATTTAACACAAAATCTTCCGTTGCGCCAAAATTGGACTGCACCAGCACGCCAATCGTATATTCTTTCTCTCCGATCCGGATCACGCGGGAAGCAGAACCAATGCCGCCCTTTAAACCGTAGCAGATGGTTCCGGCTCCGGCTCCCACATCCCCTTCCTCGAACTCTTCCGAAGCTGACGCAAAGGCCTGGCGGACTTCATCTGCTCCCACAACCCGTTTCTGAATCTGATTGATGCGGCTGTCATTGCACTCGCCTACGACCGGATTGATACTCATAGGCTCCAGACCATCCTGTTCACACTGTTCCACCACAATATCCACCATAGCATCCCAGACCTTTCCCACATTTAAGGTATTGGTCAGGGCAATGGGTGTTTCCAGGGTACCAAGCTCTTCCACCTGTACCAGGCCGGCGCTCTTGCCAAACCCATTATGGACATAGGCAGCAGCCGTGTACTTTTGCGCAAAGGCATTGTCCGCTCCCGGCACAATCACCGTTATGCCGGTATGGTTTTCCTCCGTTTTTACGGTGCAGTGCCCGACTTTTACGCCAGGTACATCGGTAATCTTATTCCGTTTTCCAGTCTCCAGGCGCCCCGGCACAATGCCGAAGTCCCGGATTCGATTTCTCTCCACGTATGAATTCCTCCCGCTTTCCATCTGAAACTGCTGCAGCAGATTATTTTCCGATTTCGTTTAAGTATTTGTCCCGCAGTTTCTGAATCAGCTCCAGATTCTTCATGCCGACGGCTTTCTGATTCAGTTCCATGGCACGCATGCTTGGATGGCTGGTGCTGGTCACCAGAATCTCATCTGCGGTGTAAAGCTCCTCCAGGGTAAAGGCCCGCTCCTTCACCGGAATGCCAAGCTCACCGCACCAGCGGATGATGTGTTTCCGCTCGGTTCCCGGAAGAATCAGGTTGTCCAGCGGATGGGTAATGAACACGCCATCCTTCACCATGGAAATATTGGAGTGGGAACACTCGGTCACATAGCCGTCCCGGACAAAAACGGTCTCATTGCAGCCTGCCTCGGATGCCTGCTGGGCTGCCATCACATTCGGGATCAGATTCAGGGTCTTGATATTACAGTGGTAGAAACGGGTATCCGGAATGCTGATGAGACGGTATTCATCGGACATCTGCACTCCCTTCCATGGCTTGCTGTATACATACAGGTTACTGGAAACGCCCTCACCCGGGAACAGATGGTTTCTCGGAGAGGTTCCTCTGGTTACCTGCCAGTACAGGAACTGGCAGCTGCTCTCCAGCTTCTGTACCAGGTCGGTCAGAAGCGCGCCGACTTCTTCCTTAGTATAAGGAAGCTCAATGCGGAGCATGGCTGCGCTGTTGAACATACGGTCCAGATGATCCTGCAGCGCATAGATCTTATAATCAAATACCATTGCCGCCTCATAAATGCCGTCTCCAAAATAAAATCCGCGGTCATTGGCCGGGATCATCATATCGTCAATGCTGGTAATTTTTCCGTTATAATATGCCAGATCTTTCATTTTCTCCATGTTGTTTTTCTTCTTCTTTTCTAGGAGCACGGCCTTATGCCGCGTTGTCCTGCGTATTTGATATTTAGTATACAATATGGATTTTCAAAAGTAAATAGTTATGATAACTCCTATTGCTGATGCTACACCAAGAAGTGTGGTGGCGTCTATTTTTCTCTTGATTACAGGTATCAAAAAAGCCAGTATTTATGCAGGTTTTCAGACTTTAAGGTGAGAACAAAATTCCTGATAGGTCACCATGAAATTCTGAAAAGGTACGGAACACATTTCGGTCCAATATACGGTATTGCCGGGTTTGAACAAAGCTGTAGCCACATAATCACCACCCAATATCGTTGTTTTCTATGATCGGTAACAAGTACCGATAAATATTTTTGATTTCACCGCGTGCATTTGTTTTTGCGTGGCGTTTTGCGGATAACAAATAATTGTAAATCTGCTGATCCAGATCACTCCCGGTAAAATGGCCACGCGCATCGATGTGCTTACGCACGAGCTGCACGAGCTCATCGATTTGATCGTCTGTAACCACGTAAGGAGCGAGGGCGTCGCGGTACAAATCGCGGCGCTCAGCTTCGCTCTGCGAAACATCAAAAACATCCTCTAAAAAGGTTTGCTCATCTGTGTAGGGTTCATCTAATTTGGGAATCGGCTCGATTTCAAATAGAATGGAGCGAACAAATCTTCCGCGTTTTATGGGGGTGTATGAGAATTTTAATGTAGTTTTTCCAAGAAGCTCTTTTTGACATTTTTTCAGGACTAAATCGTTGAAACGATAGAATTGAGAATACGTTTCAGCTGTGCAGTCTATGATTTCTTTAAGGTCATTAACTAAAATTTCCCATTTGCCGCGGAAACGATTTCGTATTAAATAAAGATATAAAAAATAGCTATATCTGGATGTTAGATTGATAACATCAGAAAGTGCATATCTTAAATAATGAAGATTTTCAATATTAAAAATATATTCTTTTGCGGATGGTGTACAGGTAAGGGTTATCTGCCAAAGGCCATCATCGTCTTGCCATGCGCTGATTTCCTCAAAAAGGGCTACGAGCTTGAAGCCGTTTGGCTTGTTGACGTCTTCAATTTTTACTACTTGAGCAAGATTATAAAGGCGCTTTTCAAGATCAGGTCGCAAAATGCGAGAAACCCCTAAAAACTCCTCGATTTTTCCTTTTTCGAGCTGTACGGTGCGCTTTTCTGGGTCGTGACTATTGATACGGTCCAGATATGCATCTAAAATCTTGAGCTCAGGGAGCGTCATAGAAGTTTTTGAAAGTGAAAGCAAAGGATCCGATTTTTGAATCATATGACTTTGGGGATGCTTACCGGTGTTTTTATAGCTCGGTGCAATAGGTAATCGGGTTCGTTTTGGCATAGCCTTTTCATCTCCTTGTACACAGTATATATATAACATTGTTTTTTGTCAATAAAAATATGTTGTGAAGTGAAAAAGTCTATGTTGTGAAGTGAAAAAGTCTATGTTGTGAA
>OIAL01000371.1_pt1 | contig 22952 bp, 20 predicted proteins | sample 1580691 | NCBI WGS metagenome assembly OIAL01 (sample SAMEA3882530, study PRJEB24775) | human gut metagenome | biome: human-associated habitat; feature: intestine environment; material: feces | place: Netherlands | collected 2009/2010
GCTCTGCGAGCATTCTATTGTCATGAATAAATCCGATGCTGCGCAGTCTTTGCGCTGGTTGCATCAGACATCCCTGACATCGAATGCGCCGCCGATAATTTCCTGAGAATCGCCGGAAATATCAACGCTTGCAGGGGTAATAATAAAAATAAAATGCGAAATCTTCTGCAGATGACCGTCGATTGCGTAACAGGACCCAGACGCGAAATCGATAATTCTCTGTGCAATATCAATGTCAAGCCCTTCCATATTGAGAACGACAGTGCGGTTTTCCAGCAGTGTTTCGGTAATTTCTCTGGCATCTTCTACACTGGTAGGTTTAATAACCTGTACGTTCATACCGGGTACGCCGGATCTGCGCGGTGCAGGACGCATGGGAGTTACTTTCTGAAGCGCTTTTCTTGGGCGTTCCTCTTCTTCATAGGAATCAGCCTTCTGAATGCTCTTGATTTTGGGTTTCTTCTCTACCGGCGCTTCGTCATAATCATCATATTCATCATCATAGTATCCATCATCTTCATCGTCGCCTAATTTCATATAGCCCAAAAATTTGTCCATCAATCCCATTTTCGAAACATTCTCCTTTTATTCCATATCGGCCACTGTCCGAGTACCGAATATCCCAGTACCGACTCTCACACAGGTGGAACCTTCTTCAATGGCTGTTTGGTAGTCGATGGTCATGCCCATCGATAAAACGTCCATAGAAACATTATCAACACTTTCCTGTGCGATGTCAACAGATAATTTCTTCATCAGCTGAAAATAAACCCGGTTCTCTTCCGGCGTCTGCGTGAGCGGTGCAACCGTCATCAGCCCCCGGATATGGACATTTGGAAGAACTGCGATCTGCCGCACCAGCGCGAGGGTATCCTTCGGGCGGATGCCAAATTTGCTCTCCTCCCCGGCACAGTTGATTTCCAGTAAAATATCTGTCTGCGCGTCTTTCTTGACGCTTTCTTTGCTGATTTCCTCCGCGAGGCGCAGGGAATCGACGCTGTGGATCATTGTCACTTTCCCGATCAGATATTTTACCTTATTGCGCTGCAGATGTCCGATCATATGCCAGCGGATGTCTTTTGGAAGCTGGTCGTATTTATCGCACAGCTCCTGCACCTTATTTTCCCCGAAATCGCGGATCCCCGCGTTGTATGCTTCCTGCAGGGCAGAAAGCGGCTTTGTCTTGCTGACTGCAACCAAAAGGATGTCATCGGAGGTTCTCCCGGATTTTTTCGCGGCTTCTGCGATATTGTTCTGTGTTTGTTTCAGATTTTGTGTAATCATGCTGTTCTTGCTCCATCCCTATCGTTCTGTTTTGGGTAAAGGGTCTGTATTTATTCATTGATCAGCTGATCTACGTCCACGCTCGAAGCGTCGAGCACGATATAATCGTAGGTGCTCAGACCGTAGGTGGTGTTGGATTTGATCAGCGCGTATTCGTCGTTCTGCTTTAAAATCTGGATTTCCTTAAAGTCGGCGTAGCCCTTGTTGATATTGAACACGCCGGTCAGGGAAGCCGTCTGGGATACTGTATAGCTTTCCGTCGATTCCGGTTTGATCAAATGGTCGCCGACGCGCAGGGAGGAATCGTCCAGATAGTAATTCTCATCGTTTTCCTGATAAATCTGTGTCGCAACAAATTCCGTCGTCAGGGAGCCGTTTTCTCCCGCCGTTTCGCGCAGGACACCGGTTGCGCCGTTGCTTCCGCCCTTTGTGATATAATCCTTCGGGATCAGGAAAAATTCCTGCGTCGTGATCGCGGAAAGGGGAACCTTTAAACCGCTCTCGGAGTCAGATAAAATTTCCACGTCGAGAAAACGGTCGGTTGCAAAGGTGATCATGGAATTGTTTAATTCCAGCACTGCCAGGACATTTCCCTCGCCGCCGTTGTCGATGATGGAAACCTGTCCCCAGGATTCATACTGGTTTTTGAGGAAACGGACTTTGACGTACTGCTCGTTCTCTAACTGCGCTGCTGTCGTGCGGTCGACCTGAATTACGATTCTCCAATTTTCGCTGGTGGAAAGTCGGTAGAGCGGATCGGAGGCAGAGGTCAGCTCGTTGCTGATCAGCTGCGTTTTTTCGTAGTTGTCTTTTTGAAAGTCAGCGTCAGTCAAATCGGAGGGCGCTTTGTCTTCATAACCGTCGATCGAATAGGTAATAATGCCGGATTCCGGCGCATAACAGAGATTGACCGGTTGCGTACTCGCTGCATTGTTGATGACCTCGAGATTTTCCAGTACGTTAATGTTAGCGAGTTTTAAAACAGTGCCTTCCAGCTCATATTTGAAGTTGTAGACGCTGTTGAACTCATGTGGGGAAAAATTCGCGCAGAAGCCAGAAATACTGGTGCGCAGCTCGCGCATATCGCTTCCTGACAGGGAGGTGTTGTCCGCGTTCTGCTCGTCTAAGATTTCCTTGATCTGACCGCTCTCATCTACGGTGCAAACAAGCTGATTGGCACCGACACGCTCCCCTTCACGGGCATAATAGTTGATATAGCCGTTGTAGGAGCTTGTCACAACCGTTTCATCGCGCAGGGCGATGGCCGTATAAATATTATCTACAGACAGCGCGCCCTCCTGTACGCGGTAGGCGACGACCTTCTGATCCCGGAACAGATAAATCCCGACGCAGATAATGATATAAACAAAAATCAGGAAAAAGATAAACGTCCCGAGATTGATATTGAAGGGTTTGCGGTACTGTCTGATATTTCCGTTATTCTGTCTTGCTGCCAAATAAAAAACCTCCGGCTTTTTCCAAAAATAAGCCCCGGCAGAGTTCCTCCGGGGCTTTTTCTTCAGAGTAGACCAGCTTCCGGCTGGCGGTAAGCTGAGATCTCCTGTTTCAATAAACTCATTTTATCAGATGGATACGATGATCTTGGACTTTAAGCTGTCGTCCAGTTCGGATTCATTCCGGGAAACGCTGAGTACGAAATCCACGCCAAACTTTTCGCTCATCTCATCCAGCTTTGCAACAACGCCTGTAATGTTCTGACCTTCCAGGTTTGCAATTTTCAAAAAGCTGTCAAAATACATCTGCTCGAGGTCGTGATCCTGAGAGATGATGCCACTGACGAATCCGAGAAATGCGTCGCTGGAATCGATCATGTAGTCAGGAACTACGATCAGACGGATTTTGTTATTCAATTCATACATGTGTTTGGGACTCTTGTCCAGATATACGATGCTGCCGTGCGCATCCTTTACCTCATTATTCACTTTGTCCAGAAGAAATTTTGTTTTACCCTTGCCCTTTTCGCCTACGATTAACTGAACCATTGCAATCCCTCCTAAAGTATATTCCCCTTTATATGTAAACATTACACATATAACATATAGGATATGTTTTATTATAGTGGATTTCGCCCAAAAAAACAACCTTTATTTTCACTTCTGTTACTGTTCACTCACAGCTTTCCGGATGAACGGTGTAAGGGCTGAAACACCCCACGCCACCCGATTAAGAAGTCGCCTGCTTCAGCAGGGCATTCATCTCTGTATACAGAATCCCGCGCTCCGCCGACTTTAAAATCACCGCAATATAAGGGTTCCCGGAGGTGTCGCGTGCAAGTAAAATCAGACAGTTTCCTGCAGCACTTGTGGTGCCGGTCTTGCCGCCGATTACCGTAACCCTGTCCGGCGCTGCGACATTGCCCGCCAGGTATTGATTGGTATTTTTGACGGAAAGCGTTTTTTCGTTGCCGTTTTTATCTGTATAGACGGTATCATAGCTCGTCATGCTGATGATTTCATTGACCGTGTCGTATTTGAGCGCCTCATTGAAAATCAGGTACATGTCGTACGCCGTGACGTAATGGTTCTCTGCATTAAGTCCGTGCGGGTTTACAAAATGGCTGTTGGTTGCACCGATCGCCTGTGCCTCTTCGTTCATCATATCCGCAAAGCCCTCTACGGAACCGCCGATATGCTCTGCAATTGCAACGGCCGCGTCATTGGCGGATTTGATCAAAAGTGCATGGAGCGCTTGGTTTAACGTCAATTGGTCACCCTCTGCAAGGCCGCAGACAACTGCTCCGCTTTCCAGGTTTCCCATATTGGAGCTGACCGTAATCACATCGTTCGGGTTGCCGTATTTGAGTGCGACAACCGCTGTCATCAGCTTTGTGAGGCTCGCAGGAGCCAGCCGTTCATGAATGTTTTTGGCATAAAGAACGGTACGGGAATTCAAATCAAAAAGACCGGCCGATGTGGCATCCGTCATATCAACAGCGGAATTGTCCGTATTGATATCTCCGTTCAGAACACAAAGGCCGGATGCAAAAGCATCTGCCGTCTCGAAACCGGTATCGCCGGAAATCCGAAACGCAGAAACCTTATAATCCGGATTGTAGGAAAAGGCAATTGCCTCATCGCTGCAACCGGTCGCACCGAAGCAGACAGCAAGCGCTGTCAGCAGTGCAAGACATTTATTTGTACATTTCACGCCAGTCTAAATCTCCTCTGTCCAGGGACTTGATCAACAGTTCTGATGTCGCCAGATTGGTAGCAACCGGGATGTTGTGCATATCGCACAGACGCAGGATGTTGTTTACCGTAGGCTCATGCATCTTCGGAGTCATCGGATCACGCAGGAAAATGACAAGGTCAATTTCGTTATGCTCGATCTGTGCGCAGATCTGCTGTTCGCCTCCAAGATGTCCCGCCAGATATTTATGGACATTCAGATTGGTAACTTCTTCGATCAGACGACCGGTGGTACCTGTTGCATACAGACTGTTCCGGCTTAAAATGCCTCTGTATGCAATGCAGAAGTTCTGCATCAGTTTTTTCTTTGCATCATGTGCAATTAACGCAATATTCATGTTGCCTTTTCTCCCATACTAAAAATTATACAGGTTTTTTCGCTGAAGCCCGACATTTAAGACAAAGCCGATTCCTATATACATACTGACTAGCGAACTCAGCCCATAGCTGACAAACGGAAGCGGTAATCCTGTATTTGGCATCATCATGGTAGCGACTGCAATATTCATAAAGCCCTGGATTCCGATCAGTGCGCCTATTCCGGCAGCGATAACCATTCCGGCGGTATCCTTTGCAACCCGCGCGATGGACACACAGCGCATTGCAATCAGGATCAGCAGCAAAATGACCACTGCAGAACCGATAAAGCCAAGCTCCTCCCCTATGATAGCAAAGATAAAGTCCGTCTGGGATTCCGGAAGAAAATTACCATTTTTGACGGATGCGATATCCGTATTGTTAAGTCCCTTTCCCCAAAGCTGTCCGGATCCGATCGCGATGACGGAGTTTAACTGCTGATAAGCTTCTGTATCCGCATAGGTCGCCGGGTCAAAAAATGCCATAATACGATTCCGCTGATAATCCTTTATCAGCGTCTGTCCCTCCTGCATGACAATGGACAGAAAAATAAGAACGGACGGAACCGCCACTGCGAGAACGCCCCCGATAATCTTCCAACTCAAGCCGCCGACAAACATCAGGACACAGAATAAAACAGACACCAGAATCGTCGTGGAAAGGTTGGGCTGTTTATAAATCAGGATCAGAGGCGGGATGATAAAGAGAACTGCAAGCAACAGTACCCGCATCGTATTGAATTGTTCTCTATACTTCATAATAAACTGTGCATAGAATAAAATCAACAAAATTTTTGCAGTTTCTGACGGCTGAAGGTCAAAAAAGCCCAAATCGAGCCAGCGCGCCGCACCGTTTGCCGACCTTCCGAAAAAATGAACCAGAATGAGGGTCACAATCACGAACAGGTATCCGATCCATGCCAGCTTCAACAGTCTGGAATAGTCCAAAAAGGCGATTACCAGCATGGCAATCAGACCGACTGCCATGCCGAGAATCTGTTTGCTCTGTACACTTTGCTTGGCACTTCCGATCGCAAGGATGCCGATAACATTTAAGGCAATCACCAAAAGCACCAGAAGAAAATCAAAATTCTTTAGTTTGTATCTCCGAAACATATTGCTCCTTTAGCTGATTTTATGGAGATCCAGAATCGGGATGTTGGCGTAGATCGAAGGGGTCTTCGCCCCCTTGCCCCGCGTCGACGCTTTGCTGATCTGGATTTCCATATTGTTTGTGTCTATTTTCATATAGCGTGATATGACTTCTGCGATATCTTTTTTGATCATCTCCAGAATTTCGGGCGAGCAGTTGACGCGGTCGGAAATCAGCAGGATTTTCAGACGGTCCTTTGCAACCTCGCGAGAGGGTTTTCTGCGAAAAAGATTAGACAGTTTCATACGCGTCCCTCCTGACTTTTATGAAAAATACCGGTGACCTTCGTCCAGAACGAAAAAGTCGGTTCCGGAAGCAGATACGGGGTCTCCTGCCCCAAAATCCGCTGGCAGATGTTCCGGTAGGCGCGTCCCGCCAGCGTGTGGTTGCCGACGAGCGGTTCGCCCTGATTGGTTGCGATGACGACGTTTTCATCGTCTGGCACGACGCCGATGAGCGGGATGGAAAGGATGTCCACCACGTCGTCTACGCTCATCATATCCCCGCGCCTGACCATTTCGTAGCGCATCCGGTTGATGACCAGATCGATGCGCTCAAAACCAGATGCCTCCAAAAGACCGATGATACGGTCCGCGTCGCGGATGGCGGAAACCTCCGGCGTTGTGACGACGAGCGCCCGATCCGCACCGGCGATGGCATTTTTAAACCCCTGCTCGATGCCTGCGGGACAGTCTAACAAAATGTAATCAAACTGCTCTTTTAAGTGTTCCACCAGCTTTTTCATCTGGCTTTCGTTGACAGCGCTTTTGTCCCTTGTCTGCGCGGTTGGCAAAAGGTACAGACCGGGATAACGTTTGTCGCGAATCAGCGCCTGCTTGACGCGGCAGCTTCCTTCCACGACGTCTACAAGATTGTATACAATCCGGTTTTCCAGTCCCATGACGACATCCAGATTCCGCAGACCGATATCGGTATCGATCAATACAACCTTTCTTCCAGCCGCCGCCAGACCGGTTCCGACGTTTGCGGTCGTCGTTGTTTTTCCGACACCGCCTTTTCCTGAGGTAACGACAATGACTTCACCCATGGCATACGATCCTCCGATCATGAAATATTGGCGTTCCCTGAACAGGCTGCACTAAACAGGCAGTTCATTCAGTAATTCTTTGGTAATGGACTGCATTTGTATTTCGCCGTTTCGGACGCATGCCATCTGCGGCTGCCCCTTGCGGAGCCTTCCCGCCCATAAGCGGCTTTCCTTTGTTTTATATTTGAAATCTCCGATTTTTAATTTCTGCGGAGTCATTTCAAGCGCTGCAATAAAGTGATGGTCCCTGCCGTCGCCGCCCGCATAGGCGTTTCCGGCAAGCCTTCCCAGAACGATGATATCCTTTGTGGAAATGATGCTGCAGCCTTCTTCCACGCTGCCTAAAATGACGATGCTGCCCTCGGTTTCAAGAATCTGCCCGTCTTTTAAGCTGCCGCGGTAAAACTGTCCACCATCCCCGCTCGCAGATTTTTGCGCAAAGTACCGCGCCGCTTCCGTTGCGTTGGAAAACTGGTTCTGAAGCCCGGCATCTTTTCCGATGACACAGAGCACTTGCAGACGGCTGGATGAGGTGATCGTGTCCACGAGGATATTTTCCTCCTCCTGGGTAAGCGTCCTGCCCTCAAAGGACACCGCGACCTGCATATCCCCGAAAAAACGGGCTGAGTCGCGGAATTTCTGTGCAAGATCCAGACAGAGCTGTTCAAATTCCAGCGTATCATCCAGATAGATTGCAATGCCGTCTTTATAGCTTTTGAGAATTACGGTGTTTTTCATGATCAGTCTCCTCCCCCAACGACAGTTTCCAGGGAAAGTGCAGTCTGGCTGTCAGTCAGGGCTCCGTTTTCGTCCAGGTCGAAATACACGGTCATCAGCTGCTTGGAAAGCTGGCAGGCGTAGTCGGAGGAATAACCGTTTGCGATACGGATCGCCATAGAGACCTCCGGATTGTCGTAAGGCGCGTAGCCGACGAACAGACCGTGGTTTGGACGGGACTTATCTTCTTCGGCGGTACCGGTCTTGCCGGCAACTTCAACGCCGAAATCCTGATAGTATTTCTTGTTCTGGACAACGCCGCGCATGCCCTGATGGATTGCATTCCAGTAGGACTGGGGCATATCGATCGTATTGCGGACGTTTGCCGAATAATTGACAAGCAGGTTGCCAGAGGTATCCGTCACCTTATCTAAAAGCGTCAGGTCATAGCAGGTACCGCTGTTTGCAACGGTCGTCACATAACGGGCAAGACCGACGGTGGTGAAGTTGTTGGTACCCTGTCCGATTGCGGATACAACAGACAGTGCGTCGGAAATCTGCGGTTCGGATTCTTCAATTTCAATGCCGGATTTTTCGTTCAGTCCGTACATATCCGCATATTTGGCGAGCTTTTCATTACCGAGATCCTGATCGTATTTATCGCCGTTTAAGCCGAGCTGATAGCCGACCTCGTAAAAAAAGACGTTACAGGAGTTCGTGATCGCTTCGGATACATTTAAGCTGCCGTGACCGCTTCTCTTCCAGCATCTGGGCTGATAATCGGAGAAACGGGTAAAAATTCCCGGGCACTCGATTCTTGTCGTCAAATCGATCACATGCTCCATCAGAGCCGCGGTAGACGATACCATCTTAAAGGTGGAACCGGGCGCCGTACGCATCTGGGTCGCATAATTCCACATCGGGCGGGAAAGATCCTCGCCGCTGGAAATCCGCGAATAATATTCTGCGTCGATGCCGTTTGCCAGCCGGTTGTTATCATAGCTGGGGTAGCTGACGAGCGCACGCACCTCTCCGGTGTTGACGTCTGTTAAAACGCAGGATGCCGAATACGGGTCGAGAGCAAGCTGCGCCGGGGTAATCTCGAGGTTGCGAATCAGATTTACCATAAAGTTAAAGGCAGAAACACTGCCGGATTTTAATTCGGCGATTTGGTTTTCTGTCGGGTTGATGACATCCTGTTCGATCAGGAGGATGCAGACCTGGGTTCCGGTAATCCGGTTCTGCTCGATCATGTACGGAATCAATTTCTTTAAAAAAGTCTGGCTGTCCAGCTCTTCTAAAATGTAAGAAACCAGCTGCTGATAGACCTCCGAGGAATCGGAATATTTTCCATCCAGGGGAAGCTGGGTCACGTCGATCCAGTTTTTGGAGATCGCGTATTCCAGATATTCCCGGATGCTGATCGTCTCATTGGTCGTCCAGTCGATGTAGGTCTGATCGGTTTTATCTACGCCGGATAAAATATTGTTCTCCGGCAGCAGGTTGTTGATGATATAGCTTTCATATGCTTTATATTCTGCAGGAAGGCTCTGATAAGCGATTGTTCCGGACAAAAGCTCCTCGGAGAGCCAGGTAAGGACCTCATCGCGCCGGGATAAAATCGTCTGATAGACGCTGTACTGGGTTTCTCCTTCGACGGCAGCTTCCATTTTGGAAAGCTCGATCACGTTATTTTTAAACAACGCGCTGTATACATTATCGATCGGAATCTTTAGGTTCGCGCTGGAAACATCGGTGGAGTCATAGTTTTTAACGTTGATGATTTTATCCACCAGAATACCGGCAACGAATTTTTCCAGGATATTATAGGCGTCCGCCTGGAGCTTGCTGTCGATCGTCAGGTAAACGTCGTTTCCGGCAGTCGCGTCCACATGGTCGAGCACTTCTACCTCCCGACCCATCCGGTCAACAAAGACCGTCTCATAGCCCTTTGTTCCCTGCAGATATTCTTCCATGACCTTTTCGATGCCAGCCTTGCCGACGATATCCGTCAGCTCGTATTCTTTGACATCCGGCGCGCTCTTGACGCCGTCCATGCCTTCTTTACTGTTTAATGCGGTCAGCTCGTCCGTCGAGATTTTGCCGGTGTAGCCGAGGATCTGGGAATAATACGGTCCGTCCTTATATTTGCGGATTGTGTCTTCCGCAACGGAAATGCCCTCCAGCTCGTCCTGATTTTCTGCAATTGCGGCAACGGTTTCTTCTGAAACGTCGGTCGCGATTGTAACCGGGATATATTTCTGATATCCGGTGGTTCCCATCGTATACCGGATCGCGATGATGTTGAGCAGTTCTTTTTGGGTATATCCCTCTCCGACTGTAAAGCTGTTTTTATCGTTCGGATCAGTCAGTCCGCCGATCGCGTAACGTTTGGAGCCGGCGAGATATTCGATAATATCCTGCGCGGTTGCATTTTTCTGGCGCTCTTCCAGATCGGAAATCTGGGTGATACCGTAGACGTCAGCGATAAAACGCAGCCTTCTCGAGCCAGTCACGCTGTAGGCAAATTCGCCGTCGCCATCGATATAAATATTGAAATCGCAGCTGATGCTGTCGCCGTTTTCGTCCAGAATATGAAGGACTTTTTTGAGGATACCGTTAATTGTGGCATTTTTTTTGCTGGATTCATAGACATCCTCGATCGTGACAGAGCTGGAAAGCTCATTGTAGGCGAGCGCAATGCCGTTTACGTCGTAAATATTGCCTCGCGTGCTTGCAATCGAACGTTCTTTTTTGATTTTTAGTTCAAATTCCTGCTGCTTGTCCTCGCCCTGTACGATCTGCAGCGTGAAAATACGCTGGAACAAAAGGACTGCCATCACAACAAACATGACGTACAAAAAAAACGTTCTGGAACTGATAAAATTGATCAGAAATCTCTGAATTTTTTTCAACAATTATTCTGTACTCCCTCGATCCGCACACCAGAGCCATTTGTGCAGCAGCAAAAGCAGCGGATAAAAAATAAATGCAACAACGATGGTGTAAACTGCTTCCGGTAAAATGATATGTAACAGATAGTAACCGATGTCAAGGCGCGCCCGCATCAGAAACATAATCAGATAGCAGACGAAATTGACGCAGAGGTCTGCAGCGGTAATCATCATCAGCGGAAGCTTGATATCTTCGGGATAAAAAAGCCGGTTCGCCTGTCCGCATAAATATCCGACATACAAAAACAGCAGCGCGTAAAAACCGAGCAGGTCTCCGGTAGCACCGTTCTGGGAAATGAGGCTGACGCCGTTTGCCGCAAACAGATCTGCCAAAAGCCCACAGGCAAAGCCTGTCCACATGCCGGCTTTGGATCCCTCCATAAATCCGATGGATGCGACCAAAATGACTAAAAGATTCGGTTTGATCGAGCCAAACGCAATCCAGGGGCAGACAGAGGTCTGCAAAAGGAAAAAGACCCAGATCAGGGCGGCAACTGTCAGAAATTTTTTCATAGAAAGAAGCCTCCTTTGTCAGTCACCGGTCTGCTGTTTTTGTTCCATCACAACTAAAACCTCGTCCAGATGGGAAAAATCGACAGCTGGTGTCACCGTTCCGGATTTGGTCAGGTTATTGGAGGAAGTGCTGATCGAATCGATATAGCCGATCAGAATTCCGGGCAGATATTTATCACTGATATTGCTCGTAACGACCTTATCTCCGACTGATACGTTGTTGTCCGGATCGGAAAGCTGGGAAAACAGGATCGTTCCGTCCGACTGTATGGACTGCAGGCTGCCGGATACGATTAAGTTGTTTGAGGTTGCAAGGACGGTTGCGCTGACGCTGCTCGTATCGGAAATGATGGAAATAACCTTTGCGTAGTGCGGACCAACAGAAACAACGCGTCCGACCAGACCGCTGCCTGCCATGACGTTATAATCGACCTGTACGCCCTCTTCTTCCCCCTTGTTGATCGTAAACGAAGAAAACCAGTTATCAGTTTCGCTGGAGATGACCCTCGCACCGATCTTGTCATAATCGGAATATGCCTGGTCGAGTTCATATAAGCTGCGCAGGTTATTTAATTCGTAACGATCCTGCTGCAGCTGGTTGTTTTCGATCGTCAGCTGGTCAATCTGCTCCTGCAGATCTTTGTTTAGGGCAAGAACATCCTTTAACTGCGCCAGTTCGTCGGAACGGTCGGATAAGTATCCGCCTATCGTTGCGATCCCGCTCTGGAACGGAACAACGACGTAGCCTGCCGCCTGCTTTAAAACACCTTCGAATACGTTGGTATTAAAGGTAAAAATCAGCAGAAAAGCGCAGACTGCAGTCAGCACAAGCAAAAGCTGTTGGCTTGTAATCGTGATTTTTTTTCGTTTCTTTTTGACTACAGGACTCATTTACCCATCCCTTCAATAGCATATGCTACAGATTTGTAATTGTCCTCTTTCAGGATGCGGCCCATGCCGAGTACGACGCTTTCAAGCGGGCGCTGCGCCTGATTGACCTTTAAGCCGGTGGATTTCTGCAGAAGCTCTGCGAAATGGCTGGTCTGGCTGGCACCGCCGGTTAAATAGACACCGTGTTTGAAAATATCGGCACCGAGTTCCGGAGGGGTTCTCTCCAGAATCACTTTTACGCTGTCGATGATGGTGTTGAAGTGCTCTTCCAGGCAGCTGTTGATTAAATCCGTCGGGATTTCACGTTCTACCGGAAGTCCGACTACGATATCGCGGCCGTATACGACAGCGCCCTTGCCCTCTTTTTCGAGATCGCCGATGGACTGACGGATCGTTGCGGCTGTTTTCTGACCGATCAGAAGGTTAAATTCACGGCGTACGGTCTGGCGAACCGCTTCGTCGAATTTCAAGCCGCCGGTTTTGATCAGTCTGCTCAGCACGATGCCACCGAGGGAAAGAATGGAAACCTCCGTCGTATCGTAGCCGATATCCACAACCAGGACACCCTGGGAATTTTTTACGTCAATGTCCATGCCGAGGCCGTCCGCAATCGCCTTTTCCACGACCATGATCTTGCGTGCCTTGACGTTCGCATCCTTGATCAGATCATAAAACGCGCGCTTCTCCACTTCCGTGATATCGGTCGGGACTGCGATATAGAAATCTGCCGGACGGATATTTCCTTTGGACATATCGGAAATAAACAGATGAATCAGCCGTTCCATGTTGTTGATATCCGCGATGACACCGTTGGAAAGCGGATGGCTGATTTGAATATTTGCCGGGGCTTTTTCATACATTTCATAAGCGGAATTGCCGTAGGCAAATATGTTCTTTTTATTTTCGATGGCGATCATATTCTTTTCCATCATGACTGAATCGTCGGAAAGACTGTAGATTTTGATGTTGCTCGTTCCGAGATCGATTCCGTATGCGCAATTTGGCACCATGTTATTCTCCTTCCTTAGATCAGCCCTGCCTGCCGGAAACTGAAAAAATCCGAATCGCCGACAATGATATGGTCGGTCAGGCAAAGCTGCATCATCCCGCCAAGCATGGCAAGGCGCTTTGTAAGTTCTTTGTCCTCGGGGCTCGGAGTAACGTCCCCGCTGGGATGGTTGTGCAGTAAGAGGAAGCTGACAGCCCCGACGCGCAGCGCCTGCAGAAAAATTTCGCGCGGAGAAACGAGCGCCGCATCAATGGTCCCAATCGAGAGAAGCTTTTCCCTGATCAGGCAGCCTTTGCCGTCTAGCAACAGCAGAATCGTGCGTTCGAGCATACCGCCGTCCTCTTCAAATATCGGCCTGCAATAGTCTGCCGCCGTTGCCGGGTCCGGAAAGGCGGGAAGCTTTTTGCGCTGCCCGAGGGCGATCCTTCTTGCCAGTTCAAAAATGCAGCAGATCCGCACGGCTTTTACTTCGCCGATTCCCCTGATCTGCTGCAGCTGGTTGCAAGATAAGCTGGAAAGTCCCAAAAGTCCGCTTCGGGAACCGAGCGGCAGGGAGAGCACCTGCTCTGCCAGCGCGAGCGCCGGACAATCCCGAAACGCCTGCGGGGCGTCCGGTCCGGGATTAGGTCCTGTACGCAGCATAATCGCCAGAAGTTCGGCGTCTGATAAGGATTCTGCCCCTTTTTGCAGAAATTTTTCATACGGGAGACGGTCGGAAGCTGTCAGCTGTGTTTCTTTTTTGGATACTTTCATTTGGTTTGTCCTCCATTTTCCTCTCCATGAAAATGCAGGACAGCATGCTCTTTTGTCTCCCTGAGCTTTTATCATATTAACATAATTCTTTTTTTCTGTATAGAAAGAAAAGGCACTTTTTTTCGCACCGTCCGACAGCTGGCGATTATTTCTGACACAAAAGGCCAGAAACGACTCCCTTTTTGACGCACTGCTGCAGGGATTTCAGGATGCCGAATTTTGCGTGCTGCCAGGTCAGTCCGCCCTGAAAATATACGGCGTAGGGAGGCTTGATCGGACCGTCTGCGGACAGCTCGATGGAAGCGCCGGATACAAATGCCCCCGCCGCCATGATGACCTGACTGTCATAGCCGGGCATATCCCACGGCTCCGGGGTAACAAAGCTGTCTACAGGAGCAGCGTACTGAATACCTTCACAGAAGGAAATCAGTCCTTCCGGCGTGCCGAATTCGATCGCCTGAATGATATCGTAGCGGGGGGCGTCCCCGGAGGGAACGACCTTAAAGCCGAGCGCTTCATAGAGGTTTGCCGCAAAAATCGCACCCTTTAATGCACCTGCGGTGACGGTCGGCGCCAGGAACAGTCCCTGATAAAAGGAAGGAAGCACCTGCAGCGATGCGCCGACTTCTCTTCCGAGTCCGGGAGAGGTTAAACGAAAGGCAGCATTTTCCACGCAGTTCTTTTTGCCGACGATATAGCCGCCGATCGGTGCAAGTCCGCCGCCGGGATTTTTGATCAGAGAGCCAACGCACATATCTGCACCGACGTCTGTGGGTTCGATCGTCTGGGTGAATTCGCCGTAGCAGTTATCTACCATGCAGATGATGTCCGGCTTGATGCTTTTGAGAAAAGCAATCAGCTCGCCGATCTGCTCTACGCTCAGGGTCGGTCTGGTCTGATAGCCCTTGGATCGCTGGATCGTTGCGAGTTTAGTATTCGGATGAATGGCGTTTCTAATGCCCTCCCAGTCAAATGAACCGTCCTCTTTTAAATCGACCTGACGGTAGCTGATGCCATATTCTTTCAGGGAACCACGGGATTCCCGGATGCCGATAACCTCTTCGAGGGTGTCATAAGGCTTTCCAACGGGGGATAACAGTTCGTCTCCCGGTCTTAAATTGCTCATCAGCGCGAGCGCGAGCGCGTGTGTTCCACAGGTGATCTGAGGACGCACCAGGGCTGCCTCGGTATGGAACAGGGACGCATAAACTGCTTCCAGCGTGTCTCTGCCGATATCGTTATAGCCGTAGCCGGTTGTGCCAAGCAGGCAGGCTTCACTGACACGACAGTCCTGCATTGCCTTTAATACCTTCAATTGATTGTATTCTGCTGTTTTGTCGATCTCGTCAAATCGGTCTTTTAAAGAAACAAGGGTCTGTTCCCCGTATTCATATACTTCGGGGGAAATTCCCATCGCGGTATACATATTCTGCATCATTGTTTTAACTCCTCTGCTTTTGTAATCAAAAACTGTAAAATACTATTTTCATCTGCAAAGTCCTGCCTGTCAACCCATGTCACACATTTTTCCCGGCGAAACCAGGTCAGCTGGCGCTTTGCAAAGTGCCGGGTATCGCGCTTAATCAGATAAACTGCGCGTTCGAGGTCATATTCGCCCTCCAGGTAAGCCAGGATTTCCTTATAACCAAGTCCCTGCATCGACACCATCCCTCTGTGACAGCCTTCCTGCTGCAGCCCTTTGACTTCTTCCACCAGTCCGTCTTTTAACATCTGGTCGACGCGGCGGTCAATCCGTTCATAGAGTTTTGCGCGGTCATCCGTCAGGACAAAATAATAAAACCGATAGGCGGCGTCCCGCTGATGCTGCGCTTCATTATGCGCAGAAATCTTCCCGCCGGTCTGTTCGTGGTATTCGAGCGCCCGGATGACGCGCTTTACGTTGTTTTCGTGGATTTCTTCCGCGGCCTTCGGGTCAGCCTGTACAAGCAGCTCATGCAGCGCATGTGCGCCGTTTGTTCTGGCATATTCTTCCAGCCGGTTTCGCAGCGACGTATCCTCTGCGTGCTCGGTAAAGTCGATATCATATAAAACGGACTGGATGTAAAAGCCTGTCCCGCCGACAAGAATCGGGATTTTATGACGGCTTAAAATATCTGAAATCGCTTCTTTTGCCAGCTTTTGAAACAGCACGACATTGAAATCCTCATCCGGGTCGAGCACGTCGATTAAATGATGGCGGATCCCTTGCATTTCCTCGGTGCGCACTTTGGCAGAGCCAACATCCATGCGCCGGTACACCTGCATGGAGTCGGCGGAAATAATTTCACCGTTCACCGCCTTTGCAAGGGCAACAGACAGGGCCGTTTTTCCGACAGCGGTCGGACCTGTCAGGATGACGAGGGGCGGCTTTGAGGGCGCACTGCCTGCGCTGGGGCAGTTTTGAATGTTGAGTCCGGTGTCGGGAGAACCTTTTTCATTATTCGCTACGCTGCAGGCAGAAGGTTGTATCTTTTCCATAAAATTTTATCTCTCCAAATTGAAAGCTATATCTCCCAGTTCTATCTTCGGGGATCGAATTCCCATTACACGATTCGCTTGAATTTGCGTTCCAGCTCCTGCTTTGTCATCACAATCATTGTCGGGCGGCCGTGCGGGCAATGATACGGATTATCGAGGGTCAGAAGCTGCTCCAACAGTTCCTGCATTTCGGCAAGGCTTAAACGATTATTGCCCTTGACCGCAGATTTACAGGCCATCGTAGCGATACGTTCTGCAATCGCGGTCGGTGCATTCGGAGCCTGACCGGTTCCCAGCTCATCCAGAATATCCTGTAAAAACTCTGCCTCGCAGTGTCCGTACAGATCGCAGGGAACTGCGCGCATCGCATAGGAGCTGCCGCCGAAGGAATCGATTTCAAAGCCGAGCTGTTCGAAATACTCCTGATACTGTTCCAGAAGCGCTGCTTCAGCGCCCGTGAGTGTTACGATCAAAGGCGGCATCAGGTTCTGACTGACGGGCTGTTTGTCGTGAAATCGTTTCATGAGCATTTCGTATTTTACCTTTTCATGCGCCGCATGCTGGTCGATCAGGATCATTTTATCATGATACACGGCGATCCAGTACGTATCAAAGATCTGACCGATAAGCTGGTATTCGTCCACCGCCTTGCGGCTAAGGATTTTTTCATCAAATAAATTCAACTGCTCTGATTTTGCAATGTCAGGCGCCTGTGTCTCATATGCGATTCGATTCTCACGGACAGCCTGTTCGAAGCGTTTTTTCTCAAACGGCTGCGGCGGAAGAATCGCCGAATGGTGCTGGGGCCTCTGTGGGGAAACGCCGACGTTTTCTGATGTGCCAATCCCTGCACCGGTAGAAGAAACGGGATCTGACGTAGCTTTGGAAAGCGAATCGCTGGCAACAGATTCTTCCTCTGTCCTTTGTGTGGACAAACCTTCCACGGCTGTATCAAACGTATTGACTTTATTGGTCAAGGCTTGGATAGTTGGCTTATTTATGCTATTTTCTGTACTTTGGCTACTTGTGGTTGTTGACCTGACGAGTCGGCTTTTGTATAAGTTGACCATATCGGTCGATCGTCGTTTTGCCGAATCCGGCATCGGTGCTGCTGCCTGGACATCCTTACGCTCCTGCTGGCGATGTCCAGTCGGAATGCCGGAGGAAAGGAGCTTTTGTGTGAGACTGACGGCAGTTTGCTTAGATGCCTGTGCATCGCTTTTTCCCGTCCTTTTGTCGTCATCCAGCACAACCTGCGGGATCATCTCCCGGTCGTGCAGTGCTTTCTGCACCTGCTCTTCCAGAAAATCGAACACCCTGCGGTTATCCGAAAAGCGCACTTCCATTTTGGATGGATGGACGTTGACATCTACCTGTTCGGTATCGATCTGCAGATGGAGGTATGCCATCGGAAATTTATGCTGCATCAGATAGGCCTGATAGCCGCTCTCCAATCCTTTTGAGAGCACCTGGCTTTTGATATAGCGGTTGTTGACAAAGAAAAATTCGAAATTGCGATTCGGGCGTACCAGCTGCGGACTGCCAAGGAACCCTTTTACAGAAAATCCGTTGCCGAAAGCCTCAAACGGAAAAATTTCCTTTGCGATTTCGCGGCCGTAAATCCGATAGATGACCTCCTTTAAATCTCCGCTGCCGGAGGTGGAAAAACGGGTTTGGCGGTTGATCTGGAACGTAAAAGAAATATCCGGTCTGGAAAGCGCCATGTGCTCCATCAGATCTGCAATGTAGCCGCCCTCCGTCGCCGGCGTTTTTAAAAACTTCTTACGGGCGGGTGTGTTATAGAACAAATCGCGGACAAGGATCGTCGTGCCCTCCGGCGCACCGATTTCCGAAAAATCCGCTTCCCGCTCTCCTTCGATGCAATAGCGAACGCCAACTAAGGAATCCTTCGTGCGCGTGATCAGCTCAACCATCGAAACGGCGCAGATGCTGGAAAGCGCCTCCCCTCGAAACCCCAGGCTATGAATCCGGCTCAAATCCTCTACGCCGCGGATTTTGCTCGTCGCATGGCGTAAAAAGGCTTTCCGGATCTGCGCCTTTTCAATTCCAGAGCCATTGTCCGTAACCCGGATAAACGAAGTCCCGCCATCCTTGATTTCGACCGTGACAGCGGTTGCACCCGCATCACAGGCATTTTCCACCAGCTCCTTGACCACACTGGAGGGGCGTTCCACCACTTCTCCCGCTGCAATCTGGTCAATGGTTTTGCTGTCCAGAACCATAATTTCAGCCATATGTAAAATTCCCCCTTATCCGTTTCCCCAGCGGTTTTTAAGCTTGTTCTGCAGCCGATAAAGCGTGTTGAGCGCATCGAGCGGCGTCAGCGTCTGGATGTCGACGTTTTTTAATTCCTCGAGAACGTCCTCATCCTTGACCGTATCGAAGAGGGAAAACTGTTCCAGATCCACTTCATCGTAATGCTTTTGTTTCTTTGCCGTCGTGTCTGTATCCACGGAAATGCTCTGTACTTTTTCTGTAATGTCGTTGTCGGAAAGCTGCTTGACGATTTCCTTTGCGCGGTCGATAACCATATCCGGGACACCTGCAAGCCGAGCCACCTGAATGCCGTAGCTCTTATCTGCGCCTCCCTTGATGATTTTACGCAAGAAAACGATATCGTCGCCCTTTTCCTTGACCGCGATACAGTAATTGTTGACGTTGCCGATCTTGCCTTCCAGCTCGGTCAGCTCGTGATAATGCGTTGCAAACAGCGTCTTTGCCCCCAAAAGCTTTCGGTTACTGATGTGCTCGATCACCGCCCAGGCGATGGAAAGACCGTCAAATGTCGACGTGCCTCTGCCGATTTCATCCAACACAAGAAGGCTTTTGGACGTTGCGTTGCGCAGAATATTTGCGACTTCGTTCATCTCGACCATAAAGGTAGACTGACCGCTTGCCAGATCATCGGATGCGCCCACGCGGGTGAAAATCCGGTCGACAATGCCGATATTTGCCGTTTTTGCCGGCACAAAGCTGCCGATCTGGGCGAGCAGCACGATCAGTGCGGTCTGACGCATATAGGTGGATTTACCAGCCATATTGGGGCCTGTGATAATCGCAATGCAATGCTTCTGGTTATCCAGATAGGTGTCATTGGAAATGAACATATCGTGGTCGGTCATCTGTTCAACAACGGGGTGCCGGCCGTCTCGGATATCGATTACGCCCTTTTCATTCAGGACCGGGCGGACATAGTGATTTCGCTCCGCAACAAGTGCAAGGGAGGCAAAGACATCCAGGCGGGCAATTGCCTTTGCCGTGCGCTGGATACGTTCGATCTGCGCGGCAATCTGCTCCCGCACGCTGCAGAATTTATCATATTCCAGTCCCGTCAGTTTGTCTTCGGCATTCAAAATCATATCCTCAAGTTCTTTTAACCGTGGCATGGAATAACGCTCTGCGTTTGTCAGCGTCTGCTTACGCACATAATCGTCCGGCACCATATCCTTATAGGAATTAGTGACTTCCAGATAATAGCCGAATACCTTGTTATATTTGATTTTGAGGTTTTTGATCCCGGTGCGTTCCCGTTCCTGCTCTTCCAGCTCTGCCAGCCAGGTTTTGCCCTCTGTTTTGGCAGCGCGCAGCTGGTCGATCGTCTCGTCGAAGCCCTCTTTGATCATGCCGCCCTCACGGATGGAAATCGGAGGCTCTTCGACAATTGCCTCTTCGATCAGCGTGCACAAATCCTGCAATGCGTCGATATCGTTTTCGATTTTTACCAGCTCCTCGGAATGAAAATCCTCCAGCACGCTTTTGATCGGCGGCAGCATCTGCATGGAATTACGGAATGCGATCAGATCCCTCGGGTTCGCTGTTTTGTAGCTGACTTTACCCAGCAGGCGTTCCAGATCGTAAACCGCGTTTAAATATTCGCGGATTTCTTCGCGGGACATTGGATTTTTCAGCAGCTCGTCGACCGCGTCCAGGCGCAGGTTCATCTCCTTCTTCGCAATCAGTGGCTGCTCGATCCAGCTGCGCATCATGCGAGCACCCATGGCGGTTTTCGTCTTGTCCAGAACCCATAACAGGGAACCGCGCTTTTGCTTTTCGCGCAGCGTTTCCGTCAGCTCCAGATTCCGGCGTGTGGAGGAATCCAGCAGCATGTATTTGTTCGTCAGATACGGATCGATATGGGTAAAATGCGCCAGACTGGTTTTCTGTGTGTCATACAGATACTGCATCAGACCGCCCGCCGCGATCAGGCCGTTCGCAAATTCCTCGAGGCCAAGACCGATCAGCGAAGAGACATGGAAATGCTTCTGCAGGCATTTGCGGCACAAATCTTCATCAAAATAGTGCGGATCGAGGGAATAAACCGTGATATGCAGCCGGTTTCTCAGATCTTCGATATCCACACCGCTCATCAAAAACGCGTCGTTGCAGATGATTTCCGACGGGTGATATTTGTTGATTTCATCCAGCAGCTTTTTGGCGTCCTCCACCTCGGTCACATAATAGTCCCCGGTTGTGACATCCGCGATGGATAGCCCTGTTTTTCCGGTAAAATAGGCAACGCACATCAGATAATTGTTTTTGGATTCCTCCAGCGCCTGAACGTCTAAGTTGGTGCCGGGGGTGACGATGCGCACGACATCCCGCTTTACCAGTCCTTTTGCGAGCTTCGGGTCTTCCATCTGTTCACAGATCGCTACTTTATAGCCTTTGGAAACCAGTCTGTCCAGATAGCTCTCCACTGCATGATAGGGAACTCCGCACATGGGGGCACGTTCTTCCAGACCGCAGTTTTTTCCGGTCAGCGTAATTTCCAGCTCTTTCGACGCGGTCAGTGCATCGTCAAAGAACATTTCATAAAAATCGCCCAGACGGTAAAAAAGAATGCAGTCCGGATACTGTTTTTTCGTTTCCAGATATTGCTGCATCATCGGTGTTAATTCCGCCATCGGTATGTATTCTCCTTTTTCAAGTCAGAATTTCAAAACTTCTGTCAGTTCTTTCGAACAGGTAACATTATAATGTTGCAGAATCCTTTCACAGCGTTTTCATGTCCGCATGGACGCTCTTCCGGACGATAAAAAAGCAGATGACCTGCATGAGAATCGTCAGAATCCAGGACACCGGATAGGATAGGAACAAGATATCCAGAGAACGGTGATACGGGAAAATCCAGAAAATCCAGACAATTCGCGTTCCGACAGTTCCTATAATCGATAAAATCATGGGCACGGCAGAACGTCCCATCCCGCGCAGCGCGCCCGGAATCAGATCCATAATTCCGCATAAAAAGTACGTCACGGTCGTAAAGCTCAGAATCTCAACGCCGCACGAAATAACCGCAGAACTCTCCGTATAGATCTGCAGAAGCTGTGGTCCGAAAAACCATGCACAGCAGCCCATGGTCAGGGAAAACGCACAGGATAAAATCAGACAGTCGATTAAAACGCGGTCCATCCGCTTCGTTTTTCCCGCGCCGTAATTCTGGCTGGTAAAGCTCATGCACGCCTGCGTCACAGAGTTGACTGAAGTGTATAAAAATCCGAAGATATTGTTCGCCGCGGTGTATCCTGCCATTGCAATCGAGCCAAAGGAATTGACCGAGGACTGCAGCAGGACGTTGGAAAAGTTGATGACGGTGCTCTGAATTCCTGCCGGGATTCCGACCTGGAAAATCTGGAGGACATAGATCCTCTTGAGACCCAGCTTCGAAAAGCGGAATTGATAACAGCCCTGCGTCCGATACAGGCAGGTCAAAACCATAATACAGGAAAGCAGCTGAGAAATGACAGTTGCAATCGCAACGCCTTCTACCGCCATATGGAAGCAGATGACAAAAATCATATTTAAGCCTGCATTGACCAGTCCGGACACAACTAAAAATAACAGCGGACGTTTTGTATCCCCCACTGCCCTTAAAATAGCCGCACCATAATTATAAAGCATGAAAAAAGGCATGCCGATAAAATAAATTTTCATATAGAGGGCTGCCAGATCGATGACGTCGTCCGGCGTCCCCATCCATTCGAGGGCTGTCCTGGAAAAGAATAGTCCGGCAAATGCCATCAAAATTCCGCTGATCAAAGCGAGCGTCAGGGAGCTATGTACCGTTTCCGACATTTCCCGCTCCTTCCCGGCTGCATAATAGCGGGCAGCGAGGACATTGGAGCCTAAGGAAATGCCGATAAAAAGGTTGGTAAATACATTGATGAGGGCGGTTGTAGAACCGACAGCCGCCAATGATTCGCTTCCGGCAAAGCGGCCGACTACAATAATGTCGACCGCATTGAACATCAGCTGTAAAATACCGGAAAGCATTAACGGAATGGAGAAGGAAATCAGCTTGTCCATCAGCGTTCCGTTGCACATATCGATTTCAAAGCTTTTTGTCTGTTTCATTTTGTTTCTTCCACCCTGTGCCCCGTGTAATAAAAGCCGTGGCACTCTTCCAGTTTCACCGGTACGATCTGCCCGATCAGGTCAGCACTTCCGGGAAAATGTACAATCGTGTTATTGGACAGCCTTCCGGTGACGAGAGAAGCATCCTGTTCGTTTACTTCTTCCACAAGGGCAGTAAGGGTCTGGCCCTGTAGGCGTGCGACCTGTTTGCG